>Ga0134126_10003496_pt1 | contig 19680 bp, 14 predicted proteins | sample KB31752_FD_96881 | JGI IMG/M metagenome (GOLD analysis project Ga0134126, IMG submission 96881) | Terrestrial soil microbial communities with excess Nitrogen fertilizer from Kellogg Biological Station, Michigan, USA - KB3-175-2 | ecosystem: Environmental > Terrestrial > Soil > Unclassified ...
CCTCGGGGGCGTGGCGACGATCAACAACACGGGGACGTTTGAAAAGAGCGGCGGGACGGGCAGCACGGCCATTGGCCCGGCGTTCAACAACAACGGCAGCCTGCTGGTGCAGAGCGGGACGATTAATATTGCGGGCTCCAGTTTTTTAAACAACACGAACGGTGTCGTTCAAGGGTCCGGTACCGTGGATGTCTCGCACACGACGTTCACCGCCGACGGCCAGTTCAGTCCTGGCAACCCGCTTGGTGCCTTGTTCATCACCGGCAACCTGCCGCAATCCACCAACAGTGTCATCAACATCCAGATTGGAGGAACGAATGCGGGCGTTAATTATGATCAGCTCATTGTGACCGGTACCGTGGCTTTGAACGGGGCGCTCAACATCTCCCTGGTGAACGGGTTCCAGCCCGCTGGAGGCGCCACCTTCGAGGTTATCAAATACGTCTCACACACCGGCTCGTTTGATAACATTTCCGGGCTGGATCTGGGCGGTGGGTTCTATTTGGAGCCAACATTTGGCATCACCAACCTCGTCTTGACCACGATTGATAACAGGCCACGGCCCCAGTTTTCGCCGCCACAACGTCTCCCCGGCGGAGACATTCATATCACGCTCACCGGAGTCGCGGGACAGACCTTCGTTGTGCAAGCCACCACCAATTTCGTCGATTGGGCCCCGGTGCTGACGAACGCCAACTCCGGTGCCGTGTTCGATCTGATCATCACCGATTCCCCGGTTTATCCCTACCGGTTCTATCGAACTTTTCAACCGTAGCGCCCGGGGGTGCGCTGAGGACGTTTCAGATTGCAGCGGCTTCACCGTTGTGCCCGACACGCCGACCCGGAGATTTCTCGGAACGATTTTGCATTCGAAGGGTCAAATCTCACGGAAGCCGGCCGGCGCAGGGATTGACACAAATTTTGACTCGCCAAAGCCTTGCCCCTGCTGCACGTTATCGCGGAGCCATGAGCGAAATTCAGATCATTCAAACCACGCTGGAACGGACGGCGCGACGGCGTCGCTGGCAGCGGGGCTGGCGCTCTCTTTGGCAGGGGCTTTTCATGGGCACTGCGCTCTGGCTGGTGGTCCTCGCGCTTTACAAACTGCTCCCCTTGCCGGAGCAAACGCTGACGATTGCGGCCGGTGTCGCGGCAGTGCTGATGCCCGCCGGTTTTCTCGCCGGTTTCTGGCGGAAGCCGACTCTGGACCAGACCGCTCGCTGGATGGATGAGCGGCAGCATTTTCAGGAACGGTTGAGCACCGCACTCGAAGTGACGCGCGCCGCCGTCGCCGGGAACTGGCGGCACCTGGTGTTGTCCGACGCCGCGGGCCGTTTGCGCGATTTCAATCCGCGCGAGTCGCTTCCCTATCATTTGCCGAAGATCGCCCGCTGGTCGTTCCTCCTGCTGGTGCTGGCGGCGACGCTCGGTTTCATTCCGGAGTATCGCAGCAAGGCGCAGCAACAAAAGAAAAAGGAAGCGGAGATCGTGAAGGAAACGGGCCGGCAACTCACCGAATTGACGCGGCGCACGATGGAGCGGCGTCCGCCGGTGATGGAACCCACCGAGAAGGCGTTGAATTCGGTGAAGGAACTCGGTGACCGGCTGGCACAGGCGCGACTGACCCGCACCGAGGCTCTGCATGATCTGGCAAGTGCGACGGAGAAACTGAAAGATCAGGCAAAAGATCTGGCCAAGGACCCTGCCCTGAGGAAACTGGAGCAGGCGGCGCGCTCGCCGTCGGGCCGCAACACGACCAGCAACGCGGACTTGCAGAAGCAGATTGATTCAATGCAGAAGCAGCTTGGCAATCCGAACGCGACGCCCGACGCGCTCGACAAACTGCAGAGGGAACTCCAGAAAATGCAACAGGCGGCGGCTGGCCTGCCCGGTAACGACGCCGCAGGCCAGCAGCAGAAACAGGAGATGTCGCAGGCGCTCTCCGATCTGGCGAAGAAAGCGCAGGAGTTGGGGCTTCAGTTACCGAGCCTGGACGACGCGATCAAGGCGCTTGAAGGCAGCCAGATTGACCAGTTCCTCAAGGATTTGAAGGTCGCCGAGGTGGATCTCGAAAAAATGCAGGCGATGGCGAAGGCGATGCAGGAACTCCAGAAGCAGATGGCGCAACTCGGCAAAGACCTCGCCGAACAGCTCGACAAGGGCCAGGCCGAGGCCGCCATGCAGACGTTGCAAAAAATGATCGACCAGTTGAAGAAGGGCAATCCGTCGGAAGATCAGTTGCAAAAGCTCCTCGCGGAAGTGGACAAGGCGGTCAAACCCGGCAGCCAGTACGGCAAAGTGGGGGATTTTCTCAAGGAAGCGGCCGGCAGGATGAAGGGCGGCGACAAACCCGGCGCCGCCAAATCGCTCGCCGATGCATCGGACGAATTGAAGCGCCTGCTGGACCAGCTCGGGGACGCGCAATCCATGATGGCGATGATGGACGCGCTGCAAAAAGCGCAGATGTGCGTTGGCAACGGCATGAGCTGGGGGCAGTGCCTGGCGAAGACACCGCGCGCAGGCCCGGGCGGCCGTCCCGGTCGCGGCGTGGGTACATGGTCGGACGACAACGGCTGGCTGTCGTATGCGGAGATGACCGAACGATGGGACAACTCCGGCCTCGAGCGTCCGGATATGGCACCGCGAGGCGAGAGCGACCGCGGCGACGGTGAGCTTTCCGATGCGCTCGTCCCGACGAAAGTCAAAGGCCAGATCAGCCCCGGCGGCCCGATGCCAAGCATCACGTTGAAAGGCGTCAGCATCAAAGGCCAAAGCAGGGTCGGTTACACCGAGGCCGTGGCCGCCGCGCAGAGCGAAGCACAGAGCGCGCTCAGTCAGGAGCAGGTGCCGCGCGCCTATCAGGGCGCCGTGAAGGACTATTTCGACGATCTCAAGGAGTGACCGTAGTCCGAGCCACGGATGAAACACGGATTTAACGCGGCACGGGGAAGAGATTCGTCTGTGCCTGGCCCGGGTTGAATCGCCCGCTTCACATTTTTATGAACACCGAAGAACAAATCCAATCGTTCCGCCAGACCTCCGCCGCGTTGCGCGCGGAGATCGGCAAAGTGATAGTCGGAAACGACGAAATCGTCGAGGGCACGCTCGTCGCCATCTTTGCGGGCGGCCACGTGCTGCTCGAGGGCGTGCCCGGGCTCGGAAAGACGCTGCTTGTCCGCACGCTGAGCGAAGTGCTCGAACTCTCCTTCAACCGCATCCAGTTCACGCCCGACCTGATGCCCGCCGACATTCTAGGGACCAATCTGGTCGTCGAGAATCCCGATGGCCGGCGCGAGTTCCAGTTCCAGCGCGGCCCGATCTTCGCGCATATCATCCTCGCGGACGAAATCAATCGCGCCACGCCGAAGACACAGTCCGCTCTGCTTGAGGCGATGCAGGAAAAGCAGGTCACCGCCGCGGGTGAAATCCGCAAGCTGGCCGAGCCGTTTTTTGTGCTCGCCACGCAAAACCCCATTGACCAGGAGGGGACCTATCCGCTGCCCGAAGCGCAGCTCGACCGCTTCTTTTTCAAATTGCTCGTGGATTACCCAAGCGCCGCCGAACTGACCGAGGTGCTCAATCGCACCACGGAAAATGCAAGGGCACAGGTCAACAAGGTGCTTGATGGCGCCAGTCTGCTGGAGTTGCAAAAACTTGTCCGCGAAGTCCCGGTGGCGACGCACGTTAAGGATTATGCGGTGCGACTCGTGCTCGCCACACATCCCAGGACCGAGACCGCCGCACCCATCGCCAATCAATACCTTCGTTTTGGGAGCAGCCCGCGTGGTGGACAGACGTTGATTCTCGCGGCGAAAGTCCGCGCGCTGACACAGGGCCGGTTCAACGTCAGCTTCGACGACATTCAGGCGGTCGCCGCGGCGGCGCTGCGTCATCGTCTGATCCTGAATTTCGAGGCGGATGCCGAAGGCGTCACGACGGATCACATCATCACGCAAATTCTCCAGGACGTGCCGAAGGATGTGCAGGCGGTGAATGTCTGAACGAATACGGAGACGCGAAGGCGTTTATCTCCGATAAATCGACACTCGTTGCCAATGTTCAACACTTCGGTATCTCCACGCTCTCGCAGGTGAGTCATGCCCTCGCTCCTCACCCCCGAACTTCTGCGTCGTCTCGAGCAGTTTCAACTGCTCGCGCAGCGTCGCGCAAAGAGCAGCGCCAAGGGGGAGCGACGCAGCAAGGCACGCGGGCAATCGGTCGAGTTCGCGGATTATCGCAATTATGTTTCCGGCGACGATTTCCGCTATCTCGATTGGAATCTCTACGGTCGGCTGGACCGGCTCTTCCTGAAACTCTATGAAGAGGAGCGCGAACTGCCGGTCACGGTATTTCTTGATGCCAGCGAGTCAATGACCTTCGGCGAGCCGCGCAAGTTTGACTTCGCGCGGCAGGTCGCGGCCGCGGTTGGCTACGTGGCTTTGTGCGGTTTCGACCGCGTCAGCGTGGTGATCTTTCCCGATGTGACGTCAGAGCCCGCCACCGATGCGGAGCGCAGGGCGCAAAGTTCGGAGCTGGCGGCTCGCGGCGCGTTGCGCGCGGTGCGAGGGCGCAGGTCCGCGCTGGAATTTTTCCAGAACATCAATCAACTCACCGCGCGGGGAGCGACCTCGTTCAATGAAGCGCTGCGCCGCGGGGCGCTGCAGGCACGTCAGGCGGGTGTGGCGGTCGTGCTAAGCGATTTTCTCGATCCGGCGGGCTACGAAGCCGGACTGACCGCGCTCGTCGGTCGCGGCTTTCAGGTGAATGCCGTGCAAATCCTCGCGCCGGACGAATTGAACCCAGCGACCTATGGTGACCTGCGTCTGATTGATTCCGAGACCGGAGCGCAACAGGAGGTCACCTTCGGGAAGTACCGCCTCAACACCTACCGGCAGACGGTGCAAAACTTCTGTCAGCGGCTCCGCGAGTATTGCTCTTCGCGCGGCATGAACTTTTTCATGGCGGCCTCCGACACGCCGCTGGAGGAACTGTTGCTGAAACAACTTCGCGAGGCGGAGGTGTGGGGATGAGATTTCTGGCGCCCGCCGCTTTCTTTTTTGCCGCCGCGATTCCGGTGGTGATCCTGTTCTATCTGCTCAAACGCAAGCGGGTGGTGCGGCTCGTGTCCAGCACGCTGCTCTGGCAGAAATTTCTCGCGGAGACACAGGCGAGCGCGCCATTTCAACGCCTCCGTCACAACTGGCTGCTCATCCTTCAACTGCTGATGCTGGCATTGGCGATTCTGGCGCTGGCGCGGCCCTACTTTTCCGGCCATCTGTCCGGCGGCAATTTGCAGGTCGTCATCCTCGACGCTTCGGCCTCGATGCAGAGCACGGACGAAGCACCGTCGCGTTTCGAAAAAGCGCGGGCCGGGGCGCTCAAGCTGGTGGACGGTCTGCGCGACACCGACCGCATGGTGGTGCTGCTCGCCGGCGCGAACACCGAGGTGAAACAATCCGAGACCAGCGAGAAGTCACTGCTCCGCCGGGCCATTCAGTCGAGCACGGCGACGGATTCACCCACGAGGCTCAACGAGGCGCTGAAAATGGCGGATTCGCTCACGCGCGACAAGACCGGCGCCGAGATTCATCTCTTCAGCGACGGCGCGATGCCTGCGTTGAGCGAGTTTGAAAACAAGGCCCTTCCGCTTACCTATCATCGCGTCGGCCAGCGCGCGAACAATCTGGGCATTGTCTCCCTCGACGTGCGGCCCAATCCGGAGGATGCAAGCCAGCGCGCCATTTTCACCAGCGTCGCCAACGCGTCGCCGGAGGAACAAAAGACTGAAATCGAACTGCGGTTCGACGATCAGTTGATCGAGACCAAATCACTCACGATTCCGCCAACGAACACCGCCCCGGTTGTTTTCCTCGCGGCGCAACCGCGCGACGGTGTGTTCAGCGTCCGCATTACCGCCAAAGACGATCTCGCGGTGGACAACCGGGCGTCGATTGTCAGCCTCCTTCCGCAGCCGGTGCGCGTGCTGCTTGTATCGCGGGGAAACAAGTTTCTGGAGAAGGCGCTCAAGGCCGCCGGCAAGGTGGAGCTGACCGTCGCCGCGGATGTCACCGAGGAACGGCCGTTTGCCGACCTCGTTGTGCTCGACGATGTGACGCCCACGGTCTGGCCGGCGCTCAACGTGCTCGCGATTCACACGATGGGCACAAACTGGTTCAATAGCGTCGGCAGTGTGGAGGGGCCTGCGATCGTGGATTGGAAAAGCACGCATCCACTGTTGCGCTTCGTCAGTTTCGACAACGTAGCCATCGCCAAAACGCTCGCGGTGAAGACGCCGACGTGGGCGGTCGCGGTGGCGGACTCTCCGCAAACGCCGCTCATTCTCGCCGGCGAACTGGCACGACGGCGCATCGTCTGGCTGGGCTTCGACACGCTGGAAAGTACCTGGCCGCTCCGCGTTTCGTTTCCGATTTTCATCGCCAATGCGGTGGACTGGCTCAACCCGGCGGCGATTCAGGCCGCCCAGCTCCTGGTGAAAGCGGGAGAACCGTTTCGCCAGACTTTGGCAGAAACGGTGAAGTCAACGGAGATTACCCTGCCCGACGGCAGCCGAAAGACCGTGGCGCTCAATCCCGCGTCGCATGAACTGGTGTTCGGTGACACGGCGAAGCAGGGTGTGTATCACCTCAACGTGGGAACGAATCAAACCGTTTTTTGCGTGGACCTGCTCGACTCGGCCGAAACCGACACACATCCGCGCGCGGAGTTGAACTTCGGCAAGTTCGGCAACGTAGCGGCCACCACGATGCGCCGGGCCAATTTGGAAATCTGGCGCTGGATCGCGGCAATCGGGCTGGTGGTGCTGATGTTCGAGTGGTGGTATTACCATCGGAGGACGGCGTGACGGCGCGCAAATGGTTAGAGCGGAAGGTCCCATTGTGGATCGTATTACTCGTAAGCGCCGTCTGCGGAGTGGCGCTTGGTTTGCTGTTTCCGACTACTCATCATTCTAGTTTGCTGAGAGTGGTCATTTACACCTCCCAGGACCAGGTTTACGCCGAACCGATCCTGAAACAATTCGAACGAGAGACGGGCTTCAAAGCCCGCGCGGTTTACGACAGTGAGGCTGTCAAGACCGTCGGGTTGGTGAACCGGTTGATGGCGGAGAAGGGGCATCCGCAGTGCGACATTTTCTGGAACAATGAGGAACTGAGGACACGCCAGCTCGCGGCACGAGGGCTTTTTGAAAAATGGGCCGCGGCCGGTTATCGCAGCCGGCGAATCGCCGTCAACACGAACAAAGTTTCGCTCACGGCAGCTCCGCACTCGTTTGCGGAACTGACGAATGAGACGTGGCGCGGCAAAATCGCGCTCGCCTATCCGCTGTTTGGCACGACGGCGACGCATTTTCTTGTGTTGCGACAAGCCTGGGGCAATGAACGGTGGCAAAGCTGGTGTCGCGCGCTGGCAGCGAACAAGCCGTTTCTCGTGGACGGCAACTCCGTCGCTGCGAAACTCACCGCCAAAGGCGACGCATGGATTGGCCTGACCGATTCCGACGACATCGCGGCGGAACAGCGCGAAGGCGCGCCCATCGTCGCGCTGCCACTGACGGAAGAATCGTTGCTGATCCCGAACACGATCGCCCTTATGCGTGGCGCCCCGCACCGCCGATCTGCGGAGGAGTTGCTGGAATATCTCCAACGGCCCGAGGTCGCGGGGGAATTGATCGCTGCTCGCGCGTTGGAAGGTGTGTCAGTGCAAAGCGTCACCAACGCGACCCTGAAACCGGATTGGGTTAAACTCCTGGCGGACCTGGACACAGGCACGGCCCGGTTGAAGGAGATTTTTTTGAGATGAAATCCCGCGCGTGTTCGCTCAAACAGTGACGGCTTGATGAGGAATCTGAAATGAATTTCGGGCTGCTGAGAAACAGTTTGCTCGTGAGCGCACTGAGCACGCTGCTGGCGCTGACGCTGGGGTTCATCACCGCTTTGTTCGTGAACGGGTTGAATGCGCGCGGGCGGCGATGCTTCATGGTATTGGCCGTGCTGACACTGGCACTGCCGCCGTTTTTGGTCACGGATTGCTGGATGACATGGTTTGGACAATCCGGCTGGCTCGGCAAATGGAGCGCGCTAAGCCTTGAAACGCCGGACGAGAACGTGAGGCAGCTCGTCCTCTCATTCGAGACCGCGTGGGTGCTGGCATTGATGCTGTGGCCCGTGTCGCTGCTGCTGGTGCTCGGCGCATGGCAGCGTCTCGAAGCAAACCTTCTGGAAAACGAACCGTTGCTTTCCGGCGGCGCATTGTTTCGCCGGTTGCTGGCGCCGCTTGCGCGCGACGCGCTGACACAAGCCGCCGTGGTGACCTTCGTTCTCGCGTTGAATAATTTCGCCGTGCCGGCGCTGTTGCAGGTGAAGGTTTTTCCGGCGGAAGTGTGGGTCAATTTCAACACGACCTTCGATTACGGCGCCGCGGCGCAAATGAGCTGGCCACTCGTGGCCGCGCCGCTTGCGTTGTTGTTCTGGCTGCGAAGGCGTGAAATTTCCTGGCCGCGCGTTGACGGTGCCGCGACCGCCGGTGTTTTCCGCCGCCAACTCGGGGCGCGGTGGTTCGCCTTCAGCGGCGTGGCGGCGTGGGCGGCCGTGGCCCTGTCCGTTGGCGTTCCTCTGACCCGGTTGTGTGCAAGTGTTCGGACCTGGCATGAATTCGTCCCGGCGGTGCTGGCCGGACAGGGGGCCATCCTGGATTCGGCGATGCTCCCGGCGGTGTCCGCCACGCTGGTGATTGTCGCGGCGCTGGCGACCTGGCGCTGGCCGATCGGCCCTCTCACGTGGCTGCCGTTTCTGGTCCCGGGCGTGCTGCTGGGCATGGCGTTGATTTTTGTTTTCAATCGGCCGCCCTTCATCGCGTTTTACGAAAGCGTCGGCATCGTTTTTTTTGCGTGGACCGTGCGCTATCTGGCGGTCGGCTGGAACACGACCGCGCAGGCGCTGCGTTCGGTGGATGCCGATTTGTCGGATGCCGCGCGACTCGAAGGAGCGTCGCGCTGGCAATCGCTGCGGCTGGTCCAATGGCCGCAGGTCGCGCCGCTCGTCGCGGCGGGCTGGTATTTGACGTACCTGTTCTGTTTGTGGGACGCGGAGACGTTGATTCTGGTCATGCCGCCGGGTGCGGAGACACTGGCCATCCGTGTCTTCAATTTTTTGCACTATGGCCACAACGCCCAGGTGAACGCGCTGTGCCTTGTCCTGTTGATGCTGGCGGTCGCGCCGGTGGCAATCTGGAGCGGATGGCGGGTGACGCGAAACCTGAAGACTGCGGCGGTGAGTGCGCTCCCGCTCGCGCCCCTGGCCGCGCTGATGCTGGCCGGGTGCGCGCCCGCGACTTCTCAGAACGAAGCCCCGGTGGAAAGCAAATTGTTCAGCCGCGTGCAGGTGATCGGTACCCGCGGCGCCGGGCTGGGCGAGTTCAACAAACCAAGGTCGGTCGCGGTGGACGCAAAGGACAACCTTTACGTCGTGGACATGACGGGCCGGGTGCAGAAGTTTTCACCGGACGGGACGTTCCTGAGCTTCTGGCAAATGCCGCAAACCGACAAAGGGAAGCCAAAGGGAATGTGCCGCGACGAAAAGGGGAACATCGTCGTGCTGGAGCCGCATTACTCGCGCGTGAATCATTTCACGACCGATGGCAGGCTCGTCGCGCAATGGGGCGTTCATGGAACGAATGCGGGAGAGCTGGCATTTCCGCGGTCGGTCATTGTCAACTCGCAGGGGGATATTTTTGTGAGCGAGTATGGCCTGGCCGAACGGTTGCAGGAATTCACTTCAGAAGGCGCGAAACTTGTGCGTGTCATTGGCGGGGCAGGCACGGGTGAGGGCCAGTTCGACCGCGCGGAAGGCCTGGGCATTGACCGGCAGGACCGAATTTACGTTGCCGACTCGTGCAATCATCGCATCCAGGTTTTTTCTCCGGACGGAAAGTTTTTGCGGACCTACGGCCGGCCCGGCGCGGGCCGCGGGGAGCTCAGCTACCCTTACGACGTGAAAGTGGACGCGCAAGGGTTTCAATTCGTGTGCGAGTTCGGGAACAGCCGCATCCAGGTCTTCGACCGCGAGGGTCAGCCGGTCGAAATCATCGGCGGGCCGGGCGCGGGACCCGGGCAGTTCAGCAATCCCTGGGGCATGGCATTCGATTCCAAAGATAATCTCTATGTCGCGGACGCGATGAATCATCGCGTGCAAAAGTTTATCCGCAAGAAGGCGGAAGCGGGACGCGCGGGGCCGGAACTGGAAAGGGATCGTGCGTTCGGCATCACGGGCAATGTGAGGCGGGCCAGCGGCCACGGACCCGGATGAGCTTTCAATTCACCAACCCAGCCTGGCTGTTGCTGTTGCTCGTCGCGGTGCCCTGGACGATCTGGCTGGCATTGAGGTCGGACGTGCAGATCGGCGCATGGCGCCGGTGGACGGCGTTTTCGTTGCGGATGGTGATCGTTGTGGCCCTCATTCTCGCCATTGCCGGCCTGCAATGGAAACGGCCGCAGGAGGGGATGAACGTTTTCTTCGTCCTCGACCGTTCGGACAGCATTCCGCCGGAGCAACAGGAGGCCGCGCGGCTCTATGTGTCCAGAGCGTCGGCGCAAAAGAAGCCCGTTGACAAGGCCGGCGTGCTGGTATTCGGGACCGATGCGGCGATTGACACGTCGCCGAACTCAAAAATCGGCGACCAGAAAATCCAGGCGGTCGTTGGGAGCGAACGCACGGACGTCGCTTCGGCCATCCGCCTGGGCACCGCCGCCTTTCCCGAGACCGGCCAGAAACGATTGGTGCTCCTGTCGGACGGAAACGAAAACGTCGGCGACGCTCTGGCGGCGGTGCTTGCGGCGAAACCGCTCGGCGTGTCAGTGGACGTTGTACCGCTCGGTGTCGCGCGCGGCGGCGATGTGTCCGTGCAAAAACTTTCGCTTCCGGGCAACATCAAGAAGGGACAGACGTTTGAGGTCAAAATCTTCGCACAGGCCGATCAGGCTCAACGCGCGACTGTGCGGTTGTTTCAAAACGACCATTTGCTGGGCGAACAAAAAGTCCAGTTGGAGGCCGGCAAAAACCTGTTCACGTTTCCGCAGACACTGACCGAGCCGGGTTTCTACAGTTACGAGGTGGAGATCGAAGCGCCCGGCGATTCTGTTCCGCAAAACAACCGCGCGATCAATTTTACCACCGTGCGCGGGGATCCGCGGGTTCTGGTTGTCTCGGCCGAACCCGACAAGGACGCGTTACTGGCCGAGGCGTTGCGCTCGGCGAACCTCGACGTGAAAATCGCCGACACCACCAAGTTTCCCGGCACGCTCGCCGAGATGCAGAGCTACGACACCATTTTTCTCAGCAACGTGGCGGCCGGCGACCTCGGAGACACGTTGATGAAGTTGCTCGAAAGCGCGGTGCGTGATTTTGGCGTCGGTCTGGTCTGCGTTGGCGGCGATCAGACGTACGCCGCGGGCAGCTATCGCGGCACGCCGCTGGAAGAGACGTTGCCGGTGGACATGGAGTTGAGCAGCAAGAAGGTGCTGCCCCCGGGCGCGGTCGCGCTCATCATGCACGGCATGGAGTTCATGAACGGCAACCAGATTGCCCGCGACTGCGCCGTCGGCGTGCTCGAAGCGCTCGGCCCGCAGGATGAAATGGGGGTGCTGCTGTGGGACGGCACCGAGCACTGGCTCTTCCCGCTGGCCAAGGTTGGAGACAAGAAGGCGATGCGCCGGTCGATTGCCGGCATGAACCAGGGGGACCTCGGCAGTTTTCAAAATATCATGGGCATGGCGCACGAGGCGTTGAAGAAATCCAATGCCAGCCTCAAACACATCATCGTGTTCAGTGACGGAGATCCCGCGGCGCCGACGCCGCAATTGATGCAGTCGATCGTCAGCGACCGCATCACGGTCAGCACGGTGTTGATCGCGGGCCACGCGGGTCCGGAAACAATGGACATGATGGCGCAGCAGGGCCACGGGCGGTTTTATCCTGTGCAGTCGGCGGACCAGTTGCCGCAAATCTTCATCAAGGAAGCGGCGGTAATTTTGAAGTCGGCGATCTACGAGGAGCCGTTCAAGCCGCAACAGGTGTCGTCGAGCGAACTCATCCGCGGCATCGCGGCGAACGAGTACCCGCAACTGCGCGGTTACGTCGCGACGAGCCAGAAACAGCGCGCCGAGACGCCGTTGTTGACCGACAAGGGCGACCCGCTGCTTGCGCACTGGCAGTTCGGTCTGGGACGCGCAGTGGCGTTCACCTCGGATGCGAAGGCGAAGTGGGCGCAGGACTGGCTGGGCTGGCCGAAGTACCAGCAATTCTGGTCGCAGATTGCGAAGTGGAGTTTGCGTCGGCTCGACAACGCGGACTTCACGACCGACGTGACGATTGACAAGGGAGAAGGCGTCATCAGCGTGGAAGCGCTGGACGAAAAGGGGAATTACCGCAACTTTTTGAACCTGCAGAGCGTGGTTGTGAGTCCGAAGGGTGAAAGACAGACGGTGCGCCTGGAACAGACCGGGCCGGGGCATTACGAGGCGCGATTTCCCACCAAAGCCGTTGGCGCTTACGCCCTCAATTTGATGGACATCGCGAACGGAGCGGTGCGTGGCACACAGCGCCTCGGCGCGAGCGTGAATTATTCCCCCGAGTTCGGCGCCACAGAGCCGAACAATAATTTGCTGCGCCGTCTGGCCGAAGCCGGCGGCGGAAAGATGCTCGACCCTGGCATTCCGGCTGAGAATCCATTTTTGCACGACCGCCTGAGGACTTTTCAACCCCGCGATTTGTGGGAATGGCTCCTGAAGCTGGCGATTATTCTGTTCCCGCTCGACGTTGGGGTGCGGCGCGTCCAGCTTGACAAAGCGGAATGGCTGAACGCGACGGCCACGCTGCGGCGGTGGCTTTTCTTCTGGCGCGGAACGCCGCGGACGCCGGAGGCTGACGAGTCGCTTGCGGCGTTGCTCGCCCGCCGCGATCAGGTGCGGTCGAAACAAACCGCGCCCATGGTCCAGCCCAGTCCGGAGCTGTTCAAGCCCGAAAGGCCGGCCGTCATCACACACGCGAAAGACGAAATCAGACCGGCTGAACCGGTCACAGGATCTCCTGCTGAGGGTCCGGATGAAGCGAAATCAACCGGGCAAGCGGCGAGCACGGCGAGCCGATTGCTGGAAGCCAAACGGCGGGCGCAGCAACGGAAGGATCTGTGATCGAAGCCGGGGCGCTTTGTAAAACTCTTTATGCAACCGCCCGCATAAAAGCATTGCGCCTGTGCTTTGGGTTATGGCTTGATTCCTGCGCCTGATCGGCTATTTGAAGCCGGATTTCTGGTCTGGGCGGGACGCTGTTTTCCCGTCGGAACGCGATGAGTCGATCTCGGTTGCATATGTTTTACTCGGGCCGGGTGCAGGGCGTCGGGTTCCGTTACACGGTCAAGACGCTGGCGTCGGGCTTTGAAGCGACCGGAATTGTCCGCAACCTGCCGGACGGACGAGTGGAACTGGCGGCCGAAGGAATGAGAGAAGAACTGGAAGCATTCCGATGCGCGATCCAGGACTCGGAAGTGGGCCGGTTCATCCGCAACGAAGAGGCGGTTTGGAGCGAAGCCACGGGCGAATTTCGCGGGTTTGAAATCGTGAGTTGAAGCAGTCATGAAATACGCAATCATCGCCGACATTCACGCCAATCTCGAGGCGTTACAGGTGGTGTTGGAAGACACCAGGAGCCAGAAATGCACGCATTACGTCTGTCTCGGCGATGTCGTCGGCTACAACGCCAACCCGAAGGAGTGCCTGGACATCGTCCGGGACGCGGCGATGCCCTGTGTGAAGGGTAATCACGACGAATACTGTTCAACCGAAACGAACCTCGAAGGATTCAATCCGCACGCGGCCGAAGCCATTCAATGGACACGTCAGCAGTTGACCGAAGGAGACCGACAGTGGCTCAAAGAATTGAAATACATCCGGCTCGTTGCCAGCTTTCAGGTCGTGCATGCGACGCTCGACGGCCCGCAGCGCTGGGGTTATGTGTTTGACCGACTCGCAGCGGCGGCCAGCTTCACCTATCAGAACACGGCGGTCTGTTTTTTTGGCCACACGCACGTGCCGGTCGCTTTCATTCGCGACAGCGTGGTGCGCGGCGGCACTTATTCCAAATTCAAAATCGAACCCGGCCGAAAATATTTCATCAATGTTGGCAGCGTTGGCCAGCCGCGTGACGGGAACCCGAAGGCGGCATACGCGATTTACGACATGGATGAAGGCTCGGTTGAATTGCGCCGTTTGGACTACGACATTCCGGCGGCCCAGGCAAAAATCATGGCGGCCGGCCTGCCGCCGCGGTTGGCCGAGCGCCTGGCACTGGGAAGGTAAGACCGGCCGCTGGCCGCCCGCGTGCAGGACGGTGAACCGTCCGATTTCCAGCCCGGTCCTGAAATGCCGGAGGTGGCCGGCGCCGCCATCTGCGCCGTGTGTGATGTTCCGCCCGCGCTTTGAAAATCCTCATTCTCAAACCGAGCTCGCTTGGTGACGTCATCCAGGCGCTGCCCGTCCTGCGCCTGCTCCGGCTGCATTTTCCGCGGGGTAAAATCTATTGGTGGATTGATGCGGCGCTGCGCGAGTTGATCGAGGGCGATCCGGACCTTGATGGCATTTTCCTGTTTGAACGGCGGCGATGGTCTTCGCCGTTCCATTGGAATGAGCTGCTGGCCAGTATTCGCCGAATGCGCGAGATGAAGTTCGATTGGGTGATTGATTTACAGAGTCTGGCGCGCAGTGGCGCTTTCGCCTGGCTCGCCAACGGAGGATTGACCGTGGGCCTGGACGATTCCCGCGAGGGCGCGCGAGGTTTCTACGATGTGGCGGTGCCACGCCCGGCATTTTTCGCCCACGCGGTGGATTGGTATCTGGAAGCTTTGAGCGTTCTCCGCGTGCCGGTGCATTGGAATTTCACCTGGCTACCCACGCGGATCGACGCGGCAGCTGCCGTTAAGGCCAGGTGGAAGGTGGATTCCGGCCGTTGGATAGTGCTTCAGCCGGGCGCACGCTGGGTCAACAAACGGTGGCCCGGTGATCATTTCGCAGAACTGGTGCGGCTCCTCGCACGCGATTACAAGGATCTGAATTTTGTGATTCTGGGGAGCAAGGATGACGCGACTCTGGGCCAACGCATCGCGGTGGCAGAGCCGAAGAGGTGCCTTGATCTGACGGGGCGTACTTCACTTCTGGAGATGATCGAATGGATACGCTCAAGCGAGCTGGTGGTCACGAATGACACCGGACCGATGCACGCCGCGGCGGCGCTTGGCACCGCGGTTGTGGCGATGTTCGGCCCGACCGAGCCGCGGCGCACCGGACCATTCGGTCAAATCCACCGGACGATCCAGTTGACTTCGCTGCCTTGCGTGCCGTGCCTGAAGGACACATGCGCTTACGACAGGCCGTTGGAGTGTCTGCGCAGCGTTACGCCGGCGATGGTGCGCGCTGAAGTAAGCCGCCACCTCGCCGAATTGGAACGCGCGCGGCTTCCTGTCTGATTTGAAGGGATAAAGCGACTGCTGGCATCCGGCGCGGTTTGAATATGCCCTGCATTGGCGGCGTCGGACTGGGCGGTGAGAAAGCGCTCAAAGTTTGCATTCCGACGCAGATGGCTCGTCGTCGCGTCCACCGAATTGCGCCTTGCCAGTGGACCGCCCTCGCCTACATTGGCCCAATGAATTTTTTGCGACCCATCATCGGGTGTTGCCTTGCGCTTGCGCCGGCCGTGACCGCGCAAGTGAGCGTGGAGTTGTCACTTGATCAGGATCAGTTTCTCCCCGGCGAATCGCTTCAAGTGGGCGTTCGTGTCACCAATTTTTCCGGACAGACACTGCGCATTGGCAAAGACAACGACTGGCTGCATTTCACCATCGAGGGCGTTGACAATTCCATCGTGCCGGCTTTCGGAGACGTTCCCGTGCAAGGTGAGTTTGAAGTTGAGTCCTCGACGGTCGCGACGCGGCGCTTGGACGTGGCGCCTTACTTCGCTTTGAACCGGCCGGGGCATTATGTGATTACCGCGACAGTGAAGTTGAAACAATGGGACAAGGACCTGGTCAGCAAATCCAAAGGGTTCAACATTATCGCCGGCACGAAACTTTGGGAACAGGACTTTGGCGTGCCGACGGTTGCGGGGCAGGCGCCCGAGGTTCGCAAGTATGCGTTGCAACAGGCGATTCACCTGAAGCAGATGAAACTTTACGCGCGCGTCACCGACCAGTCGGAGTTGAAGGTCTTCCATGTTTTCCCGATCGGCCCCATGGTTTCGTTCAGCAAACCCGAATGCCAGATCGACAAATCGAGCAATCTGCACGTGCTCTACCAGACCGGAGCCAGGAGCTTCAATTATTCCGTGATCAATCCTGACGGCCGGCTCCTGGTGCGCGAGACTTACGACTACTCCGACACGCGCCCCGTGCTGCGAATTGATCGCGAAGGGCGAATCCTCATCGGGGGCGGGGTGCGTCGATTGTCGTCCGACGATCTTCCACCGCGCGCCGACGCTTCGACCAATGATGCCAAGACGCCGAAACCGTAAGCTGGGTCGGTACGCCAGCTGTTGCTGGGCGCTTTTTGCCGGGCTTGTTTTCTTCAACGCTTGCTGCGCCGAGACAGTCACGCTGCATCTGCGCAACGGCGCGCAAATTTCCGGTGAGATGCTCTCGATGGACTCGACGTTCCTGACGATCACCAACGCGCTGCTGGGCAAAATCGCGGTGCCTGTGGCCGAAGTGCAGCGATTGGAGAAAAAGCCGGGCTCCGTCCCCCCGCTGGTCGCCACCAATCAACCGCCCGTCACGGTCGCCACGAACGTGTCACCGACCAATCAACCGCCGGGGCAAACGGCCAGACCGTCGTTGACGCCGCAAACGGTCGTGACCACCAAGGCAGTTGAATCCAAAGCGCCCGCGCCGGCATCCGCACCTGTCAAGCCGAAGCCACCGAAGCATTGGAACTTGAATGTCGATATTGGAACGGATCTGGAGTACAACCAGACCCACCGGGAGCTTTACTATGGTCACGTCAAGTGGACGTACGGGAAGGACCGCTTTCGAAGCATCGTCGACTATCTGGCCAACTACGGAAAAACAGACGGCATTCTTTCGGCCAACGATATGAACGGGAGCGTACGACTTGAACTCGACGTGGGCAAGTCGAAGAGGTCGTTCATGTTCGACGCCGCCGGCGCCGGATATAACCAAATCCAACAGATTGATGCCACGTACGATGACACCTTCGGTACGGGGTACAAGTTAATCACCCGAAGCAATTTTACGTTCAATGTGAGCCTGGGCGCCAATTACCAGAAGAAATACCTCAAAGACGGCTCCGCACCGAATTACAAGGCCGTTAATCTGGGGGAGCAGATGGCCTGGAAAATCAATCCCAAGTGGTCGCTGGATCAGAAGGTTGATTACTATCAGCGTATCACGGGAATAGGGGACTACCGCCTTCGCTTTGAGTCCAACCTACGCTATCTGCTCTCGAACAACATCAACCTGAGCCTTACGGCGGTTGACCAGTATGATACACAACCGGCACCGGGTGTCAGCAAGAACGACCTCCTCCTCCGGGTTGCGTTAGGTGTGAAGTTTTGACCGTTCAAGGCTGATCCATCAGCAGCAGGCTGGAGGATTGCAACTGTTCTATCTTCCGTACAACGTCGTCAAGATTCGGAAGCACAAAGTCGTGGTGTCCCTTGCCGATCCAGGGCGATTTCAACAGCAACGACGTACATCCCACCACATGCGCGGCTTGAGCGTCCTGCCATTTGTCGCTAACGACGAAGGAGCGGTCGAGGTCGAGATGCCATTTGAACGCGGCTTCAGTCAGCAACCCGGCTTGAGGTTTGCGGCAGGGACAACGATCGGTTTCGTCATGAGGACAGACAAGGATGTCATCGAGGGGAAGACGCTGTTTGAGCAGGGCGTGCATCCGGTCCAGCTCGCGGCGGGCCAGATAACCGCGCGATAGCCCGGGCTGGTTCGTGATCGTCAGCAAGACGAATCCCGCCGCCTTCAACTGGCGCAAAGGATCGACCGCCGCCGGGTTCACTTGAAACTCGTCGAGAGAGAGCGGAGTGACCTGATGGTCGCGTTCGACCTTCGCCAGATTCAAAATTCCGTCTCTCTCAAAAAATACACCGGACTTCATACGAACTGACCAAGCATAAAGACGGCCGGACACGCCCGAGCAGAAACCAGCGTTAAATGCGTGTCTTTAGCGCGGTTCGGATTTGCAAAAGTGCGAGCGTGCGGACTAGAGGGGGTGTAAAGGATCTTCCGGCCGTCCAAAACGCCCTATTGGGTCAGATCCTTTGCGGAGCGAACACGACTTTCCATTTCTTTGACAATAGGCCGGGCGCGCGCCAGCGCGGCCTGTTCGGTCTGACCGGGAAACGGCCGCAGAACAACGCAGACGGCGGCGACCGCCTCGCCGTTGCGATCGTGCAATGGCAAAGTCACAAGCGTTTCCTTCTTGCCGCGGCCACAGTAAACAACGTCCCTCGCAACGACATCCTCCGCCGCCTTGCCGGCCGGTTGCCCAATTTCGTGTTTGTTGTCACCTGCGACGATATGGAGATCCGTTTTCGGCCCGGTCGCCGCGTAAATCTTCAACCCCAGCAGCCGTGGGTATTTCTCCAGGGTCTCTCGAACCAGTAGCGCCGCTAACGGTTCCTTCGGGCGGTAAATGATTTTTGTGTCGCCGAAATAACTGACCGAGTCGGACTTGGTCCAAAAACCGATTTTGCCCTCGCTAAACGTGGTGTCGGTAATGTCGGGGATCGCCTGTTTGCCATCGAGGAAACACCGTATTTTGTTGCCGGCGCAGTCGATGGCAAGTTCGTGCCAGGCATTGGTTTGAATCTCGATAACCGGGCCGATCGGATCCGTGTGGGTTCCGTCAACGAACTTGTAAAAGCGAAAGTTCTGTCCGAGCGAACTGACTCGCGCGATGTAGTAATTATTTTCGTCCTGGAGGCGGAAAGCCACGCCCGCCATCTGTTCAGCCGAACCGCTCACGGTCTTGAATCTTGTCGTGAGAGTGAAGTCGTCGAACGTTTGTTGTTCGAAGATAAGCAGGGGGAAATGTTCACCTGTGGCGTCGCGTGACAACTGCGCGAGCACCGGGTGCCGGGTGGCAACCGATGACTTGACCTCGGGTCCGGCGGACGACGGCCGGCTTTGGTCGTCGATGACCTTCCACTCGCCGGGTTTTCCTTCGCCGGACACTGCGCTGCGAAAACCAGGCGGCGGTTCGTTGAGGCGGGCTCCGCTGAAATCAAGATAGCACTCCGCCGCGCGCAACTGCCAGGCGAAAGCCAGGATGACGATACCGGTGGTCAAACGAAACATCGCGTCGCAACGTAGCAGGAAAACGCGGCGCGACAAGCATTTGCCTCCTGTGGCCCACTAATCCTGATAGATCATATCCGCCACCGTGCGACCTGCCGGGATGAAAGGAAGCACGTGTTCAGTGTAGGGTGTGATAACGTCGAGCACGTACGGCTGGTCTGAGTCCAACATGCGCTGAATGGCGGAGCGCAGATCTTTTTTGAACATCACGCGTTCGCCGGGCACGTTGAAGCTTTTCGCCATGGAAACGAAATCAGGGTAAATCTGCTGGCGGTTGTCCGGATCGCCGAG
>Ga0134126_10003497_pt1 | contig 19678 bp, 17 predicted proteins | sample KB31752_FD_96881 | JGI IMG/M metagenome (GOLD analysis project Ga0134126, IMG submission 96881) | Terrestrial soil microbial communities with excess Nitrogen fertilizer from Kellogg Biological Station, Michigan, USA - KB3-175-2 | ecosystem: Environmental > Terrestrial > Soil > Unclassified ...
GTAATAGGGTAGTGGCTGGTCCGGCATAGAGGCCGTTATACAATGTGCGCCAACACTGACGGTGGAACACTCGACTATAAGTTTCGCTGCGACGGAGTGTCAAGCGCAGCCGTGCGCAAGTGTGCACTCACGATCATTGCAATCGGAGAAATATTCCGCACAATAGAATCAGCAAGTAGCAGAGCGCAGCAGGGAAGATCGATTGCAATGATTTTTGGCTTCAATACCGACGTGAAACAGGGCGACACCGTGTATCACGTCCAGAGTGAGGCGCGCAAAGCCGATCTCTTGCTGCAAACGATGGTCTTCGTCCGCGGACACTGCATCGGGAAATACGCGTCATCCTACGCCGAGCACGTGAGCGATCCTGGATTCTCAGAGGAATATATCCACGACCTGCTCAAAGGCCAGCATCGCGAGGTTCTGGAAGTCGTGAAGGCCGGATCGATCGAGCAATTCTTCCGCGAGCAAACAGAGATTCGCGATGCCGGCGGCGAGACACTCGCGCTCACATGGCTCAACTCCGATGATTTGCCGATCGCGCGCAAACTCGTCATGCGGTTGCTGGTAAGTGAGAGCGGGTCGGCAGTCGATGGAGCGCTCGTCACCTCCCGCCTTCAGTATCCGGCAGGAGTCCCGATTCATTCGCAAGCCGTGAGCGAAGATGGCCGCGTCGAACTGGAGCTCGATTTGGCGCAGCTCGAGCAAGGCGTCCGCAATCATGTGGTGTTCGTTCGCGCCACGCACGGCGAGAAGTCAGTCACCCGGAAATATCGTCTCAAGAGCGGATCGTAGGACGGTTGGTCCACGCCGGCAGTCCTAATCCCATGGCGCTCCACAAACACAAAAGCAGCGAAGACATAAGTCCGCGCTGCTCGGTGTCATACCTTATTAATGAAAGCGTCAGGATAAAGTGGATTAAGCGTCGTTCAGCCAGTGCAACGGACAACGCTTATTGGGAATGGATTCGGCAGTTTACCGGACCGCAAGTAGTATGCAGCAGACCGCGACCCAGCTCCAGAAGGCGACGGTATGCACACCACAGCGAAACCACAAACTGTCGAGCAGTTCGTTGTTCTCAAACATCTTAAAGACTCCAACGTTTTGGGGTTTGTCGTGCAGGCAGGATGCTTCAATTGCCTGCATCTATTAAGCCGGATAGCCAGCTTGAACTGAACCCCTAAAGTCGTATTGGTGGTCACCGAGGTAATGGCTGAGAGGTTTGCTTGACTGGATCAGCCTCAAATCTGGGTAGAAAACCGAAGTTGGCAGCTGATTTCGGACAAAGATTGCAGAAACTCCCACTCGCCGGGGAAGGCTGCCTACGCCGCCGGACCTATCCAGCTAGCCGGCCACCCGTTTAACCCCGAAGGCGCAATGGTTCCCGCGTATTGGCAGCCAAGATGATCCTGTAACCTAGGCCGATGTTGATTCTGATGGTCGGTCTTCCGGGGACAGGGAAGAGCACGCTTTCACGAAAAGTGGTCGAGCGTTTCGGAGGCTTCGTTATCGATAAAGACATCATCCGACCCGCACTCTTCGGTCCCTCACAAATCGACTACACCGTTGAGCAAGACGACTTCTGCCAGGACGTCATGCTCGAAACCGCAGCCTATCTTCTCAAGCGCAAGCCGAAGCTGCGCGTATTCCTTGATGGCCGTCCATTCTCGCGTGAATACCAGCGCGAGCGAGTGCGCAATGCCGCCTCGCAGATCGGCACGAAGCTGGCAGTGATCGAATGTCTTGCAGACGAAGAGACTGCATTAGCCCGGATACGCCGCGACTTGGAGTCTGGCGCGCACCTCGCAGCGAATCGTACCGTTGATCTCTATTACGTGAAACGCAACGACTTCGAGCGCGAGCCGGTCAAAGAGGAGAGGCTGCAGATCAGCTCGGATCAGTCTCTGGACACATCCATTGAACAGGCAGAGGAGTATCTGAGGACCATCGAGAACAGCCACTGACTAACAACCGGCGTTCACATTTGTCGCAGGCTGTTTTGCATATTGTTTTGCTTTCAACCAACTCACAACCACACAGGTGGCCACCTCCACTGCTTGCCGGGAATCCAATTTCATTCGAAGCTCGGAGGACTGAACGATGAAAGCTCCTTTCATGATCGGACGCCTGCTCTTTGGCGGATTCTTTCTTTATAGCGGCATCAATCATTTCAAGCAGCGCCAGGGAATGTCGCAGTACGCGAAAGGGAAGCACGTGCCGATGCCGGACGTTGCAGTCGTGGCGAGTGGAGCAGCTCTGATCGTGGGCGGTGCGAGCCTGCTGCTCGGCATTAAGCCAAAGATTGGAGCCACTGCAGTCGTCGGATTTCTCGCCGGCGTGTCGCCCGTGATGCATAACTTCTGGAAACAGCAAGATCCCCAGCAGCGCCAGACGGAGATGATCCAGTTCTCGAAGAACATGGCCCTGCTTGGAGGCGCACTTGCACTGATGGGCGTTGAAGAGCCCTGGCCGGTAAGTGTTCCCGTCGCTCAGCCTGAGCAGAGCTGGAGCAAGTCGCGCGTCGCAGCTTAGAAGCTCAGCAGCTTAGGAGCTAAGAAGCTGGAAAAATCGAATAATTGATTCGATCCCGCGATAGAAGTTCGGGATATGGAACTTCTCATTCGGCGCATGGAGATTATCGTCGGGCAGGCCGAAACCCATCATCACACTCGGGATCCCGAGATGTTTTTCGAAGTCGGCGACGACGGGAATTGATCCTCCGCTGCGGATGAAGACGGTATCTTTTCCAAAGACCTCTTTCATCGCCTGCTTTGAAGCCTGCACATAGTGATTGTCAGTGCGAATCACCATCGGATCGGCGAGGTTAAGCTGCCGGATCGTGATTTGAATTCCTCGCGGAGTGATCTGCTTCACGTAATCCGAAAATAGCTTATAGGTTTCATCGGGGCGCTGATTCGGAACCAGGCGCATGGAGATTTTCGCTGACGCGCGCGCGGGAATTACCGTTTTAGAACCCGCGCCGATAAAACCGCCGGGCATGCCGTGAACGTCGAGTGTCGGACGCGCCCAGGTACGTTCGGCGACCGAGTATCCGGGCTCGCCAGTCAGCTCCGTGCTGCCGACTTCGTTCGCGAGATATTCCTTCTCATCGAACGGCAGCGACTTCCAACTGCTGAGTTCATCTTTTGTGGGAGAGACCACGCGATCATAGAAGTGCGGAATCAGAATCTTGCCGTTTTCATCTTTCAGTTTGGCGATGATCTGCGCCAGGGCAACGAACGGATTCGGCGCTGCGCCGCCGTACATTCCCGAGTGCAGATCCACTTTCGCCCCGCGCGCCTCAACCTCCGTGTAAATCATTCCGCGCAGACCGACGCACAGAGTGGGCAGGTCGGGCGCATACATCTCCGTATCAGACACGAGCGCGAAGTCGGCTTTCAGCTTCTGCGGATTCTCCGCGACAAACTTTGCGATCGACTCGCCGCCGACCTCTTCTTCTCCTTCAAGCAGCAGCTTCACATTGATAGGAAGCTTGCCTGCACCGCTCTTCGTCAGCGACTCAAGCGCCTTCAGGTGCATGAACATCTGGCCTTTGTCATCGACGGCGCCGCGCGCGTAGAGGTTTTGATTGCGCTCAGTGGGCTCGAACGGCGGCGTGACCCACTCGTTCAGCGGGTCCGGAGGCTGCACGTCGTAATGCCCATAGCAGAGTGCAGTTGGCTTTCCCGAAGCATGCAGCCAATCGGCATAAACCAGGGGATGTCCGGAAGTCTTGATGACCTCGACGTGCTCAAGCCCGATCGAGCGCATTTGCGTAGCAAGGAATTCGGCCGCGTGCTCGATGTCGGAGTTGTGCTGCGGCAGCGTGCTGACGCTGGGAATGCGCAGCAGGTCCTTCAGTTCAGAGAGGAAGCGAGGCTGATTCTGGCGTGCGTAATCGAGAGCAGGCGAGGACATCAGGAGGAGTATACAGAACCGTAAGCGGTAGCCGGTGGGGCAGCCGCGTGGTTTGCGGCTGCACTCTAGACGACGCATACCGAATCGTAAGACTCGGAGCTGGCTGTGCGGCCAACTCCGACCCACCGCCTACTGGCGGCGGTTCTGTTATTTTTTCACCGAGATATTCTGCGCCGCTTCATAGCCCTCATCTGTGAGCGTCTTCTGCGCCGCCGCGCGGATCTTCTGCTCGTCGGCGTCTCTGGGCGCGTCGCAGTAGCGGCGGATCACCTCTTCTCCCACGATGATTCTCACCAGCCACTTCTTTTTATCGTTGTCCCAGGAAACTTCCACTCGATCTGCGCGCATGGGGCTTGCTCCTTCGGCATGGCAATATACCACTGTCTGCACGGACGCGAATCATGGCTAAAATGACTGCATGAGTCGAGTCATTTTAGGCGTTCTTTTTGCGGCCTCACTACTTGGGGCTGTAGGAGCGCGTGCTGATGAGAATACCGAGCGCGCCGTGAGCGTGCGCTCTGCCAATCTTTATCTTTCTCCTGATACGAACAGTCAGAAGCTGGCAACCGTCGAGCGGGGACGAGAGGTCGCTGTCCTGGAACACAGCGGACAACAGTGGGTTCATGTTCTGGCGTCGGTTGGAGAGGCGCGCGACCTCTCCAGTGGAGGTGAGCGCGATGTCTCCGGATGGATGCTCGATAAAGGACTGGTGCGTAAAACCACTCCGAACGGTGATCAAATTCTCTTCGGTGAGGCCGCCGATTCGGAGGCTGAAGCGGAACGAAGAGGCGGCCGCAGAGGGGCGGACAGGGATGCTCTACGCCTCTATTACCGCGTAGCCGAATACTTTCCCAATTCGCCTCTGGCGGGCGAAGCGGCATATCGTTCCGCTGATATCGCCTGGCAGCTCGATGTTCAAGACATGAGGTCGCGGCCATCAGCAAAAGAGAAAGATCCCTACATGCGACATCAGATGGACGAAGAGCAGATGAAGAAAGTAGAAAAGAAGTATCCCAACACTAGATGGGCCGACTTGGCTGCATTCGATCTGATCGATAACAAGCTGTGCGGCGATTGGGAGGGCGATCCGAAATGTCCGGAGAAAGAGTCGTCGATTTATGAGAAATATGTTGAGGAGCATCCGCAATCCCCGAAAGCTGCGGAGGCACTCTATGACGCGGCCTGGAGACAGTCGGCGCTGATCGAGATCTACACCCAGCGCAACGATCAAAAGAAAGCCGACGAGAGCCGTGCGAAGGCGTTGGAACTCGCACAGCGGGCTTCACAGCAGTATCCGAATTCCGACTACGCATATCGCGCACAGCGGCTCATTTATCTGCTACAACAGAAAATCCCAACTTACGGAAACGTAACCGACTGATCCACCCGGAAAGGACAGAGATTGCCCGTTTACCAGGCGGTTGTGCTCGCAGTCGTGCAGGCATTCGGCGAATTCTTGCCGATCTCCAGCTCGGCCCACCTAATTCTCACGCGCTGGTTCCTCGGCTGGAGGGAACTTGATCCGGCGATGGACCTCACGTTCGATGTGGCTCTACACGCCGGCACGCTGCTGGCCGTGCTGATCTATTTTTTCCCGACCTGGATCAATGTCATCGTGACTGGTTTCGGCGGCCGGGCTCCGATGTCGGCGAGCAGCGCAGGATTCGGCAACGTCGGTGACGTTGAGAGTGGACGCGACCGCCTGCTGTTTTGGTGGATCCTGCTGGGCACGGTCCCCGGCGCAATCGTAGGCAAGCTGCTCGATAAGTATGCCGAGCTGAAATTTCGCGAGAATTACCTGCTCATCGGCTCCATGTTGGCGATTGTGGGAATCCTCATGTGGCTGGCCGACAAGTTTGGAAGCAAGCAGCGGCCCATAACGGGAATCAATGCAATCGACGCAATTCTAATCGGTATTGCCCAAGCATTCGCTCTGATACCCGGGGTCTCACGCTCCGGTTCCACCATCACCGCAGGACTCGCTCGTGGACTCGATCGTGAAGCCGCGGCCCGCTTCAGCTTCCTCTTGCTCGCCCCAATTACCGCAGGCGCAGTTCTTCTGAAGGCGCATGCGGTCCTGAAAGCCGGAGGGCTGCCACCCGGAATGACGGCGCCATTCATTATTGGCATCAGCGTTTCTGCCATATTGGGACTGGCAGTAATCGCATTCTTCCTAAGGTTCCTGCGGACCCACTCGCTAAATTTATTTGTGATCTATCGCGTGGTGCTGGGAATTGTCGTGATCGCTTTGGCTGTGGCCCACTTCCGTGCCGCTTAAGTGCGATGTGCTTCCATAGCTAGAAGCCGTGAGATACCATACGCAGGTCTGGGATAGTCATGGAAGATTTGCGATTTACCGTGCGCATCTTTAAGGAAGGGCCCGCGTTCGTGGCCCATGTTCCCGAATTGGATATCTCGAGCTGCGGCAATACTGAAGCTCAGGCCCGTCGAAACATCCGCGATGCGGTCGCCGGGTTTCTTGAGACCGCGAAACAGATGGGAACCCTGAAAGAATTACTCGAAGAATCTGGATATCGTTATGAAAACGGCCGATGGATGGAACCGGAACTCGTAGGTGCGGAGCAAATGCATTTAGGGCTTGATTAAGAATGCCCAGCATCCAACCCGTCCCTTATTAGACTCTTGTGCGAATTTTCGAACGAGACGGTTTCCGATTCGCTCGTCAGAGCGGGGATCACCTAATCTACACAAAGCCAGGGATAAAGCGACCTGTGGTAATTCCTGCCTATCATACCGTTCCAGTATTCATCATCCGCAATTTGCTTCGAACTGCCGGCATGTCACGAGAACGTTATTTTGAACTGCTAGGGGCAGTAAATGATAGTTCCGGCGGGAACCACAGAAACAAACGTGGATTTCCGGCTCTAATCTGCGATAATCACTCTGCTCTGGCCTTTTCCGCGACAGCCGACGGGGATTGGTCCCCGGCTGCGCCCAGGCCCAAATGAAAGCATTGCTTCGGCTATTCACGCCGACCCGGAACCGCCGTTTCAACGAGCTAATCGGCTTCTCGCTGATCGCCGCGGCGCTCCTACTCTTTCTTGCGCTCGCCTCCTACTCGCCACTTGACCCCTCGCTGAACACTGCCGCGTCAGTCTTCTCATCGGGCACGACCCACAATTGGATCGGACGCGTAGGCGCCGTCATCAGCGACCTGGCTCTGCAACTATTCGGAATAGCGATGTTCAGCATTCCGGTGATGATCGGCGCTCTCGGGCTGCGCTGGTTCCGTTCGCGAGAAGTAGCATCTCCACTGGAAAAGCTGCTTGGCGCGACCATGCTTCTCCTCTTTATTCCTGCGTTGATGGGATTGCTTCCCGGACACCTTCGCTGGATGCGTGCCATCCCGATCGAAGGTTTGCTGGGACGGATTGTTAGCGATTTCCTAATCCATTACTTCAACGTTCTCGGCGCATACCTTGTATCGCTCTCAGTAATTGCGGCAGCCCTGTATCTCTGCACTGCGTTTTCTTTTACCGATGCACACCTCTGGCTTACGACGCGCTTCGCTTTCGTCGGCGCCGCATGGCAACGAGTTGAAGATTGGCGCGCGCGGCGTGAGCGGGCGAAAGCCGCAAAAGAGCTGGAGCAGCGTAAGGCCAATCGCCCGATGGTGACCAGCCAACTCGTGCCCGCAACAAAACCTGCGGTCACGCAGGTCTCGGATGTGTACCAGCGCGTCCAGCCGTTTAAGACTGGACTGGAGAAGATGGCGGACGAGCCACACGAAGCGATTTCCGAATCCGAACCGAAGTCCTTTGGGCAATCTGCGCCAGGTGGAATTGAAGTCGGTGTTCGCGCCGACAGCGCCGCGAAAACCAAGGCCAAGACGGTTCTGCCTAAAACCTATGGCACCTTCCAGCTTCCGCCCAGCTCGATGCTCAAGCGTCCTGACGAGCAGCAGAGCGTGAATGAAATGGAGCTGAAGCAGCACGCCCAGATTCTGGTGGAAAAGTGTGCCGAGTTTGACGTTCACGGCACAATTACCCACATCAATCCCGGGCCGGTGGTCACGACATTCGAGATGAAGCCCGAAGCGGGCGTGAAGTACAGCCGCATCACCGGCCTCTCCGAAGACCTTTGTCTGGCGATGCGCGCCGAAAGCATCCTGATCGAGCGCATGGCAGGGAAGAGCACCGTAGGAATCCAAGTTCCCAATACGGAACGCGAAACGATTTATCTGCGTGAGGTGGTCGAGTCACAGGGATTTCTAGACGCGCGATCCCGCCTGACTCTTGCGCTCGGTAAAGACATCAATGGCCGCATCATGACCGCCGATCTGGCGACGATGCCGCACCTGCTGATTGCAGGTTCGACTGGGTCGGGCAAGAGCGTTGCGATCAATGCCATGATCATGTCGCTGCTGTTCAAGGCGACACCAGATCAGGTGCGCCTGATCCTCGTCGATCCGAAACGCGTAGAGCTGGGCAACTACGAAGGCGTGCCGCATTTATATACGCCGATCATCACGGAGCCGAAGCTCGCAGCCGTAGCGCTGCGCAATGCGGTGCGCGAGATGGAGCGCCGTCTTAAGGTGCTCGCAGAAAAAGGTGTTCGCAACATCGACCAGTACAACAAGCTCTTCACCGAAGACACGCCCAGCCTCTTCGAGGAGGACACCGAGCACAAACCGCTGCCATACGTCGTGATCATCATCGACGAACTCGCCGATCTGATGATGCTCGACGGCAAGAACGTGGAAGAGTCGATCACTCGATTGGCGCAGATGGCGCGCGCGGTTGGTATTCACCTCATCCTTGCAACCCAACGTCCTTCAGTGGACGTAATCACCGGACTCATCAAAGCGAATGTGCCATCGCGTATCTCCTTCCGTGTGGCAACCAAAGTAGACTCACGGACGATCCTCGACGCCAACGGCGCCGAGTCACTCCTCGGTCGCGGCGACATGCTCTTTCTCGCGCCAGGTTCAGCGCGCGTGCAGCGCGTCCATGCCCCGTTCGTCACCGAAAAAGAAATCGCGCAGGTAGTCGAATTCTGGCGCTCGCAAGGCGAAGCCGAGTACGAGAAGAAGTTCCTAGAAGCTCCCAAAGAAGAGGGCGGTGGCGAAGGAGGAGCCGAAGTCGGCGAAGACGAGCACGACGAGCTTTACGAAGATGCAGTACGACTGGTCCTGGAGTTCGGCAAAGCTTCTACTTCGCTACTGCAGCGCCGACTGCGCATCGGTTATGGTCGCGCTGCTCACCTTATCGACCTGATGGAACGTGATGGCATCGTCGGCGCCGCAGACGGTCCCAAGCCGCGGGAAGTCCTCAAGCGCCCTGATTGGATCGACGAAGTTGAGCAAGCGATGAGATAACGTGGAGCCGGCCGCCCTCGGCCGGGTTTTCGCTGGAATCACGTAAGTTCAGAAGCGCAACATGGAGCTTTCAGGAATCATCGATTTTGGAATTCCCACCAAACACCCGGCCGAGGGCGGCCGGCTCCACGCTAGCTACGGTTACAATTCACTCAGAGATATCCGGCCTTGCCTCTCAAGCATTCATCGTTGATCTATGACTGGAACAACGTTCCAGGAGCTGAGTTCAAGCCTGCCGGCCGGGTCATGCTCACCGATGAATCGCTGCGTGATGGTTTGCAGTCTCCCTCGGTAAAAGATCCAAGCATCGAGGAGAAGCTGCGCCTTCTCCACCTTATGGAGAAGCTTGGCATCAGCTTTCTCGATATGGGATTGCCAGGTGCCAGCCCGCGTGCCTTCTCGGATGTCGAGCGGCTTGCACGCGAAATTCGCGACGCGAGACTCAAGATTCGGGGCAACTGTGCCGCGCGCACCCACGAGAACGATATTCGTCCGATTGCGGAGATTCAGCAGAAAGTTGGAATTCCCATCGCGGCAGCGACGTTCATAGGCTCAAGCCCAATTCGCCGTTATGCCGAAGATTGGACCGATGACTTCTTATTGAAAACTACCGAAAGAGCCGTCGAGTTCGCGCGTTCGGTCGGTCTCGAAGTCATGTACGTCACCGAGGACACAACGCGCTGTGATCCGGAAACGATCAAGCGTCTTTATAAAACGGCGATTGAATGTGGAGCCCGCGCGATCGTCATCTGTGACACCTGCGGGCACGTCACGCCTTCAGGAGTTGCAGCTCTTATCCATTTCGTTATTGATGAAGTTGTGAAACCGAGCGGCGAGAAAATCCGCGTCGACTGGCATGGTCACTGCGATCGCGGCTTGGCCGTTGCCAACTCACTCGCGGCGCTCGCAGCAGGAGCCGAATGCGTCCATGCCTGCGCGATTGGAATAGGCGAGCGTGTCGGCAACACGCAGATGGACCAGATGTTGGTGAATCTCAAGCTCATGGGCGTGCAGCCGTGGGCTGATCAGGATTTGACCGCACTCAAAGAATATTGCGAGACGGTTTCGCGTGCCACCGGTGTTCCCATTCCCAAGAACTATCCCGTTATGGGAGACGATGCATTTCGCACCGCAACCGGTGTGCACGCCGCTGCTGTGATTAAAGCTTTCCGCAAGAATGATGTCGAGCTGGCGAACACCGTGTATTCGGGCGTACCGTCGCACTATTTCGGCATGGAGCAGGTCATCGAGATCGGTCCCATGTCGGGAAAATCGAATGTGATCTTCTGGCTCGAACGCAAAGGCTTACCTACTGACGAAGCCACGGTTGAGCGCATTTTCCAGAAAGCCAAGCAATCGAATCGCACGCTGCTCGACCACGAAATTCTCGAATGCATCCCTGCAAGCAAGCGTCCAACAGTGGCCACGGCAGATTGATGGCATGAACCCACCCGGCCGCACCACCGAAGAGATCACCATCCCTCAGCAAATCGCTCTGCTCGCTTCTATGCGGGCGGTCCACGCAGCCTTCTCCTGGTTCCAGATTCACGAGAATGAGCTGCGCAAGATGCAGCTTGAAGTGGCTCGCATTCCTGCTCCGCCCTTCGAAGAAGCTGAACGCGCGAAGTGGCTGGAAGAGAAATTTTCTGCGATGGGACTGGAACAGGTCGAGATCGACGAAATCGGCAATGTCCTCGGGGTTTTTCCCGGAGTGGATCGAGAACTTCCGGTCACCGCAGTCGGCGCGCACCTCGACACCGTTTTTCCTCCCGAAACGGAAATCGAAATTCACGACGAGCGCGAGCGTATCTATGGGCCGGGAGTCAGCGACAACGCGGCTGGCCTCATCGCCCTGCTGGCGATCCCGATGGCAATGGGTGAGGCCAAGATTCGTCCCGAATGCGACATCCTGTTCGTCGGCAACGTGGGTGAAGAAGGCGAAGGCGACCTGCGCGGCATCCGCTATATCTTTGAGAAGTCGCGCTGGAAAGATCGCATTGACGAGACCATCATCATCGATGGCAGCGGGACCGATTCAATCATCGGACAAGCGCTCGGCAGTCGGCGCTTTGAAGTCATCGTGCGCGGCCCAGGAGGACACTCCTGGAGCGACTTCGGCCAGCCGAATCCGATCGTCTCAGTGTCCCGCATCGTCTCACGCTTCAGCCAGACGCCTCTGCCGCCATCTCCGAAGACAACCTTCAATTTCGGCGTCATCAGCGGCGGCACATCCGTCAACTCCATTCCCGAAATAGCACAGGTCAGCATTGACCTGCGTTCGGTCTCAGCCGAGGAGCTGCAGCGTCTCGAAGACGAACTTCGAGGCGTGATCCATACCGAAATTCCAGCGCGGGCGCGCGATGGTGGCCCGCCGAAGCTCACCTGCGAGCTGAAGAAGATCGGCGACCGCCCCGCGGGGGAATTGCCTCACGATTCGCATCTGCTCGAAGTCTTTCGCGCGGTCGACGCTCACCTGGGCATCGGCTCCCAATTACGACGGGCTTCAACCGATGCGAACATTCCCATCTCAATGGGACTCGAAGCAGTTACGGTAGGCGCGGGTGGAACAGGCGGCGGAGCACACACCCTGCGCGAATGGTTTGATCCATCCGGACGCTCGCTTGCGTTGAAGCGAATTCTCCTGGCGGTGCTGGCGCTCGCCGGCATCGAATAGATGCGCGTGAAGCGAGATCCTCTCATTCAAGAATCCGAGCTTAGTTTTTTCTTGACAATTTCCCGTTATGGGGTAGCATGAATTTTTATGCTGGCGAATAAAACACGAATTTTTGGGGACAAGGATAGCCGTCAAGAGCTCCCTTCACTCTTCTGTTTCGCCCGCGAGTGCGTTGCGACGCAACGCAAACCCATGCTCAACCCATCGCTTGCAGGGTAACCCTGCGGAAAACGATGGGTAACCCTGTGGAAATGTCTGGGTAACCCTGCGCGGAGACAGGGTTGAGATTCCACCGTGATATTTTTCTCTTAGCCCTTTCTTTTCAGGGTAATAACCTCGGAATAGTCACACGAAATTAACACGTCGCAACCCATCGAGATTTTGCTGCACATCGACGCTCAGTGCCTGAAATCGTATTGATCAGCATCTCCGGTAAGGACCATCCAGGGCTCACCAGTGCTTTCGCCCATGTGCTCGCTCAATCCGGCGCTGTGCTTTTGGACATTGGACAGGCTGTGATTCACGACGCCCTCGCACTGGGGATCATGGTTCACCTTTCAGCGCCGGCGAGCGCCAGCGTTAGGCAGGCGATAGATCGCCGGGCTCGCGAGTTGGGCGTTACTGCTCACATCACTGCTGTGTCGCCAGAGCAGTATCAGCAGTGGGTGGAAAAGCAGCACAAGCAGCGGTTCACGGTCACGCTGCTCGCCGAACAAGTCCGAGCCGAAGATCTAGCGGCCATCGCCGAAGTTTTTGCGCGGCGTGGCGTAAACATCGACACCATGGACCGCCTTTCTTCGCGTGGAGCGGCACTCGATGTTGAACCCCGCATGTGCATCGAGTTCAACGTTTCCGGAAATGGGATCGATGCGGCCGAGCTTCGCTGCGCGCTGCTCGTGCTTGCCGACCAGGCTGGATTCGACATCGCTGTGCAGCAGGACTCGATTTTTCGTCGCAACCGAAGGCTGGTTGCCTTCGATATGGATTCAACGCTGATTCAAATGGAAGTGATCGACGAACTGGCGCGTCTTGCCAATGCCGGCGAGAAAGTTGCCGCGGTCACGGCTGCTGCAATGCGCGGTGAGTTGGATTTTGAGAGCAGCCTCCGACGTCGTTTGGCCCTTTTGAAAGGACTGCCGGAAACAGCTATCAGCGATATAGCCGATCGGCTGCCGATTACGGCGGGAGCACATCGCCTGCTGCGTACGCTCAAAGCCCTGGGCTATAAGACGGCCATCATCTCCGGCGGGTTTCGCTGCTTCGCTACGCGCCTTCAGCAGGAACTGGGATTTGATTTCGTGTATGCCAACGAGTTGGCAGTGCATGATGGCGTCATTACGGGCGAAGCGGCGGGCGAAATCGTCACAGCGCGCCGCAAGGCCGAGGCACTGCAGGAGATTGCGGCGGCAGAGGATCTGTCGATGGAGCAAACCATCGCGGTCGGAGATGGCGCCAATGACCTGCCGATGTTAAGTGTGGCCGGATTAGGCGTTGCCTTCCACGCCAAGCCGCTGGTGCGCGAACGCGCTCAGCACTCGATCTCGCGTATGGGCTTGGATGCTCTGCTGTACCTGCTAGGTCTGCGGGATCGGCATACGGAACTGGGAGCGGCGACATAACAGAACCGGCGCCGGTAGGCGGTGGGGCAGCCGCTTGTGTAGCGGCTGCGTTTCGCGCAGATCTTTACAGCATGGTTGGACTCGGAGCTGGCCAATCCGGCCAGCTCCGACCCACCGGCTACCGCCGCCGGTTCTGTTGCTAGTTGTTAAATCCGACAGCCGCAGGCAATGCGCTGTCGTTCTGGTTCGAGGCAGCCACGACCTCCGCCATGATGAGTCCGGCAATGAGCGAGCAGAAAATCAGCAGGCCTTTGATGGTGATGCGCATCGCAGGTTCTCCCTGCACGCGCAGAATGCAATTACTTCTCCAGAGAGGAGGTACGACAAAACAGCACAAAGTCGGCAGATTAGCGGGGATTTCCTGACACTTACTCGGGTACCGATGCAGGGCCGTGTGCAAAAAACTGCAGCCAAACACACACACTTTTCACGCGCTGCTTTGACGGCCGCCTACAGGCAGGAAGTTGGGTTTAGCCAATCGCGAAATCACGAAATCGGGAAATCACGAAATCCTAGCGTCGGTTTCCCAAATTGGCGATTCCGCAATACACCGAACCGCTCGTTGCCACGATCTGCGGCACCCACCACAGCTTTCTCAGAACAGGGTGGTTGCTGCGCATGAGCTTTGCCGCGAAATAGTCCACGGCAATGGGCGTGACCTGAAGCGCGGGATACAAAGTCGCCGAGTGGGCAAAGGGGCGAACCAGCGGATCGAGTTCGCGTCCACCCTGTTGAAGCACTTGGCGCGTGGACCAGGCGTCGAGGATGGCGGCTCCGTGCTCGGCGGCTATAAGCGAATAGAATGCTGCCCTTTCTCGCATCGAGATTTCTGGCTTCGCGGGCGCCGGTTTTAACACTGCCGGATGAATCAGCAGATTCGTCTGGGGTGCGGACGCAACGAGGGGTTCCGGAGCGGCGGCATTGCTTGCCAACAGAACCTGGGGTTGGGGGTTTTGGGGCACAGCGGCGGAGGGCGGGGCAGCCGAAGGTCGCTCCACCTGCCCAAATGCAAACGGGCTGGCGAGGAGCAGGACGAAGGAGAGGCGCTGTTTGGGGCTCATTGGCACCAAAGTGTATGGCCATATTGTCCTGTTGGACAGTGTTCTTTAGTAACCTGCATCACTCAAGTAACGCGGAAGGTGGGGAAGGGGGGACTGAGTGGACAGGATGGACGGCAGTGGACAGCCTGGACCGACCGAGCCCACGGGGCTCCGCGTTTTTAGGAGGAACTTGCCAAAACGCGATTGCGCGCTCGCCCGAAGCCGAAACTCAAGGCTGAGGGGCGGCCGCAGGTGCTGTTTGGCTATGGAGAATGTGTTTGCGGCTCAATAATTCGGAAGTTCCCGCCGCAATGCATCAGGCTCATCAGGTACAGCATGCCGTCGTAGTAACGCTGTTCGCCGCTCGGCACCGGAGTGTTCCAGAGCTTTTCGACGAACGCCTTGGAAATTGCACCATCGGTCGCGGCCAGGCTGCCTACGGCCGTGGTTGCCAGCATTCCTGTGGAGTGGCGCGTCGAGAGCGGCTTGCCGTCGAGGGTGTAACGGTCGATGAAGCTTTCAATGCCTTGGTCAAAAAGGAACTTCTGGATGCGATCGCTGAGCGTGGTTTCGCGTTGGTCCTTATGCCACCATGAGTAGTCGACCGACCAATTGCTGGCGCTGCGCCAGGAATCGTAGCTGAAGGGAATCGGCTGGCCATTGCGCCCGATCATTTGCGTCATGTCGAAGTAGGCGCGCTCAGGGGTAAGTCCCGTTTCGGGACCGGTGACTTTAGTGAACAGTTCGCGGCTCACGTCCGCGGCCGTTGCCCAGAATTCGCGGTCCTCGGTTGGCCCCCAGCGCGACCACAACTCATAGAAGGCTGGTAAATGATACGAAGGATCAGTGAAGGCGAGATCGACGTTGGGCACGAAGCGAATCATGAAGTGCGGCTCATCGACCATAGGACCGATGGTTTCAGTTCGCGGTCCCTGTGGCGGCACAAACGGCGGAGCCGCTCCCGCCTTCTCGCGCGCCTTGTTATTTGGGCTGGGCCAGGGATGGCTGGGTGGAATGAACAGCGGATCTTCCGGATGAATGCGGAATGGTCCAGTGCCGGTGAGCACCGGATGATGGCGCATGCCGCGCAGAATTTTGTCGGCTTCGGCCTGGTAGTTGTAGATGCCCTTGCCGTTTCCCCAGCGATGCGCAGCGAAGTAGAGCGACATCACGAAGTACTCTTCGCCGTCTGGCGCCGCGCCTGTCGAACGCGGAGTGCCGTCGGTGTTCATCGACCAGGCGAAGTATCCAACCGACGGATTCTTCGGGTCGGTGACGAGCATATAGGTATTGGCCCAGTTCCAGATCGCGTCGAACTCGCGCTTCTTGTTCAACTCGACGGCAATCATCATGCCGTAGCTCATGCCCTCGGTGCGCGCGTCGTTGTTCGCCCAGTCAGTGATGTAAGCCAGTGACCCGTTCTCGTTCGCGCCGGTTTCGAAATAGAGCCGCTGTTCCTGACCGTCGCCGTGAAAAAGCTGCTGGAAGGCTTTGTCGATCTTGGCGCGAGTTTCCGAGGGCGAATGTCCTTGCTCGGCAAAGAGGTTGCGATAAGCGTGCGTTTTATAAGCGCCGTTGCCGTCGCCCGGCATGTGCGGGAAGTCGGCCAGCGGGGCATTCGCGTGAGGCGCCGGTCTTCCCGAATTGGGAGTAGGTTGATTCTGCGCAGCTATGAAGCCGAACAGCAACAGCGTAGAAAGGAGAATTAGGCAGACACTTCGAGAATATGGAAACAATGCAAGGCCCCTTCAGAACGCGGCCGTGTTAATGGAACGATCCGGTCCGACGGCAGACGATTTTGCAGGTCTGAAACGATTTAGTCAAGCACTTCTCCGGTCGCGAGCAGTCGCTCCAAGCCCTGTGCTATGATTCCGGCGCTTTCCGGAGGTTCCTATGGTCCAAGGATTTAAGAAATTTCTCTTCCGCGGAAATGTAGTCGATCTTGCGGTTGCAGTGGTTATCGGCGCTGCTTTCGGAGCTGTAATAACAGCGCTTGTTACGAATATTTTTACTCCTCTGATTGCAGCCATAGGCGGTAAGCAGGATTTTTCCAATCTGAGCGTCACCATCAACAACAGCAAGATCATGTACGGCGCATTTCTGAACGCGCTGATTTCCTTCGTGATGATCGCAATTGCCGTATATCTCTTCATCGTTGCACCTATGAACACCTGGACGGCACGCCGAAATAAGGGCGAGGCTCCGCCGGATCCCACGACGAAGAAATGCCCGGAGTGCTTGAGCGAAATTCCCATTGCGGCACGGCGCTGCGCGTTCTGCACAGCAACGCTGTCGGGAACATCAGCCGCCACCGGGCGCTAACGGAACCGGCGCCGGTAGGCGGTGCGTCGGAGATGGCCGGAAGGCCAGCTCCGAGGTGAGAGGGTGCCGCCAAGATCGTGAGCAGCAGCCGCCGGCGGTTCTGTTCTGTGTGAGCCTCCGTCCCATTACGGGACGGAAGCAAGGTTTAGTGATTACGCCTTCTGGCTCCCGATTCGCATGCCGTAGAACGACTTCCACACGAAGAAGAGCGAAATCACGAAGAACAGCACGGCCAGGGCGTTGCTCAATCCCGCCCCTCGTTCGCTGGTTAGGCGCACAGCTAATTCAACGGCCAGTAGTCCGAAGAGGGTAGTGAACTTAATGATCGGATTCAGAGCGACTGAGGAAGTGTCTTTGAAAGGATCGCCGACCGTGTCGCCAACAACCGTCGCATCGTGCAGCGCAGTTCCTTTCTGTTTCAATTCGGTCTCGACGATCTTCTTGGCGTTGTCCCACGCGCCGCCGGCGTTCGCCATGAAGATGGCTTGATACAGGCCGAAGATCGCGATCGAGATCAGATAACCGATGAAGAAGAAGGGCTCAGCAAAGGCAAATGCCAGCGTCACAAAGAACACAGAAATAAATATGTTCAACATGCCTTTTTGCGCGTATTGGGTGCAGATCTGCACGACTTTCTTGCTGTCGGAGACTGACGCTTTTTCAACGCCCTCAAGGCGGATATTGGCCTTGATGAACTCCACCGCTCGGTATGCACCGGTTGTTACAGCTTGTGTCGATGCGCCTGTGAACCAGTAGATGACTGCGCCACCAGATACAAGTCCGAGAACGAAAGGCGCATGCAACAGCGATAGGGAAGCGAGCTGTGAGGTCAATCCATTGGTGAGAGCCATGATGATGGAAAAGATCATCGTGGTCGCACCGACAACGGCCGTCCCGATCAGCACAGGTTTCGCAGTCGCTTTGAACGTATTGCCTGCGCCGTCGTTCTCTTCGAGCAGAGCCTTGGCGCGTTCGAAGTGAACCTCGCCTGGATTTTCGCGCTGAATTTCAGCTACAGGAATGTTCTCGATGAGTGAAAGTTCGTAGACAGATTGAGCATTGTCCGTGACAGGTCCATATGAATCGACGGCGATGGTAACCGGTCCCATGCCGAGAAATCCGAACGCCACCAGACCGAATGCGAAGACGGCGGGCGCGAGCATAAGGGGAACATTGGTTCCCGGCAGAGGCGCTCCGAGGCCGCTGGTGCTCACCTGATAGCCGATAGCCATCAGAGCAGCCATCGTCAGCCCGAGCCAGTACGCGGAGAAATTGCCGGCGACCAGTCCTGAAAGAATATTCAGCGAAGCCCCGCCTTCTTTGGATGAGGTAACCACTTCGCCGACGTGGCGAGACTCGACGGAGGTGAACACCTTGACCAATTCGGGAATGATCGCTCCCGCCAAAGTACCGCAGGAGATGATGAGCGAGAGCTTCCACCACAGCGAAGTATCTCCACCCAGATCGGGAATGATCAGCTTGGAGACGATGAACGTCGCTATCACGGAAATGATCGAGGTGATCCAGACCAGCGAAGTCAGCGGCGCCTCAAAATTCATGTGATCGCTATTGCGGTAGCGTCCACTGGCAAAGGCATTGTTGATGAAGTAGGAAGCCGCACTGGTAATCAGCATCATGATGCGCATTACAAAAATCCAGACCAGGAGTTGAACCTGAATCTTAGGATTCGGCACACCAAGGAGAATGAATGTGATTAGCGCGACGCCGGTTACGCCGTAGGTCTCGAAGCCGTCGGCGCTGGGGCCGACGGAGTCGCCTGCATTGTCGCCGGTGCAGTCGGCAATCACTCCCGGGTTGCGGGCATCGTCTTCTTTGATCTTGAAGACGATCTTCATCAGGTCAGAGCCAATGTCGGCAATTTTGGTGAAAATTCCGCCGGCGATACGAAGAGCAGCCGCGCCCAGCGATTCGCCGATAGCGAATCCGATGAAGCAAGGACCGGCGTAATCCCCGGGCACAAAGAGCAGGATGAAGAGCATGAGCAGCAGTTCGACGCTCACCAGCAGCATGCCGATGCTCATGCCGGCCTTGAGAGGGATAGCGTAAAGGGGAAATGGTTTGCCGCGAAGTCCAGCAAAGGCGGTACGTGAGTTAGCAAACGTATTTACGCGGATTCCAAACCATGCGACGCCGTAGCTTCCGAGAATACCGACGATGCTGAAGGCGAGAATGATCGTAAGCGTGACAGCGACCGGATGTCGTGGAATAGGAGCCAGGATTCCGAAATACAGTGCGATGATGACCGCGATGAAAATCCAGAGCAAGGCGATGAACTTGCCTTGAGTTATGAGATACGTCTTGCAAGTCTCATAGATGAGCTCGGATATCTCGCGCATGGCTCGGTGCACCGGCAGGTTCTTCAGATTCATGTAGATTCCGAGTCCAAAAAGCAAGCCGAGTACGCAGAAGATCAGGCCGACGAGCAGCAAGGCATGTCCATTCATGCCGAGAAAATCGACGGAAGAAAGATCCGGCAGCTTGAGACTGGCTTCCCCCGCTGGTTCCGAAGTGGGAGCGAGATTTCCTTGCGCCTGCGCGAAAGCCATTGGCCCTTGCAGGATGAGCATCATACAAACGAGAGCGCCTGCTCCGAGTACGCGGCGAAGCAGGTTTAAGAAGTTGTGGCGCGGCGAGGCCGCAGAGCCAGCCATGAGACCGGCGTGCGAGGTCAGCATTCGATTCCTCCAGAACAAACCTTTAGAGATTCAGTCTTCGAGATGAAGGAGCATTTACGTTCATCGCCGAC
>Ga0134126_10003498_pt1 | contig 19672 bp, 23 predicted proteins | sample KB31752_FD_96881 | JGI IMG/M metagenome (GOLD analysis project Ga0134126, IMG submission 96881) | Terrestrial soil microbial communities with excess Nitrogen fertilizer from Kellogg Biological Station, Michigan, USA - KB3-175-2 | ecosystem: Environmental > Terrestrial > Soil > Unclassified ...
CGGATTGATATATAGACGTGCGTAGGCCTCGTAACCCTCTCGGGTCGTCTCGTCGATCTCATGTACCCGCAACCACGCCTCCATCACAACCCGGAAGCTGGCTTTAGTCCGTGCGTGACGTTGTTCGTCGACCTGAGCACGAAAGCGCTTCAAGATCTCTTTTGCCTTGGCCTCGTCGGTGGTCGACTCGGTGAGGCGCAGTTCTCGGCCGGTCAGCGGATCGAGGCCCGCATACACCAGGACCTGGTAGGAGTTCCCCCGCCGCCGGATGTGCCCACGCTCGCGACCATTGGCAGCCGGCTTCTTGACCATGCCGGGATACTACCTGGTGACATTTTCGGTGACATTGATCGAGAGAAAAAGCTGGTACAAGACCAAAACTGCAGGTAAGAACGGTGGAGCTGACGGGATTCGAACCCGTGACCCCCGCACTGCCAGTGCGGTGCGCTACCAGCTGCGCTACAGCCCCGATGAGATCACCACGGACCGGCCGGGGTGCGTAAGCCACCGTACACGAGGCCCGTGGTGATCCCGATGCAGGATCAGCTCAGCGGGGAGCGCCGCTGAGCGCCTGGTCCAACCATTGGCCATCGGTCACGTCGGTCACGACCGCTCCGTTCACCAGGGCAGTCGGAGTGCCGAAAAGGTGATCCGATCGCAGCCCGCTGATGTAGTTACTGGCGTTGTCCGTGGCAGTCTCGATGCGCTGGTCGGCACCGGCCTGCACGCACTTCGCGAATCCATCACCAGCGCCGAGGGTCCTGCCAAGCTGCTGGAGCTGGGCCGTTGTCCAGGCGGGACCGCCCTCGGTCGGCTGGGTGGCGAACAAGCTGTCGTGGAAGCGGGGGAAGATGCCCGCGTTGGCAGCGCAGAACGTCGCCCCCGCGGCCAGCGTGGAGTACCCGGCCGGCACCGAGCGCGAATCGAGGATGGCGACGGGGTGATAGATCACCTTCGCCTTCCCGTCTGCGGCCGCCTGGGCCAGCCGCGGATGGTAGGTGTGCTCGAACTGGCCGCAGTGCGGGCACAGGAAGTCCTCGTAGATGTCGATGGTCACCGGCGCCTGGGGACTACCGGTCACGATGGTGTCGCCCTTCACGGTCACCGGGTACTGCGGCCCGGCGGCCGCAACGGGGATCGCCGGGCCGAGGTTTCGCGGCTGGTTGCGATGCTGCAGCAGTAGCGCCCCCCCGACGACCACAATGAGCACCACGATGATGGCGATCCCGGCAATCACTCCGCGGCGGCTACCACCGCCGCTACTACGCGCGGCCGCGACCGCCTGTGCGCCCTGCCGAGCGCGCTTGTCCTGAGTCCTTTCGGCGCCGCTCACAACTCGTTCCTCCCTGCTCATCCCGCCGGGTAACCGGCTCCACCCCACCCTGTGTCCGGTTCCGCGCGCAGCCACCCGTCGACGCTCAGCGCCGTCCGGGGGCGCAGCAGCAGCCACAACGCCAGTAACACAAACCCGATGTCACGAGCCAACTCCTGCGGGTACCGCGTGCTGCCCTGGGGGACCGCCCCACCCCCACCGAAGCACCCGCAATCAATGGACAATCCGCGGGCCCACGCCTGTGCCATCCCGGCGATGAGCACCACCAGCAACAGCCCACTGGCGAAGGCAACCCACCGGGTGAACGCGCCCGCCACCAGCAGGGTTCCCAGGGCCAGCTCCAGCAGCGGCAACGCGGTGGCGACCGGGCCGATCAGATCCGGCGGCAGCAGCTCGTAGGCGGTCACCGCGACCCGGGTCTGCGCCGGGTCGATAATCTTGAGCGCACCGGAAACCAGAAAGACCGCCGCGAGCCCCAGCCGCACCACAGTGCCGAGACCGTCGACAACGGGGCGGGATAGCCGGAGCATCCGCGCAGCGTAGTCGATGGACGCAACCGCAGGTGAGGCTGGCCATGGCCAGGGCAACCTCAGCACTAACGCGACTCGATGCACTCCGTACCGTGGTCGTCGAGGACGGTGCCGAGGTGCGGTGATGAATGATGACTGGCCATCCAGGCGGTGAGATCGGGCACGTTCATCAGGACGTCTCCGGAGGGTGGCTGCGGCCGGCGGTGTTCGGCGCGATGGACGGCCTGGTCACCAACATCGCGTTGATCGCCGGTGTGGGTGGCAGCGGAGCGCGTGCGCACGTGATCGTGCTGACCGGGATGGCCGGGTTGGTGGCAGGAGCGTTTTCCATGGCGCTGGGCGAGTATGCGTCCGTGGAGACGCAGAACGACTCGGTGCGCGCCGAGGTGGCGGTGGAACGTGAGGAGCTACGCCGGCATCCAAAAGCGGAGAAGGCCGAGCTGATCGCCTCATTCGTGCGAATGGGCCTGACCCGCAAAACAGCGCAGCAGGTGACGGAGGAAATACACGCCAACCCGTCGCTGGCGGTCCGGGTCCACGTCAACCAGGAGCTCGGCGTCAACCCCGAGGATCAGCCGTCCCCGTGGCTGGCCGCCGGCTCGTCATTCCTGTGCTTTGCGGTCGGTGCGCTGGTCCCGTTGCTCCCCTACCTGCTCGGATTCCCCAAGCTGGCCGTGGGTCTGGCTGCGGGTGCAGCGGGGCTGTTCGTGGCCGGCGCGCTGGCGGCCTGGTTCACCACCCGCCCGTGGTGGCTGGGCGGGCTGCGCCAGGTGGGGTTCGGCGCCATCGCGGCGGCAGCGACCTACCTGGTCGGCACGCTGATCGGGATCGGCGCCGGCTGACCGTCCTTGCGCGGCAGTGTCTCGGGCGAGCGCAGCCAGACCACCGCGGCGAGCAAGGCGACACCGCCGGTCAGGACGAACGCCGCCGGGTAGGACAGGTGATCGACGAGCAGGCCGGTGGCGATCGGTCCGAGAATCGAGCCGATATCGGCGGTCATCTGCACCACGGCCAGCACCGGGCCACCCTTGGCCCGGGAGCCGATCACGTCGGCCACCGTGGCGCCCTGGGCCGGCGTGACCAGCCCGGTGCCGGCACCGGCGATCAGCGCGGCAACCAGGAATTCTGGCACCCCGCGGGTGAAGCCCAACCACATCGTCGCGCCACCGGTGACGGCCAGACCCACCAGCATCGGTAAGCGACGCCCGAGAACATCCACGAGCCGCCCGGAGAACGTCAGCACGGTCACGGTGCCGGCGGCGAAGACCGACAGTGCCACGCCGGCCAACGACCCCGTACGGTGCAGGACCTCGACGACGAACAGCGGCACCAACGACACGCGCACGCCGTAGACAGCCCAGCCGTTGGCGAAATTGGTGGCCAGCGCGGCGCGGTAGGCCGGATGCGCCCAGGCCTGGCGCACGGTCAGGGCAGGGGTGGCGGCCGGTGCGGCACCGATTGCCGGGGAACGCCGCAGCAGCAGCCACGCCACCACGGCGGCCAGGAACAGTGCCGCCGCATAGACCACGAACGGCGCGCGCAGTGAGATCGCGATCAGCCCGCCGCCGAACAACGGACCGCTGACGCTGCCCAGCAGGAAACTGCTGGACCACAGGCTTGTGGATCGTCCGCGCAGCCGCGGCGGGGTGAGCCGGATCAACAGCGCGACGGCGGAAACGGTGAACATGGTCGACCCGATACCGCCCAGTGACCGCAGCACCAGCAGCTGCCAGTAATCAGCGGCGAAGGCACAGGCACCGGTGGACAGGCCGACCACGGTGATGCCCCAGATGTAGACCAGGCGCTCGCCCAACGCTGACACCAGCCTGCCGCTGACGGGGGCGAACGCCAGCCGCATGAAGGCGAAGGCACTGATCACGATCGAGGCCGCGGTGACGCTGACGTCGAAACTGCGCGCGAAGGTCGGCAGGGCAGGAGCGACGATGCCGAAGCCGACCGCGATCACGAAACTGACCGCGACCAGCATCCACACCTCGCGGGGCAATCGCGCAACGGTCGGGGGAGCTGACGATGACGCCGATTCCCGCTCCGCGCCCACTGCCACCACCTTGTCGATCTACAGCGATGCTCACCGCATCGCTCAAACTCAACCGGTGGTGCCCGGCAAACCATTCCCGCGGTTCACGCCACGCTTCTCGGCCCGGGAACGGATCTCGGCGGGACCGGCTGCGCAGCAGTGGGGTACAGCAATACCCGGACGGTGGCGTTCTCGGCGGTGAAATCGATCTGAGTGACGTCCACGTCGATGTATCCATCGTCACCGACCGTGGCGTTCACGCGGACGAACTGACCGTTGACTCGGTGTACGCCACACACTGTGCCGGCGACGAGTTCAGCGACGGACTGCACGCTCAGCCCGGGCCCACCTGCCGCATCGGGGGTGGGCGCCTCGGGCGCGGTAAAGGTAGTCATCAGTGATTCTCCTGGGTTCACCGGGCCACGTCACTAGTCAACGAGGCAGCGCTGAGGTGCACGACTATTTCCTCATAATGCGGGTGAAAATCAAAGTCGCAGCATGATGTCAGAGCCGATCGGCCATTTTCGCACGGGATACGGTGTCCATTTCAGATACTGTTAAGAAGGGCGCCAGCGCGCGTCCATAAACGATTTGCGGCACTACCGGACGGCGGATTGGCGGTCAGGAGGCGGGTGAGGCCAGACCGAAGGTGGTGTCGATGTCCTGGGCGAGCCGGTCGACGTTGCTGGCGAAAGGCGGCTTCGTCGCCCCGGCCCGCACCGCTGCTTCCAGCCCATGCAGGTTGTTGAGCAGGTTGGTGCCCTGCTGCGTGGTGACCCACGGGGCTTGCTGCAGCACCCTGGTCAGATCGTCATCGGCGCGCTGAAGCGCGAGACCGGCGCCCGCGTCACCGCCTGCAGCCAGCGACGCCGCGTTGTCCTCGAAGTGCACCGACAGCACCCGTAACTGTGACGACGTCTGCCGTGCCTGCTCCCGCACCGACGCCACCCGATCCGCCGGAGTCGGCGCGAGGATCCGGCCCACGAACCCGCCCAGCAGGCCGCCCAGCAGGAACGCCACCACCGTCACGATCACCAATTGCCGGCGGCGCTGGGCTTGCGGAGTGTAGATCGCCATGTCTACCCGCGCCCGACGATGACCGCGGCAGCGCCGGCACCGACGGTGGCCTCGATCGCCTCCGGATCGGCCAGTTCCTGGATCCGGCCTTGCTGGACCACCCAGGTGGTGGGCTGCACCGTGACCGGCCCGACGTGGCGAACATGCCGGGAGACCACCGACCCGAGCGTCGCCCGCAGCGGCTCGCCACCGGTCTCGTTCACCAGAATGGCCTCCCCCTGAACGTCAAGGGCTGGGTCGCCGAACCGGTCGAGCAGCAGCACCCGGCCATTCAGGCGGCTCAGCCAGAACCGCCCGACCGGGTCGACCTGGGCTGAGCCCCCCGCCGCGCGGGCCACCTCGACGATCGCCTCGCGGCTCAACGGAGGCCGCCCGGGTACCACACCGGAGCCGAGCACGAGGGCACCCACGGCCACCGCGCGGATCGCGCCGCGCTCCCCGATCTGGCTGACCTGGACCTGCAGCGAGGTCGGCGACGCGCCGGCGGCCAACGCTTCGGCTTCCACCTCCGCGATCAGTGCGTCGACCTCAGCAGGAGTGGGCCGAGAGACCGTGCGTTCCCGCTCGGCGCGAACCAACGACAGCGCGTCACCCATCGAGGAGATCACCTCGGCGTGCGGGGGGATCTGGCAGTCCAGCCCGAGCGTGCCCGCTAGCGGCCTGCCGAGCACGCTGGCACCGCCACCGACGGCGATCAACGTCGGCTGGGTGAGGCGGTGCTGGGCGGCCACCGAAGTGACGAGATCGGCCAGCGCCTCGGTGGAGGCTTGCATCATCCGGCGGGCAAGCTCGGCACCGGGCAGCCTCAGCGCCTGGCCGGCGATGTCCATCGCCGTGATCGCCGAACGAGGGTGCCCGGCGGCGTAGTCGCCCTCCGGAACCAGCCCCAGCGCGTTGGCCGCGCAGGTGTTGGTCAGCGCGGCCGCCGTGCCGTCGGTCAGCCGGAGCACCAGGTAGTCGGCGGGATCGCCAGGTCGCGGCGCGAGTGTCTCCGGGCGCGCGCCGGCCAGCCGCTCCGGGGCGAGGAAGCACGAATACGTCAGCCCCGCGATGTGCGCGCTGCGCGGCCCGACCCCGTAGATCCGGCGCCGGCGAACCCGCAGCATCGATCCCCCGGCGACCCCGGCGACCTGCACGTCCAGCGCACGGACGGCGGTGGCCTGCCCGGCGACCCGGACGTAGGACAGCGCGGGACGGCCCGCGGTGATCGCCGCGACATTGGTGGACGTCCCGCCGACCTCGACGATCACCCCGTCGCCGATGCGCAGCGTGCGCAGGGCTCCGGCCACGGAGGCCGCCGGCCCGGAGTACAGCGTACGAGCCGGCGCGGCCCGGAAACCGGCCAGGTCGGTGGCGCCGCCGTCACCGCGCATCACCATGACGGGGCAGGTCACTCCGGCGGCGGCGACCCCGGCCTCGACCACCTCCGCGGTGCGCAGCGCGATCGGCAGGATCGAGGCGTTGAGCGCGGCGGTAACCGTGCGCAGTTCCAGGCCATACAGACCGGTCAAGCTCGAGGACGTCGTCACGGGCAGGGCCAGCTCGGCCGCGAGCGCAGCCACCGCGTCCTCACACGTCGAATCGTCGGGTGCGAACGCTTCGGCCACGCACACCGCCTTGGCACCGGCATCGGCTAGCCGGGCCAGCGCCTGCCGAGCGGTCTCGGGGTCGAATCCCGCGGACAGATCGAGAAACTCGTGCGCGACGGCTCGACCGATCTGAGTCCGGTTACGGGCCTTGCGCAGGTACGGCGGCCGAGCCATGCCGAGCACGCCGACCGGCACGGTGTCGCCCTCCAGCAGCGCGTTGACCGCCTGCGTGGTGGAGTGGGTGACCAGCTCGATGCTGTTCGCACCCACCTCGGCGACCAATTTCGCCACGACATCGACCACACCAGCCGACACCCCGTCGGGGTGGCCGTGGGTGGTGGGCACCACGGCCCGCCCGGCAAGCTCACCGGTCACCGAGTCGATCGCGACCGCCTTGGTGAACGTGCCACCGACGTCTGCGCCTACCCGGACACCCATCGGGCCTCCCGCCGGCGAGGCCGCACCATCAACAACCATGTCGCGCCCAGCACGTACACCGCCACCAGGACCGCCTGGCTGCTCAGGGTCTGCACGCTGGGCCAGTAACCCAACGCCTGGGACAGGAAGATCGGGGCGCGCGGCAGCCCGTCGATGGGGGTGAGATCGACCAGGTCAGCTGTCTGCAGGCTGCGTACCGCGTTGCCGAGGAACGCCACCGAGGTCGCCATCAGCAGCAGCACCGCACACACCAGGAAGGTCTTGATGGGCAGTCGGCGGCCTAACCGGAAGATCAGGTAGGACACCACTGCCAAGGTGACCAGCCCGACCGCCAACCCAACGATAATCCACCAGCCCAGTCCCTCACCGAATTCGACCAGCGCCTGGTAGAGCAGGGCCGTCTCCAGCCCCTCCCGGTACATCGCCGTGAAGCCCACCAGGACCAGCGCGGTCGTCGACCCGATCGACACCGCGTTGAACAGCCTGCTGCGCAGGAACTCCATCCAGCGGCGATGCTCCAATCGGGCGATCAGCCAGAACGAGATGTAGAGCAGGACCGCGACAGCGGCGGTGGCGACGGCTGCCTCCAGCACCTCCCGCCCGACTGGCAACACCGCCAGGACCGACCGCAGCACCAGGTACGTCACCGCGGTAGCCGCCAACCCGATGATCACACCCCAGGTGATCGGCTTGCGATACTGGGTTGCCTTGGTGGCCTCCAGATATCCCAGCAACGCCGTCAACAGCAGGACCGCTTCGAGACCCTCCCGGAAAATGATCAGGAAGGACTGCCCGGCCACCACGGCAGCGGCGTCGAACCCGGTGTCGGTCAACCGCCGCTCGGTGTCATCGATCAACCGCCGCAGGTCGATGATGTTCGTCCGTACGGTGTCAACCGGGGCATTGTCCTTGATCAGGCCACGAATCTCCGCGAACTTCGTCTCCGCCTCAGCGGTCAGGTCCGGCGCCACCACGCGCAGCGGGATTTCGACGTACTCAAAATGGTCCAGGTATCCCGTTTTGGCCTGCGTGTAGGCCTCATCGATCTTTCCCTGCTTCACCAGCTCGAGGGTCTGATCGATCGACGCGCGCACCACGGCCAGCTGGCGGATGGCCTCGTCGCGGGAAATCGCCTGTTGAGAGGTGGCGAGCTGCTGGGCCTGTGGTGCCGCCAGGGCACCGGGCATACCCAGCCAGGAGACGACGGGCACCAACACGGCCAACGCCAGCAGCACCCCGATCAGTCGGCGTCTGATCATCCTGAGTACTTCGCGAGGTAAGCCTGCACCGCCGACGAGATCGCGGCAGAACCCTTGGTCGCCGCCGCGGCGTCCCCCTCGTCTGCCGCCTTCTCCAGCACTGCGAAGTTGTCCTCCATGGTGAGGTACGTGTCCTGGTCGTTGGCCTTGACGGTGTCCTCGATCGGTTTCCAGGTCGGCTCGATCTGGCCGTCAATGCTGGCTGCCCTGGCTTTGTCGGTACCCGCCGACTCAGCGATCCCCTTGGCAAGCTGGTCGATCTTTCGCAGCCCCGCGGCCACCTCAGCGGCGTTCGCCGACTGTTCTTGCGGCGCAGCGGCAGACGTCGTCGTAGGCGCGGCGGGCGCCACCGACGTGTCGCCACCGCCGGAGCAACCCGCGAGTCCCACTGCGCTGACAACCATCAGCATCAGACTCCAGCTCCGCCACCTACTGGTCAACATCGAACCCTCCGAATGCCAGATTCCCGCCAGCCTATCGAGTGATAGTTAGGCTATGTATGCCTAACGCAAACCGCAAGAAGGTGCCCCCCGAACGGTAGGTTAGGCTCCACAACCACCCAAATGGCCCTGCACCGCTGCCCGTCCAGTGATCAGCTCGTCTCATCGATGCCATTGGGTAATCGAGACTAGGCCAGTCGTGGATTCGGCCGTCTCACCACCTGGAATGGCACACACCCCCAGCGATCCGGCGGCACGGGCCCCCAGCACGCCCACTTCCTCGACCGTCGCCGGCTTGCCGGGCCTATCGCCCCCGGTCAGTCTCCGACCGGTCGGCGTTATACATACGTCTGTCTAACTTCGTAGTATCGTCTGACGGGGCGGCAGCGGAGGTCTCGGATGGAGCTACGACGCAGGATCCGTTGGGTGGTCCGGCACGGGCTGGTCAGGCGGACGGTGCAGCGCCAGATGCGGGCCGGCGACGCGGGTGCGCGCCTGATCATCGACCCGGCGATGCGCGAGAATCCGTTCCCCTACTACGATCGAATGCACGCGCAGGGTCCCCTGGTCCGCTCCGAGCTCGCGTTGATCTCGGCGCATCACGATGTGTGCCTGGCGGTGTTGCGCAGTCCGGACTTCGGCCAGATGCGCCTGGATCTGCGAACCGGAATCCTGCGATTGGGCATGAAGATCGGCGGCCGGTCAGTGCTGGGGCCTATCGAGCCACCATCGATGCTGGTAGCCGACCCACCTGAGCACACTCGTTACCGCAAGTTGGTCACCCGGGCATTCAGCGCGCGGGCCGTCACCGCGCTGCGCCCTCGCGTCGAGCAGATCGCGGAGGAGCTGCTCGACGAGATCGCCCGGTCCGCGCTCGGCTCTCCGACGCTGGACCTGGTGCAGCACTACGCCAGCTTGCTGCCGGCCACCGTGATCGCTGAGATCCTCGGAGCCCCGGTGGCGATGCGCCGCCAGTTCCTCGAATGGGGCGCCGGCGCCGCACTGTCGCTCGATCTCGGCTTGAGCTACCGCGATTTCCGGCGCAGCGAGCGGGACATCGCCGCGCTGCACCGCTGGATGCTCGGCCACTTCGCCGAACTGCGCCGCGCTCCCCGGGACGACGTGCTCAGCGCCCTGGTGACGGCGCACGACCAGGGCGATCAGTTGACTACCGACGAGCTGAGCAGCATCGCGATGCTGCTACTCGCCGCCGGCTTCGAGACCACGGTCAACCTGCTGGGCAACGGTGCCGTCTTGCTGATGCGCCATCCCGACCAGCTGGATCTGCTTCGCGCCCAACCACAGCGCTGGGTCGATGCGGTGGAGGAGGTCCTGCGCTACGAATCACCAGTGCAACGCACTGGGCGGGTCGCGCACCGGGACACCGAGGTGGCGGGACGCCGGATGCCAGCCGGTTCGTTGATCATTCTGCTGCTGGGTGGCGCGAACCGCGACCCCGCGGTCTTCCCCGATCCACACCGGTTCGATATCCAACGCGTCAATGCAGCACAGAATCTGGCATTCTCCAGCGGCATTCACTACTGCGTCGGCGCCGCCCTGGCCCGTCTGGAGGGCGAGATCGGCCTCCGGGCCCTGTTCCGCCGGTTCCCCCATCTGACCCTTGCCGATGCCCCCCACCGGCGCCCCACCCGGGTCCTGCGCGGCTACGACGCCATTCCGGTCCGGCTGAGCAGCTCTGCCTCACCAATCACCTTATCCAGTGTCCACTACGGAGCGTAGCGTTCGGCTACGCTCCATACATGGGCATGGCGGATACCGAACGGAACCGGGCGGCCGTACATGAGGCCGGGCACGCTCTTGTTGCTGCCGCGCGCGGCCTGGGCGTCGCCGTCATCGAACTGCATGGCATCGACGGTGAGGGCGGGATGCGGCTGAGCGAGGAGCCCTCGGTGATCGACCGGATATGGGTGTTGTATGGCGGCCCATTCGCAGAGAAAGTGGTTTTCAACAAATTGGCATCAGCTGCCATACCGCCAGAATCCGACGAGCTGTTACTGGCGTATGGCCTGTGCCGCCAAATCGGAATTTCTGACACAATCGGCATCATGGATCAGGTTGAGGCTCACCTGCGGGAACATCGGATTCGACTGGAATGCGTCGCCGCCCGGCTGCTGGAGACCAATACGGTGTACGGTACCGAGCTTGATCAACTTCTGGGCATGGATCCACGGCAGGTGCTGGAACCGGTCACTCGTCACCCAGGGTGATGACCACCTTGACCTCGTCTGGCTGCGGCTCGAACGCGTCGCCGGCCCGCTCGAGCGGCACCCGCCGGGTGATCAGGCGATTGAGCCAATCCAGATCGGCTCGAACCAGGGCCGTGGCGGCGAGATCGTAGTGGTGCAAATTAGCGTTGACCGATCCGACGACCACATTGTTGTCCAGCACCAGTTCGCGGTTGAGCGCCCCGCCGTCGAGGGTGATTGCTTTGCCGGCCGAGGACACCCCGGTGAGGCAGACGATGCCGTAGGACGCGGTGGCGCATATCGCGTCGAATACCACCGCGGACACGCCGGTGGCGTCGATGATCACGTCGGGCTCAGCACCCCGAGTGGCCTCGGCGACGCCCTCATGGTGGTAAGTGGCGCCCAGCGCGCGCACCAGGTCGGGCTTGGGGCCGGAGGTCACGATGTCGAGCACATGCACGTCCAGCCCTCGCTGCACCCCGAGTAGCGCGGCGAGCAAGCCGATCGGCCCGGCGCCGGTCACCAGGACGCGCTGGGGATCGAACCAGGACCGCCGGCCGACCTGCTCTACCTGGTCCCACGCCTTGGCGACGACACTGGTCGGTTCCATGAGCACGCCGACCTCGGCCAAGCGGGGGTTCAGGCGCACCGCGTAGCTCGCCTCGACCCGCCAGCGCTCGCTGGCGTAGCCGTCGAGTTCCTTGATGCCCCGTTCGGTGTAACGACCGTTGCGGCACATGTCGAACTGGCCTTGCGCGCATGCGCCACACGGCACCGGATCCGGCCTGCGTACCACGCCGGCCACGAGGTCTCCGGCGGCGAAGCCGGAATCAGCGGGCGCGGCGCGTACCCGGCCCAGCGACTCGTGACCCAGGACCAGCCGACCGTGACCCGGCGGCGCCCAGCCGTACTCGCCCGCAGCGATCTCCCGATCGGTACCGCACACGCCGACTGCGAGGCCGTCCACCAGCAGATCGTGCTCGCCGGGCAGCGGTTCCGGGACGTCGACGACTTGCGGCGGGCCGGGCCGGGCCGGCTGGACGGTCAGTGCTCTCATGGCTGTTCTGACGATCTCCTTCCCGACCGGGAGGGCACGGTGTGATGCTCGGTAGCGGCGCTGAGGTGACGAGCGGTGTTGACCAACCCGACGTGGCTGAATGCCTGCGGGGTGTTCCCGAGCTGGCGCTGGGCCACGGTGTCGTACTCCTCGCTGAGCAGGCCGAGGTCGTTGCGCAGGGCGAGCAACCGTTCGAACAGCGCCTGCGCCTGGCGGGCTCGCCCGATGCCGTACAACGCGTCAGCAAGCCAGAACGAGCACGCCAGGAAAACACCCTCCGCGCCGGGCAGCCCGTCGACTCCGCCATCGGCCGCCGGCTGGTAGCGCAGCACGAAGCCGTCCTGGCACAGCTCCCGCTGGACGGCCTCGACGGTACCGACGACCCGGTCGTCGTGCCACGGCAGGAACCCCACCTGCGGGATGAGCAGCAGTGCCGCGTCCAGGCCCTGTGAGCCGTAGAACTGGGTGAAGGTGCCCCGGTCCGGGTCGTACCCGCGGGCGCACACGTCGGCGTGGATCTGCTCGCGCAACTGCCGCCAGCGCTGCCCGGGCCCCGGAAGGCCGAAACGTTCGACGGCCTGGACGGCGCGGTCGACTCCGGCCAGGCCAGGACCTTGGAGTGGACGAAGTGCCGGCGCGCACCGCGGACCTCCCACAGGCTGTTGTCCGGGTCGTCCCAGTGGCCTTCGAGGAACTCCAGCAGTGCCAGCTGCAGATCCCAGGCGTCCTCCGAGGTGGCCAGCCCAGCGTTTCGGGCCAGGTGCAGCCCGTCGAGCACCTCCCCCCAGGTGTCGAGCTGGTACTGCCCGGCGGCGGCGTTACCGACCCGGACCGGGGTGGAAGCTTCGTAACCGGACAGCCAGTCCAGGGTGAACTCCGGGATCCGGCGGCTGCCGTCGAGCCCGTACATGATCCGCAAGTCGGCAGGGTCGCCGGCGGACGCGCGCAGCAACCAGTCCCGCCAGGCCTTCGCCTCCTCGACGTAACCGGTGCCCACCAGTGCCTGCAGGGTGAACGTGGCGTCGCGCAGCCAGCAGTAGCGGTAATCCCAGTTGCGCTGCCCGCCCAGCTGCTCGGGCAGCGACGTCGTCGCTGCGGCCACCACGCCACCGGTCGGGGCGTAGGTCAGCGCCTTGAGCGTGACCAGCGACCGCCGCACCGCGTCTGGCCAGCCGCCCCGGTAGTCGCAGCGCCCGATCCACTCGGTCCAGAACCGCTCGGTATCGGCCACCGCTGCCAGCCCGTCGACCGCGCGTGGCTTGCGAGCGTGGGACGCGGTGTAGGTCAGCACGAACGGCACCCGCTGCCCGGCCTGCACCTCGAAACGGGCGCCCAACCGGCCTCGCGCGTGCTCGATGGGCACGTCGCTGCGCAGCCAGACCGCGTCCGGGCCGGCGATCGCGCAGTGGTCGCCGTCCATGAGGCGCACCCATGGCGGCACCGAGCCGTAGTCGAAACGCAGCACCAGCTCCATGCACATCGGCACCCGACCCGAGACGCCTTCGACGACGCGGACCACGTCGGCGGCCTGCCCGCGCGGCGGCATCCCGTCGACGACCCGCACGGTGCCTTGCGGGGTCTGCCATTCGGTCTCCAGCACCAGCGAGTTCCCGCGGTAGCACCGCCGGCTGCAGCCGCCGCCACCGGCCGGCGCAAGCGACCAGCGTCCGGCGCGCTCGTCGTGCAGCAGTGCCGCGAAGCATGCCGGCGAGTCGAACCGCGGCAGGCACAGCCAGTCGATCGAACCGTCGCGACCGACCAGCGCCGCGGTGTGCAGGTCACCGATCAGCCCGTAGTCCTCGATCCGGCCTGGCACCGCCCGCCCCCTCTTGCTCATCTAGCCCGTCGCGGCGCTCTTGATATCATCCGCGGCCCGGGATTTCCGGGAGACCCGCACGAGTGCTGCGGACAGCCGCGCCAACTCGCCCGGCGAGTCGACCAGCCCGGCCAGCTTCCGCACGTCCGACGGCAGGCCGACCTTCTCCGCTGCCGTGATTACGCGCCCATCCAGGTACGGCGCGACCTGCGGCCACACCGCCTGCACCTCTAGCAGGAAGATGTCTGCACCGACCGGCCCGATGCCCTTGAATTCGGTGAGCAATTCACGGATCTGTTCCAGATCGCCACCGGCCTCATCGCGAAGCTTGCGAAGATCCCCGTGCCAGCGTTCGAGCAGCAGCGTGGTTTGTTCACCCAGCATGGTCGACGTCCGCTCGTCGTAGCGGCGGTAATGGCCGCGGCCCAGCGCGTCCACCCGGTCCTGCCAGCTCGCCTGCTGCATCTTTTGGGGTGTCCGGTACCCGGCGGCGAACAACTCCTTGGCTGCCGCGACCGCGACGTCGCCGGAGATCCGCGCACTCAGCAGCGTGGCGAGCACCAGTAGCTCGTAGAGCGGCGAGGGCTTATCGGCAAGGTGAATGCCGGCCTGCTCTGCATACGTGTGACCGAAGCGGTCGAGCAGCACCTTGACCACTGACTCGTGACTGGACGCCATCGGTCTACAGCTACCCCGAAGCGCACCCGACCAACCCCCAAGTCCTGGCGGCCGTTGCGCCCAGCAGCCCGCCGGCGCGGGATCACCTGGTACGGCGCGCCGATCGGCGGCCGCCCACCACGCCGCCGAGCACCAGCGTGATCAAGAACAGCACGCCGGCCACGACGAACAGCCAGAACAGGCCCTTGACGACGAAGCCGATGATGCCTGCCGCGACGTAGACCAGGATGAGGAAAAGGATCAGCGCGAGCATCGCGGCCTCCCAGCGTGAATCATGACCAGTCCCCAGCACGAATGCCCGAAAACGAGGATTGTTAGACCACTCAGTCGGTGGGTTCAGCCCTGTTGCCGCGGGCGATCACAGTCGCGGCTGAGCCGCACTATCGGCGGACGAAGAGAAAGAGGCCGTACTGCCACACGGCGTCGATCCACTCGGCGTCCAGCTCGAAGCCGCGGGCGCACACCGCGTCGACGAACTCAGGCCGGTGGAACTTCACCGAGTGCCCGTGGCAAATGCGGTCGCCACAGCGCAGGGTCAGCGTGTGGTCCAGGGCCCGCAGCGTCACCGTCAGATCCTCGGTGGCATACAGATGCCCCTCGACGGTCCTGATCTCGGGGACGTAGTGGGCTCGCGGGTAGAAGCGGTGCAGCACCACGTCGCCGTCGAAGCGCCGGCTGAAGTGTGCGAGCTGGTTCAACCGAAAACGAGCTTGGGCCGACGCCCCGGGCGGATCGTTGTAGGCCGCGTCCAGCACGGGCGCCGGCTTGACCAGGTCCGCCGTAACGAGGAAGCGATCGCCCGGTTCCAGCGTGTTCGCGATGTCGCCGACCAGCGCGGCCCGCTCGGCCGACGTGGTGTTGCCGATGTTGCTGCCCAGGAACACCACGGTCAACGGCTCGGTCCGGGCCGAGCGCAGGTATGACAGCCCCGCCTCGTACCGGCCCCACAATCCGTGCACCGCCAGCCCGTCCAGCTCGGCGGGAAGGGCTGTGGCGCTGTGCTCCACCATCTCCCGACTGACGTCGATCGGCAGGTATGTCGTCCGCCGGCGCCGCAGGCACGCGGACAGCAGCAGCCGCGTCTTCTTGGCGCTGCCGCTGCCCAGCTCCGCCACGCAGGGTCCGAGCCGGTCGGCGATCTCTGCGGCGTGTCTCTCCAGCAGCGTGAACTCCGCCTGTGTCAGGTAGTAGCTCGGCAGCCCAGAGAGCTCCTCCCACAACTGCGAGCCGACCGCGTCGTATCCGTACCACGCGGGGATCCGCGGGGGCGTTTCCCGCAGGCACTCCAGCACGGCCGAGCGGTCGTCCCAAAACGCCGCCTCGTCGTCGACCGCCTCGACCCGGCTTTCGTTCGACATGGCTGGTCAGCGCGTCAACGTCGCTATGCGGTCGCCGTGTTTCACGGCGCGCCTGTGGAGCTGAGCGCTGTGTTGAGCGGTTCGTCGAAACGGCATGCACGCATGCTCCCATGTCACGCGCCGGCGCACCCAGCACGAACGCCGCGGCACTGCGAGCCCGGCCCGGCGGCCCGCCTACCACAACATGGTGCTGCTGGTGCTGGGAGTCGAGCCGGTTATCACTATCCGTCGGCGATCGGGAAGTTCCCGAGCATGTCCTGGAGCGCACACTATGGTCAGCCTCCGGAAGTCGGAGGTGACGATGGGTGATCTGAGCGCTGAGCGCGACTCATTGCCGGACGGTGACGCAGCGGCGAGGGTCGTCGCAGACGTCGATCACGTCGACGAAGTTCGGAGCGCCTTGGCCTCGGCTGGCGCGCGCGCGATACCGGCGGCCGTCGTAAAGCAGTGTCTACAGTCGGACGATGCGCGATGGGCTCGATTCGCCGCGCACTGGGAGGATCTGAGGCCGGACAAGTACGCGGCGCAATCCGGCACCCGCCGGATGCGTCGCTACGGACGTTTCGTCCTCGCAAGGGACGGAGCCCAGCGTCTGCTACCGCATGCAGAGTTTCGGCAGCCGACCAACACCAACCGGCTGTTCCCCGATGCGAGCCGTGAGTTCGAACCCTTGACCGACACTTTCGTCGCTGACCCCGTCCTGGCTGCTCTGCTGCCGCTGTTAAGCGAGATCGCCGCGGGCATCGAGGACGCGCCTCAATGGATTGCGCACGTACACCCGTTCCGGGTGGTGAGCTCGACTGACAGTCGAGGTGACGCAACCCCCGAGGGGCGCCACCAAGACGGTGTCACCCTGGTCTCGTCGCTGCTGGTCGCCCGGCGGAACGCCGCCGGCGGGCAGAGCTCGGTGTTCGATCCGGACGGGCGGGAGATCCTCACGACTACCTTGAGCGAGCCGGGAACACTTCTCGTGGGCGACGATCGGCGGACCTGGCACAGCGTCAGCCCAATCCGGCCAGTCGACATGGACGCTCCGGCGTTCCGGGACGTGCTGGTGGTGACGCTCTCGGCGTGCTGAGCGTCCCACCGATGCTGGGACGCCGCGGCAGTGGATCCCGCCAGCGCGTCCGGAGACTCCGCGGCCCGCTCGGACGGCCTTGAGCTGGGCCGCCAACGCGATCCCGGCGAGCAGGGCGATGCCAGTGAGGTTAGCCCACAACAGCAGCGCCATCACCGCGGTAAGGGGCCCGTAGGTGTCGTCGAAGTTGTCCGGCCCCGACTGCCAGCCAGGAGAGTCCGGGCTGCCGCCGCCGCGGGGCGTACCGGAACAGCGCCGTCACCGCCGCGAACAGCGCGCCGAGCCCCAGCGGCCACCGCCAGACGTCGTCGGCGGAGAGCTCCTCGCCGCCCATGACCTCGGTCTCCGGGACTGGGCGCACCGAACTCACTTCACCACAGTATCGGCAGAGCTGCCATAGGCGGCATCCACGAACCTCGCTTACTCGCGCCCTGTCCCAGCCGGTGACTACGCTGGTGCAGGCCGGGTTCTGCGGTGCGGTGTCACCGAGCGTTGTTGGTGTCGAGTGGAATAGATGGGATACGGCGGTCGTCGGGGTTGCTGTAGCCGTCGTCGAGAAGGCCGTGTTGTCGTACCACGTTGTTCAGGGCGGTGACCCAGTGCTCGTAGTATTCCCACTTGCCGCGGGTGTTGGTGCGCACCTCCTGCCATGAGCCGATCGCGGCGATTAGCGCCTGCTGGAAGTCGTCCCAGCGGTAATGGCCGAACTCGGCGAGCGCCACTGCCAGCCCAAACGCCCGGCGCTGCCAGTCTTCATCGAAGGTCGGTGCCTTGAGGTCCGCGATGCAAGTTGGGTGGAGCTTCGTCTCCGCCATAGGATTCAGCTCTCCGCAGGTGATTTGGCGAGCGCAACGCCGATCATCGACTCGGTCGTGACCAGCTGCGCGAGTTCCGTTTCGGACATCCCCTCGGTGCCCGCGGGCCGCTCGGGTACAACGAACCAGCGGGAGTGGCCGCTGGAGTCCCAGACACGGATCTCGGTATCTGGGCCGAGCGGTACACCCAGCTCATGCAGAACGGCCCGCGGCTCCCGCGCGGCACGAGCTCGGAAGACCGGGTTCTTGTACCAATAGGGAGGCAGCCCTAGCACCGGCCACGGGAAACACGAGCACAACGAACAGATCACCAAGTTGTGAATCCCAGGCTCGTTCATGACCGCGGCCAGGTGCTCGCCCTCGGCGCCTGCCATGCCCGCTGGCAGGTCAAGTTCCGCCACCGCGGCCGGGGTGTCGGCCACGAGACGACGAGCAAAATCGGAGTCCATCCATGCGCGTGCGACGATCTTCCTGCCGTTGAGAGGCGTCATCTCGGACTCGAAGTAGCTGAGGACCTTGTCGACGGTGCCGCTAGTGATGACGCCCTTCTCGATAAGGAGCGCCTCTAAGGCGCGGACCTGAGCGGCACTGGACTCTTCGCGGTCGCTTGGATAGTTGAACTGTGCAGTCACTGGCTGTCTTCCGGTTTAGGAGAGAGGTACACCTCGTAGAGTTCTGCGAATAGCGGTCCGGCGTTCGGCTCGGCTCCTGGTCCCCAGATCTGCGCGGGTTCGAAGCGGACAACATAGACAGGACAAGGTTCTCCGAGTCCGTCGGCACCTGTGGAGCAGAAATAGGCGTAGTTACCTTCGAAAACCCTTTCGACAGTACCGCTGTGGCCACGCAAGTAGCCGGGAAGCCGGGTGTGGTCTTCCGTCGGTGGATTCCGGACGGTCACCTGGTCGCCCACCGCGAACGCGGGGGACGCCGGACCGCGCCGCGGCGAGTCACCCTCGCGCAGATAACGGATCACCTGGTCGTCGATCGCCTCGCTGTCGAACTGCGGAACGGATGCGGCAGGATCGAGGCGGTAACGCGCGCGCACCGCGTCAAGCTCACGCGGTGTGAGGTAGCCGTTGTCGATCAGATACGCGATGATGCCGCCCAACCATTTCTCGTAGTAGCGGTACTGGAAGTACGCGAACGGATTCATCGCCTCGGCGCCCTTGCGCAGATCCGCCCACGTCCACGGCGAGGTGAATGCGGTGGGTACCTTGTCGAGGTCGTAACCTGGCAGCGCGTCGCGCAGCGAACTGCTCAGCCCCATCAGCGCAGCGTGGATCCCGAAGATCCGCCGCTCCCAGTCCTCGACGAAGACTCGCTTCTCGAAATCAAGCGGACCGTCCAGCCCTTCGAGACCTCCCAGGTGGTGCTGGAGTTTCACGCGGTCATCTCCGAGTCGCCTATGAAGATGTACTCCTCGCTGATGGCGTCGTCGCGCCACCGGGCGACGGTCACCATCCGCTGGCCGGAGGACAACCGCGCAACGACACAGGTCCACTCGCCCTGAGCGATCTTTATGGGGTGCTCGTCGATCTTCAGATCTGGGTTCTGCTTGACGATCTGCTGGCACATGTCCACGTGCGCATCCAAGCCCTCGGTGCGCTGACCCATCATCTCCACGACCACGTCGTGGGTGTGCAAGTGACGAAACAGTTCCCAGTCCGGGCCGTTCCACGCCTCAAAGTCGAGCTTGTCGAACAGGTCGATGTGCTGGTCTTCGGCGCTGGCCATGGGTCTCCCCTAATCGGCCCGGTGTGGGCGTTGTGGACTCAGCCGGTGAGGCGTACGCACTGCGCCGGCGCGGGCAAACATGTGTTGGACAGATGAATACCCAGCGATCGAGGCTGGCGGTGACACCTCAATCGGTATGACGAAGGAGAGCGACATGTCGTTCCTGTCCTATCCGCCACCTCGCTACGGCGGCACGAAGGGATTGATCAACTCCTCGTTCCGGCC
>Ga0134126_10003499_pt1 | contig 19669 bp, 19 predicted proteins | sample KB31752_FD_96881 | JGI IMG/M metagenome (GOLD analysis project Ga0134126, IMG submission 96881) | Terrestrial soil microbial communities with excess Nitrogen fertilizer from Kellogg Biological Station, Michigan, USA - KB3-175-2 | ecosystem: Environmental > Terrestrial > Soil > Unclassified ...
CGGCCGCCCGCCACTCGACAAGTCCGGCCGCCTTGGCCTATGTCCACGCCGGGCGCAAGGTGTGGCCCCGGTGGGAGCTGTGGCCGAGAGGCTGAAGGCGGCGGTTTGCTAAACCGTTATACGTTTGTAAAGACGTATCGAGGGTTCGAATCCCTCCGGCTCCGCCATCTACACTTCCGAGCGCGTCGGCGCATTCCATAAGTCTCGGAAATCTCGACGCCCTTCGCGCCGCCGCACAGCGGACCGGCGAACTGATCGGAGCGTCTGGGATGGGTTCGACCTAGATGAGCGACCGTACGGTCCGCGTCCCGTTCCAAAGGCTCAAGAAAAAACCACCGTCTTTGATCCTTCGATCAGAACCCGATGCTCCACATGCCAGCGCACGGCCCGCGCGAGAACCCGGCACTCGACGTCTCGGCCCAATTCCACGAGACTCTCAGGCGTGTGCTCGTGATGTACTCGCTGCACGTCCTGCTCGATGATCGGGCCTTCATCGAGATCGGTCGTGACGTAGTGCGCGGTCGCGCCGATGATCTTCACGCCGCGCCGATGGGCCTGATGGTAGGGCTTGGCGCCTTTGAAACTCGGCAAGAAAGAGTGGTGGATATTGATGCAACGGCCGGCGAGTTTCCGGCACAATTCGGGCGAGAGAACCTGCATGTAGCGCGCAAGCACGACGAGGTCGATGTCGTGAGCTGTCACCAGTTCGAGAATCCTCGCTTCCTGAACTGCCTTTCCTTCCGTGTTCGGTATACAGACATAGGAGATGCCGTTCCATTCGGTGAACGACCGCATTTCGTCGTGGTTCGACATGACGGCCGGAACCTCTATCGCCAGGGCCCCGGATTGCCGACGATGCAACAGATCATGAAGGCAATGACCAAATTTGGAGACCGCGATCAGCACGCGCGATTTGTCCGAGGCGTCGTGAAGGGACCATTCGAGTTCAAAACGTTCGGCGATGTGGGCAAACCCCGCTCGAATGGCATCGAGCGGCGGCATTCTGTTGCTGTCCGGACGGAAGACCAGCCGCATGTAGAAGCGCCGCGCGGCAGCATCGTCGAAATGATGTGATTCGGTGATCGACGCGTCGTTTTCCGCGAGATAGCTCGCGATGGCCGCCACGATGCCCTTTCTGTCGGGGCATTTAACCAACAGGATGTAGCGGCTTGCCGGACTCAAGATCTCAGCGACCCGCGCTGATTACACCGGTGTATTTTCCCGTCGCGTCCTCGCCGGAAAAGGTATCGCCGACCACGTACTCCTTTAGCGGAAAGCAACTCGGCTTCGCGCCGGGCGCCGGCGGCGGATCGGTCAAGGTGAAGCAACTCAGCCCATTGGCGTCCGCCCAGGTGCCCTTAAGCTTGGCACCGTTGGGCAGCAAGATCGAATAGGTGTGGTCGGGCTCGACATACACTTTGACCACCCGGCCATCGGCGTAGGTCGAGGTGATCGTGTTGCCGTATACGCCGGTCCAAGTGTCGGCGGCAGCCGGCGAGGCGGCACAGAGCAAGGCGGTAATGGAGAGGCTGGCGATCTTCATGTGCGGTTCCCTCAATCGTGTATCGGCTGGCCCAGCAAATCCTCTGCGCGCTGGACCTTAATCAGAACGGCCCAGCCTTTCTTTTCCGGGTCGGACTTCCTCTCGGGCTCGATCAGGCGTTCCCACACTTTGTCATACACCGCACCGGACTTGTGCACGGTCGCGGTGCCGTAGAGCCGCACGATGCCGCCGATCGGCAACACATCGCGCTTTCCAAGATCGAAGAAGAACACCGTGACTTTGGCGCCGTCGGCCAGCATCGCGGCTGTGCTGCCGCGGCCGCGCTCCCACAGCGAGATATGGGTGTCGTCGTAAACCTGCGTGCTGCCGCGCGGGGTGATCTGCGCGAAGCCATCAGGCAGTGCCGTGCCGATCAGACATGTGTGCGTCGGAAACGCGCCGTCAATGAGCGGCCACACCTTCTTGGGGATCGTTGCCATCACGCGCCCTATCGGTAGGTGTTGTTGGAGGTGTGATCGCCCTTGAGCCAGGCCCACAATTCCTCGTGCGCTTTCTTGCGTCGAACCTCGTTGATCAGCGCGGCGTTGGGCGCATCCAACGTGAATTCGATGATCATGCCGTTTGGGTCGGTTACATAGACCGAGCGGCAATAACCGTGCTCCAGCACAAAGGACTCGGGCTCCTTATAGCCCGCAGCCTTGATGCGGCCTTCGATCGCCTTCTGTGTATCCGCATCGACGTTGAGCGCGATGTGATGGAAGGGCGAGAATGGCATTCTGGGGCCGAATTGCTCCTGATCCTCCGGCTTCTCGAACTGAAAGAAGGCGAGCGCGCCGCCATCTCCCAGACCGAAGAAGCAGTGGCAATAGGTTCGCATGGCGCCGAACAGCTCGTCGGATTCGCTCCAGGTTGCCACAAGCGGCAATCCGATCACCTCTTCGTAGAATTTCCGTGTGGCCTCCATGTCTCGGGTAACATAGGCCGTGTGGTGCAACCGGCTGGGAAGGGTCGCTTGCTTGCTCATGGTTCCTCCTTGATCGCCGCCTATTTCCAATGCTTCCTCGAAGCGATGCGCGCGCCTTCGGCCAGCGCGGCAAGTTTTTTCCAGACGACATCGGGATCGACACCGCCCTGCCCGACGTGAATCGAAAAGCCGCAATCGACGCCGGCCATCACGTTTTCGCGACCCGCCAGATTGGCATAGCGTTCGATCCGCTGGGCGACCAATTCTGGGTGCTCGATATAGTTCGACTGGCATTCGATGACGCCCGGCACCAGCACTTTGTCCCTGGGCGGTTTGATCTCCTCGAACATGCGCCATTCATGCGCGTGGCGGGGATTGGCGGCTTCGAACAGAATCGCGGCCGGCTTGGCGTGGTCGAGCACATCGACGATGTCGCGGAACGGTACGTCGCAATGATGCGGGCCGGGATAATTCCCCCAGCACATGTGCATGCGAAGCCGCTCGGCGGGGATGTTGCGTACCGCGTGGTTCAGCGCCTCGATATGCAGGCGCATGCGCTTGCGGAATTCTTCGAGGCTGAGATCGGCATACTGCACATGGCGGCCCATCGCGAGATCGGGACAGTCGAGTTGCAGCGTCATGCCAGCGTCGGCGATTGTCTCGTACTCGTAGCGCATCGCCTCGGCGATGGCGTAAAGATATTCCTCATGCGTCTTGTAATAGTCGTTGCGGAAGAACAGCGAGATCACGCCGGGCGAAGCGGCGCTTGAGAACCGACCGGCGGTTTTGACGCTGGACGTTGCGGCCAACATGTTCTCGACATCGACCTTCGGCGATTGATAGTCGCGCACCGAGACCGGACCGTTGCAGCCAGGTGTCTTGCGGGTCTTGCGGCCGGGGTCGCCGAACACGCGTTACTGGCTCTTGGGAAAGCCGACCAGATCTTGAAAGACAAAGCTGTTCGAAGTGCCGCCGAAGCCGTTGAGCCTGTCCTTCACATAGGTCGCGTAGCTCGGCTTGGACATCTCGCCGTCATTGATGATGTCGACGCCGGCCTCGGTCTGCTTGCGCACCATTTCGCCGATCGCGTCACGAACCCGCGCGTCGAGCGCGCCGGCATCAACCGGAACACCCTCCTCGCGGGCGAACATCATGCGGATCAGGTCGTCGGGGCGCGGCAAGCTGCCCGTATGAGTCGTCAGGAAACGGTCGGTACTGCCCAATGCCACGTTTTCGCATATCGAAATGATTTTCGGGAATAAGGCTATCGCGGCGACTGTCAAATTGCAAAACGTGCCGTGCTCAGCGCGCCTTCTCGCCATCATAGGAGATCGCATCGGCCGCCGCATTCGACATGATGAAGCCGATGGGCCGTTGCGCTTCCTCCTGAAGATGCGCGAGCAGACCCGCCGTGCGGGCAAGTATGGAAATGCTCTTGAGCGCGGTCAGCGGAAAGCCGACCTCGAGAAGGATCGCGGGAATGGCGCCGTTGATGTTGATGGGAAGTGGCCGGCCGAGTGCTTCAGGCAGTACCCTGGCGACGGTTTGCAGCATGTCGAGGTAGGGGCCCTTGAGTCCGCGCTGCTTGGCGAGGCCGAGCAGGACATTGGCGCGCGGATCGCCATCGGCGTGTTGCGGGTGGCCGAAGCCGGGGATTGCGGTTTTGGTCTTGCGCATCTCGCGGATCAACGCTGCCGCAACAACCGCTGCATCCGTGCCCTTCGACGCCTCGACAAGATCGTGAAGGAAATAACCGGCCGTCTCAGCACTCCCGAGCACGACGGAACCTGAGCCCAGGAGGCCGGCGGCGACTGCCCCCTGGATCGCCTCGGGCGCCGCCGCAAAGGTCATGCGCGCGGCCTGCACGCTCGGCACCAAGCCATGTTCGGCGATCGAGACCAGCAGCGCATTAACGAAGAATCGCTGGTCGGCCGTCGGCTCTTTGCCCATCAACAACAGAAAGAAATAGTCGATGAAGTCGATCTTACCGATCAACTCATTGCACAGGTCGCGCCCGCGGACGGTGATCGAGGCGGCATCGGCAGTCGATATGGCGGTGAATGGATTGTCCTGTTTGCCGATGCGCATCATGATCTCCTGACTGCCTGGTCGGGCCGAAACGGCGACTCAGGCAAGGTGCCGTCTTGTCATGCGCCAATCACCGATTATCGAAATTGACTTCGGCATCCGGAAATTCTTAGTCTGTTGGCGCCAAATTTGAAAGGCGCGGCAGGCCGGCACCGACGCCGCTTGGATTAGGGATGACCAAGGTCCTTGGAGATGTGCGCGTCCTGGAAATGGGCACGTTCATTACTGGGCCCGCCGCCGGCATGATCCTGGCCGACATGGGCGCGGATGTCATCAAGCTGGAGCGTCCCAAGACCGGCGATCCCTTCCGCGCGTTCAATGGCGGACTTTATAGTCCGCATTTCCAGACATACAACCGCAACAAGCGGAGCCTGACGCTCGGCACACGCAGTACGTCCGACCTTGAATTGCTCGACGAGCTGGTGGCAAGCGCAGACGTCTTTATTCAAAATTTTCGCCCCGGTGTCGCGGAAGATCTTAACGTCGGCTGCGACCGCCTGCAGAAGATCAATCCCGGCCTCGTCTATTGCGGCATTTCCGGCTTCGGCCATGACGGGCCCGACGCGGAGCGGCCCGCTTACGATACCGTGGCGCAGGCGGCGAGCGGCTGGCTGCGCCTGCTGATCAATCCGAAAAACCCGCGCGTCGTGGGTCCGGCGATCGCCGATGCGGTGACCGGATACTATGCCGCCTTCGGCATTCTGGGCGCGCTTCATGAGCGCGAAAAAACCAAGCTGGGACGACGTTTGGACGTCTCCATGCTCGAGGCGATGTGCCATTTCAATCTCGATGACTTCACCCACTTTTTCTCACAAAACGAGATCATGGGACCGTACTCGCGACCGAGCGTGTCGCAGTCCTATGTCTTCGAGTGCGCCGACGGCAGATGGATCGCATTGCATATGTCGTCGCCGGAAAAATTCTGGCAAGGGCTGGCGACGGCCATCGACAAGACCGACCTGTTCGAGGACGCCCGTTTCGCCGATCGGCCGTCCCGCATCAAACATCAGGAAGACCTGATCGTTCTCATGACTCCGATCTTCAAGACCCGCACGCGGGCGGACTGGTGCGCCCGCCTCGACAGCCAGGGCGTGCCCTTCTCGCCCGTCTACGATTCGAGCGAAGCTCTTGAGGACCGCCAGGCAAAGCATCTGGGCATCCAGGTAGAAGGCCGGCACCCGAAAATGGGGCTTTTCCGGACAGTCCGCTTTCCCGTGAACTTCGACGGGGGGCACGCCACCAGCGTGACACCGCCTCCAACGCTGGGCGAGCACAATGAGGACATTCGTGCTGCGGCAGGCCGAATATGGCGTGCTGCCGAATAGTCTCACTCGGCGACAATCGGAGTTAATTCGATAACCGAAATTGACTTCGATAGACGAAATACCTAGCGTTTCTGGCTGGAAGAATTCGCGCGGCGGGCGTGCCCCTTCAAATGGGCGTCTTTGGGCGAGCTCAACAGAGCCGTCAAAAGCTGGCGACGCGCGAATGGCGCGGCGGGTTCACCGCCAATAGGGGAGGTCACATGAACATCCGGGCATCGAGCAAACTCGCAAAATCGCTTGTCGGCGGCACGGCGCTTGCCGGGCTTCTGGCGGCCGCGTCTCCAGCCTTTGCCGACGAACAGATCGAAACGGTGGTCGTCACGGCGCGCCAACGCTCCGAGGACATTCACAATGTGCCCTCGCAGGACACCGCTTTCACAACCGAGACGATTCAGAACAAAGGAATTGAGTCGCCCGCCGATTTCCTCAGCGCCGTGCCGAATGTGACCTTCGTTGCGACGCAGAATGCGGGCACAAGCTTCATCGTCATGCGTGGTATCAGCCAGGCCCGCAACAGCGAGCCTTCCGCCGCGATCGTGGTCGACGGCGTACCAATGACCCAGCCAGCGCAATTCAATCAGGAACTGCTCGACATCCAACAGATCGAAGTCATCAAGGGACCGCAAGGCGCGCTCTACGGACGCAATGCCATCGGTGGCGCGATCCTGATCACGACGGCGCAGCCGACCGATCATTGGGAGGAACGTTTCACCGGCGGCTACGAGAGCGGCCCGGGCGGCAAGATCCAGGGCGTTGTGAGCGGTCCGCTGACCGACGACCTTCTCATGCGCGCGGCTGTGTCCTACACCGAAAGCGATGGCCATTTGCGCAACGCCGATACGGTCGATCACTCCGCGGGGCGCAATGCCGATCCGATCAGTGATCTTAATGCGCGTGTCTCATTCCTTTACTCGCCGACAAGCGACTGGACGGTGGACCTGCGCCTCTCCACCGATCAGCTTCACACCCGCGGCCTGTACTACATCGTGCCCCCCTTCGGTTCGGCCAATTTCAACAACCCGAACTTCGTCAACCAGCCCATCAATCTGAACAATTCGGGCAAGGACGATCGCCAGATCTACGACGCCGCGCTGAAGGTCAACTACACCGCCGGCTACGGAACGTTCAGCAGCATCACCGGTTACAATGCTGTGCGCGAAATCCTGACGGGCGACGGCTACACCTTCGACCCGTTCGGCCATTCGAAGATATTCTTCGACTTCGACCAGAGCCAATTCCTGACGGTGAAGACGTTCTCGCAGGAACTGCGCTTCACGTCGCCGTCGGAAGCCCGCTTCCGCTGGATCGCCGGCGGCCAGATGTTTGCGACCGATCGCTTCATTTCGACGGGCAACATGTTCGATGTCGCCGACGAGGGCGTGGTGCCGGTCTATCGCACACCCACTTCGGCGCCGTTTGCCTTCGGGCCGCAGGGCCAGATCTCGTTCCTGGCGGACTCGCAGACCCAGTTCGCCTGGGCGTTCTACCTCGATACGTCGTTCAACATCACCGACTCGCTCGAGCTGTCGCTCAACGCGCGCTATGACAGCGACCACCGCAAGAACACGACCCAGACGCCGACCGCGTTCCTGGCGGCTTCCGGCATTCCCGGCGCGCAGGGCGACCAGCGATCGCACACCTGGGATGCGTTCCAACCCCAAGCCATCCTGCGCTACGCCGTCAACGACAATGTGAACGTCTATGCCAGCTACGGCCGGGGTTTCCGCAGCGGTGGTTTCAACCAGACCGGCGTCGCAACCGCCGCCGCCGCCGCTGGCTTCGACAATGTCGGTGACCAATTCAACGCAGAAACCGCCACGACCTATGAGATCGGCGCGAAGACCCGCTGGTTCAACGATCGATTGACGGTCGACGGAAGCGTCTACACGACGCAGGATCACAACGACTATTACTTCGTGTTCCTGGCTTCGAATTCGACACAGAACCTCGGTAACATCCAAGGCGTGCGCTTCATCGGTTTCGACCTCGATGCCAATGCGCAGATCACAGACAGTCTGAGCGCCAATGTCGGCTTCGGCTACACCGATAGCAAGATCACCAAATTCCCCGGTGCGTCGGGCGCCTTGGTGGTCGGCTCGAAGGCGCCGCTGGTCTCGGACTACACTCTGAACGCGGCCCTGCAATACGAGCACTCGGTCTGGGACGGCGTCAAAGGCATGATTCGGTTCGACGACAACCTGATCGGTCCGACGATCTTTGTGATCCCAGTCCCCGCGGCCGGGGAGCCGGTGCCGATCGCGCGCGATCCCGTCAATCTGGCGAATCTGCGCATTGGCCTGGCGGCGGACGATGACAATTGGCAGGTGACCGCGTGGTCGAAGAACCTGTTCGACAAGAAATACAACACCGAGTACTCGACAGGCGGCTTCCTGTTCAAGGGCGAGCCAATGAGTTGGGGCATCGATTTCACGAAGCGATTCTGAAGCCGCTTTCAGTCGGGATGCACCGAGCGCAGTAGGTAGGGCTGGCGACGCAGCGCCTGCTCTATCGCGCGCGCGGCGTTCATCAGAATGGGTAGCCTTGTCTTGATCAACTCTTCCCGGCCGACGCGCGAAGTCGACGTCGAACAGTTTATCGCCGCCAGCGAGCGGCCGCTCTCGTCCAAGATGGGGACGGCAAGCGAGACCAACCCGTAGTCGAGCTCGTCCTGTGTCGCCGCGTAGCCGGCCTTGCGTACCTCGTGGAACAGCTTGCGCAAATCGGCGCGACCCGTGACCGTATGCTCGGTGAACGGCGTGAAGGTTCCGGTGTCGAGGTATTTGTTGCGGACGTCTTCATGCTCGAAGGCCAGCATGGCGCGGCCGAGCGACGTGGCGTAGGCGGGATAGCGCGTGCCAACACCGGCGGCGAGCCGGACCATCCGGTTGGTCGAGACGTGAACAAGATAGAGGATGTCAAACCCGCTCATGACCGCCAGGGACGAACTGTCACCGGTCTCATCGCGCACGGCCTGAAGATGGGGCCGCACAAGCTCGCCCAGGCTCATGGAATCGAGATAGGCCGAGGCAAAACTCATTACCTCCGGTCTCAGAAGGAAGTGGCGATGGTGTTTGGCTATGTAGCCGAGCTTGACCAGCGTGTTGAGGCAGCGGCGCGCCGCGGCCGGCGACAGGGATGTCACCTCGGCCACTTCGCTTAGCGTCATCTGGGGATTATCGCGACCGAAGGCGCGCAAGACCGAAAGGCCCCGCTCAAGCGTCGAAAGGTATTCGCTGTCGCTATGCGTTTCGGCGTCTGAGTCCGTCATCGATAGGGTGCGGTGTCCGACAGGGCGGGTCGCACTAGAGGCCGGGACATTGCGTTTGTCTATGATCGTATGACGCCTCATCGCCGCTTTTTCGAAAACGAAGTTTCTTTCGGATACCGGAGAACGTAAGCTTGCGTATCCATTGAAGCAAGCAACCTTCGAGGACGCCGCCATGCCGCTACCCCTTCTCCCCACCAGCCTTGTCGGATCCTATGCCCAACCGGATTGGCTGCTCGACCGTTCCAAACTGGCCAAGCGCTTTCCGCCGCGGGTGCGCGCGGGCGAGCTCTGGCGGGTCGATCAACAGTGGCTCGAGGAAGCCCAGGACGACGCGACCCGGCTTGCCATCCTCGATCAGGAGCGCGCAGGGCTCGACATCATCACCGACGGCGAAATTCGCCGCGAAAGCTACTCGAACCGTTTCGCAACCGAACTCGATGGCGTCGACTTGGACAATCCAGGCACGGCGCTCGATCGCAGCGGCCATCCCAATCCCGTTCCGCGGGTGGTGGACAAGATCAAGCGCCGCGGCCCGGTGGAAGTGCGCGATCTCAAATTCCTCAGGGCGCAGACCGACAAGCCTGTGAAGATGACGGTGCCCGGTCCCTTCACCATGTCGCAACAGGCGCAGAACGACTACTACAAGGACGAAGGCGAGATGGCACTCGACTACGCCGCCGCCGTGAACGCCGAGATCAAAGATCTGTTTGCCGCCGGCGCCGACATCGTCCAGATCGACGAGCCCTATATGCAGGCCCGTCCCGACAAGGCGCGAAAATATGGTGTCGCGGCCCTCAATCGCGCCCTCGCAGGGGTCAAAGGCACGACGGCGGTGCATGTCTGCTTCGGCTATGCGGCCATAATCCACGAGCGGCCGGAAGGCTATTCCTTCCTGCCGGAATTCGCCGACACGATCGTTAAGCAGATATCCGTCGAGACGGCGCAATCGAACCTCGATTGTGCTGTGCTCAAGACGCTGCCGGACAAGACCATCATTCTCGGTGTACTCGATCTTTCCACGCACGAAATCGAGACCCCCGAAATCGTCGCCGCACGCATCGAGCGCGCCCTGCCCTTTGTCGACGCCAAGCGCATGATCGTGGCGCCGGATTGTGGTCTCAAATATCTGCCGCGCGCCGTCGCCTTCGGAAAAATGAAGGCAATGGCCGAAGGGGCCAAACTCGTCCGGCAGAGGCTTTCGATCTAGCGCCGGCGCACATGTCCAAGCTTCAGCTCCTACTTGTGCCGGGTATGCTCTGCGACGACGCCTCGTGGGAATCTCAAATCGCAGCGCTGACCGACATCTGCACGCCGCGCGTTGTCGCGCTCGGCGATGCCGATAGCATCGATGCGATGGCCGACGCTGCACTTGGCGACGCGCCTGACGTTTTCGCCCTTGCCGGCCACTCGATGGGCGGGCGCGTGGCGCAGGCCGTCTATCGACGTGAGCCGCAACGTGTCGCGAAACTTGCGCTTCTTGCGACAGACTTTCGCGCGCATGCCAACCAGGCGGCCCGCGCCGCCGAGCAGGCCCGGCGGGATGAAATGATCGCTCGCGTCGCCGATGTCGGTCTTGCCGAGTTCGCACGCGGTTGGGCGCGACAGGTCGTATCGCGGAGCCGGCTGAACGATGCGCCACTCCTTGAGGCGGTGGCGAAAATGATGGCGCGGCACACGCCGGAAGAGCTCGCGGCGCAGACGATGGCCGGCCTCACCCGTCCGGATTTCGCCGACCTATTGCCCCACATTTCGTGCCCGACGCTGCTCGTTGCCGGAGACGAAGACACGCTTCGTCCCGTATCCGTGCACCGTGAAATGGCAAGCCTCATCCCGCGCAATCAACTGACCGTGCTTCCGCAGTGCGGCCACATGGTTGCCATGGAACGTCCCCAGCTTGTTGCCGCGGCGATGCGGAACTGGCTTCTCGGCTAGGTTCGAGCCGGCGGCACCGGCTGTGACGGTACTTGCTTCGACCGCGCCTCGGTACCATTGGCGGAAAAAGATGGCGACGCCGACGGCCCCCTTGGGCGACGGCGATCGACGCTTGGTTTTCCCCGGAAGCGAAGGGAGAGCCGGGTTGTCTGTGTCGACCGAAAAGCTCCGCCAGCCGATCGCGGTTCGCGATACGGTCGTTGTCACCGTCATCTGGTTTGCATCGGTAGCGATGTTTGCGGCCCCGACCGTGACCGAGCCGCCCTGCGGCCGTGCTTGTGCGCGAACCGACGTCATCTGACATGGGTGCTGCCGCGAGGAAGGCGATACCATGCGACGCTGTGAGAAAACGTGTGCAAAGGGCGAATTCGGCGGACGGATGCGTGTAACGTCGCCTGGCTAAGGCTCCACTTCTGTGGCGCAAATTGCGCTTTCGGTGGAGGTCCGACAACAGGGAGCGCAACGCGGGTGGGGGGCGGAAATGCGGAGAATGTTTGCTTTCAGTTCCCTTCCCACCGCCAGTTTCGACAACCGGAATTGCGCTTCCCGAAGCGGTCTATCGCGCGAGCGGCACGAAGGCGGCGCGCGGTCGCAACGTCTGTGCGAGCCGCTGGCCCGCGACAGACGACGTCCCGTTCAGCCGACCGGTGTCAGTTCCGCGAGGGGAATATGCCGACCAAGGCAATGATGAAGGTGACAGCCAGAACAGGCTGAATGATGGAAACGGGAGTGCCGCTTCCCGTGAGCTCCGTCACGGCGCCATTCGCAAAAGCGACGGAAGCACCTTTAAGGCCGGCGTTCGGCGCCGTCTGGCCGCTAACATAGGTATTGGCAGAGCCAAGAAACGCACCGTTGGGAGTTGACGTATTCGCGGCTTCTGTTCGGGCCCCGAGCTCGACCTTTGCATGCGCCTCGGTCAGACCATGGTTGTGAGACGGCATGTTGGTTGTGAGCAGCGTGACGTTTTCCGTTCCCGTCTCCTCGCCAATAACGTAGGCGGACAATCCCGGACCCGTCCCCCAATGGACCGGTGCGCGACTTTGCATGTTCGGCAAGGCGAAGTTGGTGGTGCCGTTGCCGCCATAGGTCGTCCCGAGTATCGAAAACAGCGCCGTGTTCTGTGCGATGGACAGGAGCTGTCCATTGCAGAGGGCCCAACCCCTGGGACGGGCCTGCCGTGCTGCTCCACGACGAGAAAGTCCGCGCCGCCGAAATAGCGGCGGTAGTGAACGTCCTGGAGGCGGAATTGATCGTCGAGGAAAGGCTCGCGCTGCGATGCCGGGAGCAATGCGAGAAGTGCCGCGTCGGAGCGCGCGGTTGCAAAAAGGGCCCGAAGGAATTGCGCATCGAGGGTGCCGGATTGCCGAACCGTCAATCCGCTGGCCGCAAGGGTCGACGGCAACTGAAAGATCTCTGTCAACGCCATGACGGCCGCGATCAGACTACGGCGCTCCGGGCAAGACAAGACGGCCAAATCCGCCACAGCGCTGCTTGTGGCCACAGCACGACCGAAGGCCCGCCGGAAGGCGAACTCAGGCGGTCGACGAAACCGTGACGCCCAGCGCCGACAGCGCGTCCACGAGATGGGAATTGCGCAGCTGCTCCTGCACGACGTCCGAGCCGGCAAAGTCGGGATGGAGATCCGCGCCATTGGCCATGTGGAGACTGCCCAGATCCGCCTTGTCGAAATTGGCATGGGCGAGTTTCGCCGACCGTAAGGAGGCGCCGCGAAGATCGGCCTGCGTGAAGTTGCAATCCCGAAGAGCGGCGCCGTCGAACTTGATGGCCTGCAAGCTGCTGCCCGAGAAATCGATACCGATCGCGACGACGCCGCGGGCCGACAGGCCGGCAAGCGACCGGCCGACGAAGAGGTTCTGCGCCGGGCGCAAATCTTCGCCGTCGATGTTCGCCGGATTGCCATTCGCCCCGCCGCTGGACAACCAGGCCTGATGCCCGTCGATCTTCGCCTTCAGCGCGTCGAACTTGGCGACCGCTTCGGCCGAAACATCCTTCACGCAGCCCTCGAGCGCTTCCGGCGGCACGGCCAGATCCTTGAGCGCGACGCCGGTGAGCACGGCCCCCCTGAACGAGGCATTGGTCAGTTTGGCGCCCTTGAAATTGGCGCCCTGCAGCAGCGCACCCGTGAAATTGGCCCCGTCCAGCTTGGCGTTTCCGAACGACGCGTACTTCAAGGAACAGTTTGAGAAATCGACCCCCACGGATGTCCCCGTCCGCGTGGCGGCCTTGCCGTCGCCGACGATGTTCACGCCGTCGGGACCGACCAGCATCATCGTCGCCGAGCGGAGATCGGCATTGTCCAAGTTCGCGCGTCCCAATTGCGCGCCGCTGAACGAGGCCCCTCGGAGATCGGCGCGCGTGAGGTTCGCAACGCGCAAATTGCAGTCGCGCAGATCCGCGCAGTAGAAGCTGGCGCGCTCGAGGTTGGAGCCGAACAGATTGGCTCCGACCAGAGACGCTCCGGCGAAATCCGCTTCCATCAGATTGCGATTAGCCAAGTTCAGGCCGTCGAGCACCTTGTGACCCAGTTGCGCGCGCAAGCCGCCACGGCCGAGGACATAGCGTTCGTGCGACGCCATGACTCCGTTCAGCTCAGCCTGCGTGAGCGTGGGGTTTCTCTTGTTACCAGACTGGCTCAGCATGGGCGGCTGGCGCTCCTAGCTGGTCTTGTTGCGACTCAAAAGCGGTCGTCACGAATCATGATCTTTGATGCAGGATAAGTCTTCCACAAACGAAGCGGAACGCGCGATTTGCTATAGTACAGTAATCGGCACCCTCATTTTGGGTAGTGCGAAGCACATGCGACCGCTTTTGCTTTCGACTGTGGCGTCAGCACTATCCGAGAAGTTCGCGTATCGTCGCGGCCACGATGTCGAACTGCGAGTCGGACAGCCCGGCATAGATCGGCAGCGACACGCAGCGCTCATAGTAGCGCTCGGCGGCGGGGAACTGGCCGGGCGCGAAGCCGAGCCGGCGGAAGTCCGGCTGCCAGTGAATCGGAATATAGTGGACGTTGACGCCGATGTCTCTGGCGCGCATCGCGTCGAAGAATTCGCGGCGTGTCAGCGGCGCGTCTTCGGCGAGACGCACGACATAGAGATGCCACGCCGATATGCGTGCCGGCGCAACTTTGGGCAACAGCAGCGGCAGGCCGACGAGCGCGCTGTCGTAGCGGCGCGCGATGTCGTTGCGCCTGGCGATCCAGTCGCCGAGATGCCCGAGCTGCGACAGGCCGAGTGCCGCCTGCATCTCGGTCATGCGGTGGTTGAAGCCGAGCGACTGCTGCTCGTAATACCAAGCGCCCTCGCCGGCGTGGCTCAGACGCGCCGGATCGCGGGTGATGCCGTGGCTGCGAAGATCGGCCATGCGTGCGGCGAGCGCCGGATCGTTGGTCAGCGCCATGCCGCCTTCGCCGGTGGTGATGATCTTGACCGGATGGAAGCTGAACACCGCGATGTCGGCGTGTTCGCAGCCGCCGACCTGGGCGTTGCGGTAGCTGGCACCGACCGCATGGGACGCGTCCTCGATCACCCTGGCGCCGTATTCCTGCGCGATGGCGCGGATCTCGGCCATGTCGCAGCTCTGCCCCGCGAAATGCACCGGGATGATCGCCTTGGGCAGGCGCCCGTCTTTCCGCGCCGCGGCGAATTTCTCGGCGAGCGCCTTCGCGCTCATGTTGAAGGTCTCGGGATCGATGTCGACGAAATCGACCTCGGCGCCGCAATAGCGCGCGCAATTGGCCGAGGCGACGAAGGAATTGGGGCTGGTCCAAACCCGGTCGCCGGGGCCGACGTCGAGCGCCATGCAGGCGATGTGCAACGCGCAGGTCGAGTTCTGCACGGCGACGCCGTGACGGGCACCGACCGCCTGCGCGAGCGCGCGCTCGAACGCCGGCACGGCCGTGCCTTGCGTCAGGAAGTCGGATTTGAGGACGCTGACGACGGCCTCGATGTCGGCATCGTTGATCGTCTGGCGTCCATAGGGAATGAACATGCGAGCCTCGCAGGCGCGCATGGTCTCAGCGAGGCATTAAGGACTCGTAAAGCATAAGCCGGCCGCTAGACGCGATAGAAATCGCGGTACCAGGCGATGAATTTCGGGATTCCGGCCGAGATCGGCGTGGCCGGCGCATAGCCGAGATTGCGGCGCGAGGCTTCGATATCGGCGTAGGTGTCGGCGACATCGCCGGGCTGCATCGGTTCCAGCCGCATTTGGGCCTTGCGCCCGATCGCGGCCTCCAGGACGGCAATGTAGTCGAGCAGCTTTTCCGAGCGGTGGTTGCCGAGATTGTAGAGCGCATGCGGCGGCGTGGCCGAAGGCGGCCGGTCGAGCGCGCGCAGCACGCCGTCCACGATGTCGTCGATATAGGTGAAGTCGCGCGACATCCGGCCTTCATTGAATACCCGGATCGGCTCGCCGGCCAGGATGGCGCGCGCGAACAGCATCGGCGACATGTCGGGCCGGCCCCAGGGGCCATAGACCGTGAAGAAGCGAAGCCCGGTCGACGGCAGGCCGTAGAGATGGGCGTAGGTGTAGCTGATCAGCTCGTCGGCGCGCTTGGTCGCGGCGTAGAGGGAGTTCGGGCGGTCGACGCGCTGGTCGACGGAGAAGGGCAGTTCGGTGTTGGCGCCGAAGACCGAGGATGAACTCGCATAGACGAAGTGACGCAGACCTTCGAGCCGCCGGGCCATCTCCAGCATCACGACCTGGCCCATGACGTTGGACTGCACGTAAGCATAAGGATCGACCAGCGAGTGGCGCACGCCCGCCTGCGCCGCGAGATGCACGATGCGGTCGATGCCGCCGTGCCGGCCGGGAAGCGCAAGCATCGCGTCGCGCTCGGAGACGTCCGTCTTCTCGAACGTGAAGTTCGCATGCGGCGTCAGCAGCGACAGCCGCGCCTGTTTGAGGCGGACATCGTAATAGTCGTTGAGATTGTCGATGCCGACAACGGTTTCGCCCCGCGCAAGCAGCGCGGCGGCGACATGGTAACCGATGAAGCCGGCGGCGCCGGTGACGAGGACGGTCATGCGCCCTTCATACTGCGGCTTGCCGCCGGCGCGCTACTCCGCCGCCAGCCGCTCCGGCGCGACCGGCACCGCCACAGGATGCGCCTTGGCAAACTGCATCGTGCCGTCGTCGACGGCGCCATAGCGCAGCGCGACGAGATCGAGGGCGTAATTCTGGTAGAGCCGCCAGGGCTTCGTGGCGCCCTGCTTGGGCAGGACATCGCGCGCCCGCTGGACATAGCCCGAGGAGAAATCGAGCCAGGGCATCTCTTCCACATGCGGGTCGCGGGCCGGAGTCGCGATCTGGTAGCCCTTCCGGTCCATGTAGTTGATCAGGCGGCAGACATATTCGCAGGTCAGGTCGCATTTCAGCGTCCAGGACGCGTTGGTGTAGCCGAAGGACGACGCGAGATTGGGCACGTCGCTGTACATCATGCCCTTGTAAGACATGGTCTTCGACATGTTCTTGGCGACGCCGTCGACGCTGACCTGCAGACCGCTCAAGAGTTGAAGCTTGAGCCCGGTCGCCGTCACGATGATGTCGGCCTCTAGTTCCCGGCCGGACTTGAGCAGGATGCCCTTGGGCGTGAAGCGCTCGATCTGATCGGTGACGACCGACGCCCTGTCTTCCTTGATCGCGCGGAACAGATCGCTGTCGGGGACGAGGCAGAGACGCTGGTCCCAGGGGTTGTAGCGCGGCGTGAAATGGGTCGTGACGTCGTAGTCCGGTCCGAGTTCCTGGCGGACCATGTCGATCAGCCGTTCCTTCGTCTTGTCCGGATTCTTGCGCGCCAGATTGAAGAAGAACATGCCGAACAGCACGTTGCGCCAGCGCGTGATCGCATAGGCGAGCTTCGACGGCAGCCTGGCGCGCAGCCAGTTTGCCATCGCATCTTCCGCCGGGCGCGACACGACATAGGTCGGCGAGCGCTGCAGCATGGTGACGTGGGCGGCATCCCTCGCCATTTCCGGCACCAGCGTGACGGCGGTGGCGCCGCTGCCGATGACGACGACCTTCTTGCCTTTGTAATCGAGATCGTTCGGCCAGAACTGCGGATGCACGATCTTGCCGGCGAAGCTTTCGCGCCCGGCGAAATCAGGGTCGTGGCCTGCCGCGTAGTCGTAATAGCCGCTGCACATGAAGAGGAAATTGCAGGTGAAGCGCGCGAGCTGTTTCTCCGGACCGACTTCAGCCTCGACCGTCCAGCGCGCATCGGCGCTCGACCATGCGGCGCGCTTGACCTGGTGACGGAAGCGGATGTGCCTGTCGATGCCGTTCTCGGCCGCGGTCTCGCGGACATAGGTGCGGATGGAGGGGCCGTCGGCGATCGCCTTGGCCTGGACCCAGGGTTTGAAGCGGTAGCCGAGCGTGTACATGTCCGAATCCGAGCGGATGCCCGGATAGCGGAACAGATCCCAGGTGCCGCCTATCGCGTCACGCCCTTCGAGGATGGCGAAGCTCTTGCCCGGGCACTCGGTCTGCAGGTGATAGGCGGCGCCGATGCCGCTCAGCCCGGCGCCCACGATGACCACTTCGAAATGTTCCACGGCCATGCTTTTTCACCCTGCTGGAGCCGGTCATGGCATATCGGGCCAGAAATGACAAGTTGTCAGTTCAGCCGGCTCGATGTCCATCGCGGCAGACCTTCGCGGAATTCGTCGTTAGTCTGACTCTCCAAGCCAAGGGTGATGCGCGTGCGTTCCATAACTGTCGTCATTTCGGCGCCATCGGGTGTCGCCGGCTGCGTGTTCCTCGATGAGATGCTGGCCCAGGCGGCCGCAATGCCATTCGAGATCGTCGTTGCCGATGCGACGCCGGGTCCGCCCTCGGCGGTACCCAGGGCTGTGCGCGTCGTGAAGGTACCCGGAGGCGGTATCCAGCAGCTGATCGCAGAAGGCGTCCGTGCCGCCAGCGGGGATTGGATCTTGGTGACAGAGGACCATTGCCGCCCGCTGCCCGGACTGATCGCGGCCTATCGCGACGCCGTTGCCGCCCATCCCGGAGCCGACCTCTTCTCCGGCGCGACCGAGAATCTGACCAGCACGTCGCCCTGGTCTTTCGCGAATTTCATCGTCGGGTTGCGGACGTCCTGGCCGGAATTCGGATTTCGCGCCGCCGATGCGACCAACGCCAATCTTTTGATTCGGCGTGGCGCGATCTTGGCCAATGAGCTTGCGACCGAGGGCGCCCTTCTCAATCTCACAGTGCCCCGCCTGATCGCGCTCGGCCGCCAAAGGAATTGTCCAACGGCATGCGTCGATCACGTGCTGCCCCTGACCGCCCTCGGTGCGGTGGAATTCGTCTATCGCTGCGCGCAATCCGGCGCCGCGGTGCGGCGCGCGACCGTGCCGCCGCGCCCGGCACCGGTGCAATTCCTGCGCGATTGCGCCGGGTTGGTCTATTACGCGCTGGTGTTTCCCTGGCGGACCTTGGCGAAGTTGCGCGCGACCTCCCAATTTTCGCTGGCGACGGGCTTGCGGCTGACGGCGCTCGGCATCGCGGTGGGCGCCGCAACCTTCGCCGCGGACCTCAGACGCTGGAGTCGGCCACCGGCTGCGCGCTGAGACGGTATCCCCTGCGCGCGGCGCCTTGACGATGGATGTGCCGGCGCAGCGGCGCCAGCGCGGCGCCGAAGCCCAGGATACCGGCCGCGGCCATGTTCAGCGCGAGATGCAGGTCGTTGCGCGCGATGCGCGCGGCGAGGCCCGGCGCCCGTGTCAGCATCTCGCGGCGCAGGTCGCGCAAGCGCCGCGGATGCAGGCCGCAACGGACGAATTTCGACAGAATGAAACGCGCGGCTTGACGGGCCAGGAGACGCGACGTGGCAGGCTCGCCGATCCAGCGGTCGATGACGGCCAGGCCCAGCAGGCAACGATGCAAGAGCTGTTCCGGCGTGGCGGGCCGCCGCGTGACGCTCAGGGGATTGTCGACGACCATCGAAAGGACCTCGGGGCAGGCGCGGAAGCTGCGGCCGCGCGCGAGGCGCAGACAAAGATCGAGATCCTCGAAGAATGTCAGCGTCTCGTCATAACCGCCGACTTCGAGAAGGCTGCTACGGCGCACGAGCATGCTCGACGACCAGCCGCCGACCTTCAAGACCGATCGCAGCATCGTGTCCAGCGGCTGGTCTTCATGGCGCCTCCGGGACAGGCTGTAGGCGACCAGCGCGCCGGACGGCGTGACCTGAATTTCGTCGCAGGTGATCACAGCCGCGTCGGGATAGCGACGCGCGACGGCAAATTGCCGTTCGAGTTTGTCGGCACGCCAGAGGTCGTCGCAGTCGATCGGTGCGATGAATTCCGCCCGCGATGCGCGGATGCTCACATTGCGTGCATGGGCAACGCCCAGCGGCGGCGTCGTGAGGATGTCGACAAGCGGATGGTCGCGGACCAATTCCGAGCCACCGTCCGTCGACCCGTCGTCGACAATGATGATGCGGCGCGGTGTCAGGGTCTGGGCGCTCACGCTCGCGAGTGTCGCAAGAATGGTTGCCGCGCCATTCCGCATGGGAATAACGACGTCGATCGTACCCGGGATCGAATCCTCGCACGCCACCGATC
>Ga0134126_10003501_pt1 | contig 19663 bp, 18 predicted proteins | sample KB31752_FD_96881 | JGI IMG/M metagenome (GOLD analysis project Ga0134126, IMG submission 96881) | Terrestrial soil microbial communities with excess Nitrogen fertilizer from Kellogg Biological Station, Michigan, USA - KB3-175-2 | ecosystem: Environmental > Terrestrial > Soil > Unclassified ...
ACCAGACTGGTCAACGTCGAGGTGTGGCCTGAGTCCGACAAGATCACTACCGGGCAAGTCGTCGTCCGCCTGTTCCAGTCCGAGCCGGTGAGCGAAAAGATCCAGCCACGCACGCTCCGTGCCGGACTCTATGTCGGCGAGACGCTGATCTCGAACCTCGTCAACCTGACCTTCGACCAGACCTCTACCGACAAACGTGATCGGTATCAGAGCGCACGGATGCTCCTCAGCCAGGACGCCAATGACTACAACAACCGTGCAGTTGAGTTCCGCCTTGAGGAACGCATCTCCAATACCAACCAGTGGCGGGTTTATGCCAAGGCGATCTACACGCTGAAGCGTTCGTTCGCTTCAGACTTCGACTTCTGACGGGAGGGAGTTCAGATGAGCGAGGCCGAGAGTGAACCCGATGCCGCCGACGCGCCACAGCAGAGCGACCTCGACTTCAAGATCAACCTCCTTTTCCCCGGTGTCGTCGTCCGCAAGGATCTGGTCAAGGCCGTCAAGGGCAACGCCATCGTGCCGTCGTATGTCCTTGAGTACCTACTCGGGCAATACGCAGCATCGGACGACGAAGCTACCATTCAGGCCGGCATTGACACCGTTCGGAAGATCCTCGCCGAGCACTACGTGAATCGCAGCGAGTCGGAGCTGGTCAAGTCGAAGATCAAGGAGCGCGGTCGGCACCGGATCATCGACAAGGTCACCGTAACTCTCAACGAGAAAGCCGACGTCTACGAGGCCGAATTCGCCAACCTTGGCATCAAGGCTGTGATCGTCGAATCCCCGACGATCAAGGCCCATCCCAAGCTCCTGGTCGGTGGCGTGTGGTGCATCTGCGACATCGAGTACTTCCACAGCGACGACCAGCGCGTCGTGCCGTGGATCCTCGGCTCGATCAAGCCAATCCAGCTGTCGAAGTTCGACTTGGAGCGCTACCTCGAGGCGCGCCGCGGGTTCAACACCGATGAGTGGATCGACCTGCTCATGCAGTCCATCGGCTTCAACCCTGAACTGTTCAGCCGGCGCGGCAAGGTCTTCCATCTCGTGCGCCTCATCCCGTTCGTCGAGCGCAACTACAACCTGGTCGAACTCGGGCCCAAAGGCACCGGCAAGTCTCATATTTTCTCGGAGTTCTCGCCCCACGGGATGCTCATTTCGGGAGGCGAGGTGACCGTCCCCAAGCTGTTTGTCAACAACTCCAACGGACGCATCGGCCTGGTCGGGTACTGGGATGTCGTCGCCTTCGACGAGTTCGCAGGTAAGAAGAAGCGCACCGACAAGGCGCTCGTCGACATCATGAAGAACTACATGGCGAACAAGTCGTTCTCCCGTGGCGTTGAGACGCTTGGCGCAGAAGCCTCGATGGTTTTCGTCGGCAACACGTCGCACACCGTGCCGTACATGCTCAAGAACTCCGACCTGTTCGACGAGCTGCCCGAGGCCTACCACGACCCGGCCTACCTCGACCGCCTTCACCACTACATCCCAGGCTGCGAAGTCGACATCATCCGCGGCGAGATGTTCTCCAGCGGCTACGGGTTCGTCGTCGACTACATCGCCGAGGTTCTCAAGTCGATGCGGGCAATGGATTACTCCGACCGCTACCAGCAGCACTTCACGCTGTCGCCCGACATCTCGACCCGTGACCAGGACGGAATCCACAAGACCTTCTCCGGCCTGATGAAGATCCTCTACCCGGACGGCGAGGCCACCATGGAGGAGATCGAGGAGATTCTCCGGTTCGCCATCGAAGGTCGCAAACGCGTCAAAGACCAGATCCTCCGGATCGACTCAACAATGCCGGAAGTCAGGTTCGGATATCTCGACACGGACGGCACATGGCATAGCGTCGCCACGCTGGAGGAAGACGAGTACTCCTCGTACTATCGTCGCGGGCACAAGGAGACTGAACGGGAGGAGGCGCCCGTAGATGCAGACCCGCTCAGAGGCGGCGCAGCAGCGACCAACGCTGAGAAGCCCGCGGAGCCGGAGTCTGAGCCCGAGCTGTTTCAGGGCCACCGGCAGTACCGTGAAGGTCAGCGTGGTGTCTCGTACGACATGCTTCTCGTCCCGTACCTCAGAGGTGCCTCACAGATCACGATCGTTGACCCCTACGTGCGCCAGTTCCACCAGGCCAGGAATGTCATGGAGCTCGTCGAGGGGATCGCACGTGGCAAGGACCCGGCCGACGAGGTTCGCGCTGAAGCTCGTGACCGTCGAGAACCAGGACGGCTCAGAAAAGCTCCAGAAGCAGTACGAGTACCTGCTTCAGATCAAAAAGAGCGCGGCCGTGCTCGGCGTCGTCTTCGACGTCGAGTTCGCTGAAACTCAGACAATCCACGACCGCTCGATCACGACAGATACCGGCTGGAAGCTTCTGCTTGGTCGCGGCCTCGACATCTTCCAGCGCATGTCAGACAGTCCGTTCGATCTCGCCACGAAGCACCAGAAGTACCGTGAACTCAAAGCTTTTGGCATCACATATCTCCGCGACTCAGTGCATGCGGAGCCCTCAGCGCGGTCGAAAGACGATTAGCCTCCCGTTTCGGATGAATGGCCCATCCGGACTACCGGGACCGCCCTCGGTGCAAGAGGTGTCCCGACTTCCTGCTGTTCTGGCTCGCGGGATGACGGGGCCAGTGGCTGGATGGCTGTGCGTTTGCTTGGTGCGCGGGCGGGGGCTGGGTTCGGATGGATCGGTGGGCGGCAGGCGTCCTGGACCGCCGGTATGGATCCAGGTCCGTCGGCATGGGCAGGCTGATTCTGGTGGTGGTGCTGTCATTGTGACGGCGGGCGGCCGGGGAGAGCTGACGCTGTATGAGCTGGGCCGGCCGACCGAGGTCTGCTGCGTGCGGTGCACCGGCATTCGACGACCAGGTGGATCGCTGGCTGCGGTAATGACTGGAAGGCGTTGTGGTGCAAGGCCTGCTTCCAGGCCGCTCCCGCAGGTCCGCGTCGTGCTAGGCCGGTATAGCGGCCCTTTCTGCGGGGTCGGGGGACTCGGCTTGGTCGAGCAGCAGCAGCGTCCGGGTGCGGAGTTCGTGCAGGGCGAGGAAGTTGAGCGAGATCATGAGGTCGTCTGGGTGCAGGACGAGCCCGCCGGTTATGTCGAGGAGGGCGTTGGAGGGAGGCCTGGGCGGGCTGGGCCAAGCCGGTCGGTGACGGCCCGGCGATCACGGTGGCGGATGCCGTGTCCTGGGCGGGGCGCGCGAAGGTTAGCGCCGGCCTGATCAGGCCGGCGGCCCACCCGTAGGCTCGGCGTAGGCGCGGCCGTAGCGGGAGGTCAGGTGGTCGCGTTCCCGCTTGAGCGCCCGCATGGTGTCCTGGCTGAAGGGCTGCCAGCCGAGGTGAGAGCTGGACCGCTGGTAGTGCTCGGCCTGCCGGTAGTGCTCGATGTGGGTGTGGTTGAGGTAACGGTCGGCGAGATCTGCATGCTCGGGCGTGCGGCCGTGCTCGGCGATCACGGCGGTGGTGACGGCGAGCTCGTGCAGGGTGCGGTAGCGGGCATAGGCACCGCTGGGGAGGCCGGCGGCCAGTAGCGCGTGCACCTCGGCCGAGGTCTGGGCAGGCCCGGGCGTGCAGCAGCGTGAGCGCGGCCGATACGCTGCCGGCGGGCGCTCCCGCCTCGTTGTGCCGCATCGCGCACAGCGTCCCCAGCTCCGCGGCCGCCACGGTGACAATGTAATAGGCCTCTAACGCGGCTCCCCACGTTTCCGCCAGCCGCGCCATGCCGGCCTGCCGGCGGGCTGCGACCAGAGGGCCGTTCTGCTGCATGTGATCGGCCAGAACGCTGGCGCGCCCCGCGATCAGGTCGACGCTGGCTTCCATCGCCTGCCGGACCGCCTCCTGCGGTGGCGTCCCGGCCGCCAGGGCAGCCGAGAACGCGTCGGCGGCCTTGGCCGCACCGGCGACGACTTCCTCGTCGGAGAACAGGCCGAACTGCGGCACCGCGCCTCCCGTGGCCGACAGCTACCGCCTTTGACGATAAGCCACCACGCAAAGGATGTCAGCCCGCCGGCCCGCGGGCATGCTGGCAAGAGCCGCTGGTCCGCTGGCGGGCCAGCGCGGCACCCGGGTCCGGAGCGGTCAATCCGCTGCCCTCGCCGAAGATGGTTTCCTTGGCTGCTTGCGCGAGCGTGGCCTGGGTGGTGGCTAGGAGCCCGATTCTGTTCCAGTGAAAGATCACGTGCAAGGCGATCACTGTGCGTAGCCCGCGGGTGAGTTTGCCTGTTTCCCGCAGGCGCTGGAGGTTCGTGCCGGCGTTCTCGAACGCGGTGTGCCACTCGCCGGTGGTGCGGGCGGTGCCGAGCAGCAGGCGGCGGACGTCGCTGGTGAACACTTCCCATGCGCGGGCATCGGAAGCGGGCGGCCTTTTGAGATCTTCAGCGCGGTGCTGCACGACTCTTGCCCACACGTCGCCTTGCTCGTTGAGGTCCAGCGCCGCAGCACGCATCAGTGCGGAACACAGGATGAGCGAGCGTTCCCGTCGGGCGGCTGGGCGCTGGTGGAGGTAGGCGAGAAGGTGGCGGCTGTCGTGGTGAAACAGCGTGTGCGCTGCGGTCATGGCCTCGGTACCGCCGAACGCGTGGGTCTCGGGTTCGTAGATGTCGCTAGTCCAGCTGACCCCGTCGGTGAGCAGCTTGCGGGCCAGATCTTGGCTGCCTGGTTTCCTGGCGGGCAGGTAGCGGATGCGCCAGGCGTCTTTGCGGATGAACCACCCTGAGGTGATAAGACCGGCGGTCTCGGCGGCGGGAAGTACCTGGCGGAGATGGGCGACGGCGTGCTGTTCCTGCTGCTGCCGCGTCCGGCCGGGGTAAGAGATGTTGATCTGTCGCCACGAGGTTTCGTCCACGGCGGGCCCTTTGGTCAGGTGAGGAGCAGGCAGGCGTCCCACGAGGTTGTCGTGGTTCCCGTTGCGGCAAGGTCGGATCCTGCCGTGCCGGTCAGGAGCCCGGCGGGTTCGTCGCCGGCTGCGGCGGCCAGCCGATGGAGGTCTTCTGCTGGCGTGACGGGCGTCGGGGTGAGGGCGTCGGCGGTGATGCGCCGGGCAACAGCGAGGAGCCCGGCGGTGCCGTGGCACAGGCTGCGGTCGATGAGGTGCCTGGTTTGCGCTGGGTCGGTGACGCAACTGGCAAACGCGGCCTCGGCGAGGTGCTGGCGCGCGGTATCGCCAAGGGCGCGCGCGGCCAGTTGCTGGGCCCGGGCGATTCCGGGGGTGCCGTAGCACCAGGACGGCCGCAGCGGAGTCTGCCAGGCGGGTGTGCCGTGGTGCAGTTCGGCGCGGGTGACGGTCTGCGGCCACCACGTGACGCCGTTGGCGTGCTGTTGCCAGGTGTCCAGCCATCGGCAGATGCGAGTGATCGCCGCGGTGTGCCCGTCGACGATGATGCCGTCGCGGAGGGTGAGGGCGAGAAGTGCCAGCGGGCCGGTGATGCCGTGGGCCATGCCGAAGTTGGCGTGGCCCGCGGCGGGTGCCGGCTGGGTGCGCTCGGGTCCGTTCCGGCACCACCAGCCGGGGAGGGTGTTCAGCGGTTCGACGAGCCGGACGAGGTAGTCCAGAACCTGGCGAAGAAGGTCGTCGTCGCCGAGCCTGCGCAGGGTGACGCCGAGACCGGTCAGCCCGCGGATCAGGTCGTATTCCGCGTAGTGCGGCTGCTGGTGCTGGTCGAGGCGGCGGTGGGCGGCGTCCAGCCGCTGGCGGGTTACGGTGGCGGTGCCGTTGGCGAGGATCGTGCGTGCGGGTGCGAGCCCTGGGTGGTCGGTAGCGGCCAGGACGAAGGTGAGCGCGGGGGCGCCGTAGAAGAGGCTGGCGCCGGCGGCGATGCTGACGCCGCCGTCGGTGGCGCGGCGCAGTGTCTGATGCGCTGCTGGCCAGTTGCCGGTCTCCAGGTGCAGGAGGGCGATGCCGGCCGCGCCGTCGGCGAGGGACTGTCCAGCGCTCATTTCGCCTGCCTGGCGTGCGCGGTGCGGGCGATGGTGCGGGCCAGGCGCAGGCAGTGCCGTTCGGAGTCGGTATCGACGCCGATCATGCGGGCGTGGTGCAGGTGCAGCAGGTCAGCCAGCACCTCGTCGGGGTCGAGCCCGTCACGGTCGGCCAGGGACCGGTAAGCGGCCAGCGCGGCAGCAAGCCGCTGGTCGCGGAAGGGGATTCGGGCGAGTTCGAGCTGGGCGGGGTTCAGGCGGAGGCCGGTGCGGTGCGGGAGTTGTGCGAGCCACCGCAGGCCGTCGCCGGTGAAGCCGTCAGCGATGGCGACCATGCTGGCGGCGGTAGCGGCCCGCTGGTCGCCGTTCAGCCGACGCAGCGCGGCGCGGGAGTCGGCGGCGAACACCGCTTCGGCGGCTGCGAGTGTCGCCCCGGTGCCGTGCCGGGTTTCGGGCCGGTAGGTGTGCAGGCTGTAGTCGTGTACGACGGCTTCATCGTGAAGTTCCTGCACCCAGAGGGCGAGATCGCGAGCAGTGTCGGCGTACCGGCCGGGGTCCGGGAGGGGGATGCGCAGCCGCAGGTGGGGCTCGGGGTCGGGACACCGCACGAACCACCAGCCTGGCGGTAGGTGGCCGTCGGGGCGGCCGGCGAGGTCGGTCAGGATGTCGTCGACCCGGCCGTACAGGCGTGCTTCCAGCCAGCGCGAGTGTCCCGGCCGGTGCTGGAGGGTGCAGGCGGCACGGGCCGGCCGGGCTGACCGGGTGGCCGGCTCGGCGCGGGTGAGGGTGAGAAGGAATTCGGCGGGCCGCCCGCCGATCCAGCCGGCCGGGCATGGAGCCTCGGTGATCACGGTGCTGGCGTGCCGGTCGACTTTGTCGCGCAGTACCGCCAGGTGGGCGTGGTCGTCCAGACCCAGGCGCAGCCACACGTCGTCGTCGCCGACCAGGACCTCCTGCGGGAGCCGGTACTGTTCGCGATGCCGCTGCCAGGCGTCACGCCATTGCGGCCACCGAGCGGTCCGGGCGGGAAGCGCTGTCCGGTCGATGATCCACCTGGCGGGGTGCACGATGCTGCGTCCGTGCCGGACGCGGGGCAGGAACGGCAGGCCGCTGGCGTGTCCCCAGTCGAACCGGCTGCACGGTGCCGTCCACGCGGTCCAGATCTCAGCCAGGAACCGCATCAGCGGCTGCTGCAAAGACGGGAGCACGCTGTTGAACAACAACGGCTCCACGGGCTGGCCGGTGGTTCGCGATACCAGCCACAGCCGCTGACCGTCACCCGTCACCGCCAGGTCCTCCACCGTCCGGCGCGGTGCCGGATGGAACTCGCCCAGGGGAAGGACGGGCAGCAGCTCGGGTACCCGGGCCACCGCCGTGAGGCGGGCATCCAAAGGGGGTCCGGAAAGCTGGACCGTGTCCGCGCCGGGCAGCGCGGCCGGCAGCTGCCGGTAGACCTGCCGGAACGACGCGAGCTCGGCAGGGGTGAGCAGATAGAGAAAACGGGCGGCGGCTACGCCCTCGTGGCGGGACCCACTGAGCACCGTCAGCGTGAACGCGCCGCGGTCCAGATCCGCCACGGTGTCGGCGGCGAGAGTGAACCGCAGTTCGGTATGCGGGACGGGCGGCCGGTCGTCGTCCCCGCGTAACCGGCCGATCAGCGCATCGTCGAGTATCACCTCCGCGCCGCCGTCCAGCGCGGACTGCTGCGCGAGGTGTCCGAGCAGCCGGTCGCGGGCGGTGAACACCGCACGGGCGCGGCGAGCGGACCCCCGGTAGCCGGCCGGGAAACCCAGGACGTTCAGCACATCGCGGACCGGCACGGCCGCTCCCGGGCCCCACCGACCGATGAACGCGCTGTGGTACTCGGCCCATCCAGGCAGACAGGGTGCCACGGCCACCAGCGCCGACGCAGCCCGGCCCGCCTGGCGGAGCACGGCCGGGGGCAGCGTCACCGCGACATCGGCACGAAGATCGACCGCGACCCGGCTACCGGGACGCGGCATGGCGCAGTAGCGGGCCGCGTGCGCAGCCGGATCGGTAACGGTCATCGCCGGCCGCAGAGCCGACAGCAGCACCCCGATCTGCACCAGCCCGGCCAGCAGCCGTTCGGCCTCGGCCACGCCCGCGGTCCCGGCAATCCTCGCCGCCAGGTCGGCGAACCCGACCGGGAAATGCGCCGCCCGGATCGCAGCCCGGACCGGGCCGGTCAGGCGGACTTCGACGTCCCACCGCCTGCCACCGCCGGCGCGGGCACAGGGCATCACCCATCTCCCGCAGCGCTGATACCCCAGCGAGTTCGTCACCACCGCGACGGTACGCAAGATGGCGAGGTCTTCTTCGGCCCGCGCAGTGTACTCGGCGATGAACTCGCCGTCGGGGCGGGCGACTACGCGGTGTTCCCCGCCCAGGAGAACCGCCGCGCGGGCACCGAACTCGACCGGGGCCACGCCAGCGAAGACGCCGAACGGGGTCGCGCGGGTGGTCCACCTCAGCAGGTACCGCACCGCTGATATCACCAGCCGGCGCAGCCGCTGCTGCGGCACCGTCTCACCGTCGGCCACCCGCTTGATCTGTGCAGCCAGATGCGGCGCTGCCGAGCTGACGGCCGCCGCGAACCCCGGCAGATGCCACACCGTGACCAGCCACTCCCGCCACTCCGCCGACCTGCCGGATGTCAGGTCAGGCCAGGCAGGCAGGACCAGATCACCCGGATACGCGGCGACCCGGATCAGAGCCGCACCAGCCTCGGGAATCATAAGCACCACCGGGTTCAAACGGGCCCGGCGCACGCGAAGCCGGGCCCGAGGGTAACGACAAAGGGATCGGTTCAGTAACCGCCGTCGCATTTGGTCGTGCAGGCGCTCGAGCCTGTGTTGCCTGAACCGCAGTTGTCGTCGGTGTTGGTGGCGTAGCCGGTCGCTGCGGGGCCCGCGTCCACCAGGCTGACGTCGAGGGTGAACTCCGGGAAGTCTGTTTCGTTCATGTGCTTGCCTTTCTATGCGGGGGTGAAGGTGAGGACGAAGCGGCTGTGCCGCTTGTCCAGCGCTGTCCCGGCTGGCAGGTCGCCGTCGGGAGTACTCAGGGGCAGGACGTGCAGCACCGGCAACGGGCTGCCCGCGTCCAGCCACGCGCGCATGTGCTCGATCATTCGCGCGGCCGCCGCCGCAGCGTCGGGTCCGTGCGCGCGGGCGCCCAGGTCGAACATGTCATCGGCGGTCCAGCGCAGTGCCGAGCGGTAGCACAACGTGCCGTTGTCGAGGGCGGCGGGCGTGCCGAAGCGCCAGGCCGGCGCGACAACGCCGGCATCAACGGCATCCTGCTGGGCGTTGAGAACAACGAACTGCTGCCCCGCAGCCCTCAGGCGGGCCGCCAGCCACAAGTCGAGGTCGGCCAGGACAGTACGGGGCGGCAGGCTCACCCCGGCCCAGGCCTGCGCGGGCGGCTGCGACAGCAACTCGCCGGCTGCCTCCGCATCAACCTGCTGGTCCTCGTCAAGCCGCAGGTGAACGCCCACACCGATATTTACGTACCGCATCTCATGGGCTCCGGCGCCCCGCACCGGCACGAACCCGCACAACCGCTGGCTGTGGCTGACCAGCCGATCACCCACCCGGCGCAACGCCCACGACCGCGTCATCCCGAATGTCCGCAACGGCACGACCAGCGCCCCGTTCCCGGCCAACTGCCCGATCCAGGCCGGGGGCACATCCCAGGCCCCGGCCGTCACGATGATCAGGTCATAGCAGCGGCCGGGCTCGATCCGCCGCTCGGCATCCGCGCACACAACGGTCACGTCGCCGTAGCCGGCCGCCGCCAGGCACCCAGCGGCCCGCTCGGTCACCTCGGGGTCGATGTCCACCGTCGTGACCGATCCCAACGGCCCGACCAGCTCCCGCAGCAGCGCCGCGTTATAGCCGCCAGAGCCGACCTCCAGCACCCCGCGGCCCCGCAGACCGTCGGCGGCGTCGGCCGCCTGGCCGAGCATCTCCGCGATCAGCCACGACGCCGACACCGAGCTGACAACCTCGCCGCCGACTCGCTTGGTAATCACGGCCTGGTCAGCACGGTACGCCTCCTCAAGCCCAGCATCTGGGGTAAACAAATGACGTGGCACGGCCCGCAGCGCCGCCTCCACCTCAGGCCGCATTGTCAGCCCTTTGCCCGCATGGTCAGCGACCAGCTGATCGACCATCGCGGCCCGAAGGCCCTCGCCGCTTACTGTGTCGATACTCATGGGCAATTTCTCCGTATCCATCAGGGGCACCCGATCAGGTACCAGCCATTCCCCGCCACTCACATCGGGGCCGGCCAGCCGGTCATCATCGCTGGCCTTCCGGATGGCGGGGCCGAGCATCAGCGTCTCGGCAGGAGCGGCAAACCCGCTGCGGATCGGAGGCTGGCAGGTCGCTGTCCTGCTGCGTGGCCTGGTCGCGGTGCGGCATGGCATCTCCGGGGTCGGCCGGTCATTCCGGGTGGCAGGGTGCTGCGGGTTATGGGGCCGGGTTGATGAGGTATTTGATGAAGCCGACTGAGTCTTCGGGTGTCTGGGCGGTGTGGGTGATGGCCTGGAAGGTGGCTTGGGTGGTGGTGGCGTCGGCGGTGCGGTGGGTGAGGATGGCTTGCCCGGCGGGGCCTTGGCAGCAGGCTACGGCTGGCGCGTCGGTGAAGGTGAGGATGGTGAAGGAGGGGCTGAGCACGGGCGGGGTGTCGTAGGGGGCGGTGATCTGCAGCGTGATGTCGGGGTGGTCGGCGAGGGCGAGCAGGTGCCGAAGCTGGGCGGTGATGACGTCCGCGGTGGCGACGGGTTTGATCAGCGCGTCCTGGCTGATGATCAGGTGGAGCTGGCAGCCGGGCCGCAGCCGCAGTGACCGGGCCTGGCGCAGTGTCCGCAGGTGCGCGCCGAGGCGGTGGCGGGCGGCAGGCGCCGGGGCGTCGTGGCTGGCTTGTGCTGATGTGATGGCTGGGCGGTGGTTACCGGGTTGCGGGCGCGGTACCGGGGGGTGCGGGCTGGTCGGCATGGGCGGTGCCTCCGGGTTCGGGTGCGAGGAAGGTTCCCCAGCGGTGGCGGGTGATGATCAGGCCGCGCGTCCTCAGCACGTCCATGGCGCGGCGCTGGGTCTGGTATGAGACGCCGAACTCGCTGGCGAGCTTGCGCTCGCCGGGCAGCCTGCCGTCATGCCAGCCAGCGCGAATCCCGGTGGCGGTAGCGTTCGCGACCTGGAGATTGAGTACTCGGGGTTGTCGATCGGGTCAATTACGTCATCCCTGCACCAACGTGCAGGGAGAGCTTTCAGAGCTTTCTTTCCGAGATGCCGGGTGCAGGCGGCGGGCTTTCGTTCCCTGCGGGCAGCAGCTGGTGCTCGATCAGGTCCTGCCCGTCGAGTTCGATCACGACCAGCTGACCGTCGAGTTCGGTGACGACCGGGCCGCTGGCGGCGGCTTCCCGCAGCCTCGCGGCGATGGCCGCGCCGAGCATGACGGCGGTCGGCGGCATGTCGTCCGCCTGCATGAGCTCGCCGACGTCGCCGGGGTCCATGGCCGTGAACGCCTCGGCCCAGGCTGCCGCGTACCTGGCCTTGTAGACCTCCACCAGGTGCTGGTCGAAGGCGTGCTCGGTGCACTTGCGCCGGCCCCTGCAGTCCGGGCAGAGCTGTTCAAGCCGGCTGGACCGGAACGCGGTCGCGTCATCCAGCAACTGCAGCATGCCGAGCTGGTCGGACACCTCAGGATCGAGAAGTGGCACGGCCTTTCTCCTCACTTATTCATGGCAGGAGCCTTGGGGGAAGCGGAGCGGTAGATAAGCGGGTCGGTCGTGTGCATGAGCGTAGACCGGAGATTGCGCGGCGGCCACTTCGATTGCGCGCTATTGCGAATCTAGCTGACGTCGGCTAGGTCGATCGCGATTTGCGTGAGTACCGCCCTGGCCGCGCTTCCATAGGCGGCCGTGGACGCGAGGCGGTCGAAAGCCTTGATGTGCAGCCTGATGTCGGACTCGTCGGTGAGGTTCAGGTCCGCGGCGAGCACTTCTGCCTGAACCAGCCGGTCATCGAGAATCCAGAAGCCGTGCATGGGCGGGACGATGAGCTGGGCGTGGTCGGGGATGATGCCCAGGCGGACTCGTTCCATGGTGGTGGCGACGATGAGCCGGTCGAGCTGGCCTCGCATGACTTCGGCCGGGCAGGTACGGGCTCGGAGCGCTCCGCTGGTGATCACGAAGTGGAAGCGCTTGCGCGGATCGTAGAGTACTCGCTGTCGTTCCAGGCGGGCGGCGATGGCTGTGCCGGTGTCATCGGGCAGGTTCTTGAGCGCGGCCATGGCAGAGAAGACGTGTCGTGCGTAGTCGGCTGTCTGCAGCAGCCCGGGTACGATCGCGACCTCGAAGACGCGCAGGTAAGTAGTGGCTTCTTCCTGCGCGGCCCAGGCGCGCTGGAGGCCGGTGTGCCCTTTAGCCAGCATCCGCCTGTGGCTGACGTAATGGGTTTCCAGCGCGGTGACGCGGGCGGTGAGTTCGCCTGCTGCCTCAGGCTTGCCCACCGCCTCAGCCCAGGCGAGCACGTCGGCCTTGCTGGCGGTCTGCTTGCCGAGCTCGATCCGTGACACCTTGGAGCCAGGCCAGCCCAGCTGGCTCGCCAGTTCCTTGCCGTTCAGGCTGGCGTCGCGGCGGAGCTGGCTCAGCCAGTGGCCCAGGGCCTCGCGCTCGCGCTGGAAATCGGTCACCGCTAGAAGTGGTATCGGTCGTAGCGGATGGCGGCTTGCCAGGCGCTGTCTCGGTAGGCCAGGTGCTGCCGGGTGACTGCTTGATCTGTGACAAGGGCTGGGCCGGTGAACTCGCCCGACGGGGCGAAGACCATGAAGGCCACGGTCGCGTTGTCGAAGATCCAGAAGTCATAAGCAGGCAGCCGCAGGCTGCCGGCGACCTGACGCGGCAGGTAGCGGATGTCCTCGCCCGCCTCGGCGTTCCACTGGTTGAGGTGGATCTCCCAGCGCAGGTAGTCGCTGGGAGGCTGGTCGACCACCCTGACGCGTTCGACGCGCTTGCCCCGGGCCTGGGTCTGCTCGCGCATGAGGTCGAGCCAGGGCGTGAACCAGGCGAGGTCAGGTTGCTTCCCCACGAGGAAGTCCTGGTAGGGACGATCTTCCGCCAGCAGGCCGTACGAGGTCCGCACTTCGAGCCGCCACGCGGCGGAAGAGAAGGTGCGGAACATCTCGTCGAGAACTGCCGGATCAGTCATCCGTCCTGGTCTCCCTCGCGTACCGGAGAAGTTTCCTGGGCACCTCGACGAAAGTCTCGCCCGGCAGGACATGCCGCAGGTCAGCGAGTGCCTCCGGATCGGTTACCAGATGCCCCTGGATCACGTAGGTGTCGCGGTCGGTCTCGTAGATCGTAGGGCAGGAGCCGCTGGGCGAGTCGCTGCCGACGAACCGTAATCTCATGGTCGTTCCCTTCACGTAATTGCGCGCTATTGCTTCTGTCTAACGGAAAGAAGGTGAGCAGTCAAGGGGCGGGGCCAGCGAGCACGGCGGCGTGCGAGACGTGCGCCGCGGGGCTCGCGTCCTGCTGAGCAGCGCTGACACTTGGATGCGGTCAGCGCTGATGTCAGCGGAGTTTGTCATCGGCGTCAGCCAGCGCATGGGGCCTGAGCCCCATAGCCGACCCGAAGCTGGGCAATAGTTCCAGCGGCAGTGCTGCATTGATGCAGCATGCGGCTTGCCTTACGGGTAGAGCGCGAGGTTGCCCTGGGTGCCGTAGGAGAGCATGGCTGGCCAGCCGCGGGCCTTCACGGCCTCGAAGACTCGCTGTGCGGTGGCGAGCTGGCAGTCTGCGTTCCTGGCCGAGTCGTGGATGCTGACCCAGTAGGTATACCTGGTCACGGCGAAGTCCGCGTCGTCCTCGAAGGGATGACGGTCGTGGAAGAACACCAGGGTGGTGCCGGTCACCAAGGCCGGGATGAGTTCAGTGCCGTGGCCTGGAGCGAAGGTCGCGCCGAGCGCTGCCTCGATGGCGGCGCGCACGACAGTAGCGTCGCGGTGGGCTTCGACGAAGACCTCGTGGTCATTCATGGTGCGGCTCCAGAGGCTAGCGGGTCCTGATCACTTGGCTGTCAGCCAGAGGATAAGAGTTGTCACGCGCGTGCGCTGGCCGCTGACCTCGTGGCCGGGATTGGTGTGGCCAGTTCGGCAGTGGCTACGCCTGGGGCGAAGGTAGCGAGATAGGTGCTGGCTGGCGGGCTTGGCGGCGGGGAAGCTGGGTCACAGCGGAGAGTTTGGAGCAGTGAGGTGAGCCGGGAGTTGCTGACGGGGTGGCCGTTCTCGCGGAGCCTGGCGGCGAGGACATCTCGGGTGAGGTGGCGGCCGTCTTGCTGCAATACGTCCCTGGTGGCGCGGGCCGCCGCGAGCAGATCGGCCCCCGCCGGCAGCGTGCGCGCCGGTCCCGGTTCCGCGTCAGCTGCCAGGCCCGTCCTGCGCTCGGCGGCATTGGTAGATGGCCCTGCCTGCGGCCTGGTGACCCGCATGCGGGACGGGACTGACATCGCTGCGGGCGGCGGCCGATCGCGGTCGTGCCGGTCGCGGGCCGTGCCGGTCGGGATGGTTGCGGGGCGGGCGGCGGTGTGCTGGTCGAGCATGCCGGACAGGAGCTTGACCGCGATCAGCAAGGCCAGAGCCGGCCAGCCCGCGATGACCCGGCCGACGGTGCCAGGTCCGGCGATCGCGACGTTCGCGGCCAGGCTCCCGGCGGTGCCGACCGCGAGCGCAGCCCAGGGCAGCCACCCCGGCCGCCGGGCGGCCCGCCGGTCCGCGAGCAGGACCAGCGAGGCCACGACCTCGATGCCGTCAACCGACAGCGGGAAAGCGTGGGCGTGCCAGCCGGCCTGACCATTGTCCTGGGCGAGCAGGCGCATGTGACTGTAGGAGATGGCGGCAGCGATCCCGGCCAGCCCGCAACGGTGACAGCGGTCGCGACCCTGATCAGCCGGTCCGCGTTCACCAGGCCTCCCCGAGGCCCGTGACACGCGGCCGGATCTCCGACCTATCCCGGAAACAGCACGGGTAATACAGGTTCCTCGACACCGTGCCGCGCGGTGCCTTACGCCCGTCGGCCAGCACGGCCAGGTCGCGGACCTCGACGCACACGTACCACTCATCCGGCCCGCACTGCTCTACGATCGACCCAGGAAGCCACATCCATGCCGACCGGTCGCCGTTCTCTTCCTGCTTTGATCTAGGGTAGCGGACCTCTACCGGGCTTTCGTCAGGGAACTTGCCGTCGTTGTCCTCGTCCATCTCGGCTCCTTCTCGGAGCCGCCCGGACAACCTGTGTGGTTATCTCCACCTCGGCGCTCTATGCAGGCAACACCATAAAACCAAACAAACATTCGGATGGTGTCTCACCCAACCCCAGCCGGGCACATTGGTCTGGACCGTACCGCACGGCCGCAGCTACACAACCCGCCCGGACAGCTATCCGAGGTGATCGGCCGATACGCAGCATTTAGAGGCCGACCGCAAGCGGCAAAGCACAATATGACGCGACTGTCCTGGTACGCCCGGGCCGCCTGGTGGGCTGCTCAGCGCTGCTCTGACCCAGATGTGCGATGACGAGCGATACTGATGACCTACCTGGATACCTCAGCAGCGCTCAAGCTCGTGCTGCCCCGCGCTGAGAGTCAAGTTCATCGTAGTGAGCACGTGTCGGTAGCCTCGCTCCCTGTGCCGCTAGCTCTCAATGCCCGATCGTTCCTGCCCGGCTACCACCTTGGCCGGTCAGGTATTAGGCGCAGGGCGGCTCGCGGCGACACCTATCCCTGATCGGTTGAGCCGCGTTGAACTCGGGCGGCCATCGGCTCGCCGCCGCTTGAACGCCAGTCGGCGATCCGCACGAGCGTTTCGAGATAGGCCAGCGTGAAAGGCCCGTACCGGTCGAGCAGCCCGAGGACCGCGGCTGTCCATGCCGTGTTCTCACCGAACTGCCCTAGGTCCACGGTCAGCGCGACGGCCGGCTGGTCAAGCACAGACGGGATTGGCCAGGTCGCCCCGTGCTCGAGGCCGTGGATCACGGCCGGCCCGGCCGACTCGTCGCCGCGGACCGAAAGCCGAAGCCGACCATGGTGCGCGAGCACCAAGAACCGGACCAGGTCGTGATCGGCTGCGCCGTCAATCAGTCCTCGCAGCGGTCCGTCGATCAGCAACAGTGACGCCAGTTCGTGGCGGAACGAAACGTCACCGGCAAACACCAGCGGTGCCTCAAGCCCCGACTTGGCCCAAGGCCGACCGGCCTCGATCCGTTCTCGGTCATCGTCGGCGGCCACCGCGCACAGCGCGTCCTGCCAGATGGGATGAGCCTTGCCGAGGTCATGCAGGTAGGCGGCGCAGACAACCGCACGACCGGCGGCATCGGGCAGTTCCGGCGCGGCTTCGGCCAAAAGCGCGGCCGCTTGGTCGCGGGTTTCCTCGCTGTGCTGGCGCAACGAGACCCAGCGGCCGCCGTGGTTCGGCGCGGGTATTGGGTCAGCCGATGGGCTGTCGCCGACCGCCGCGCGGATCGCTGGATCGAAGCCGAGCACCGGGTCGTAACCGCCATCCGAAGCTGCCACCAGCAGGATCTCGCCGGGGCGCGCGGGCTGCTCTGGGTTCAGCGCCGTCCACCCGCCGTGGTTCATCCGCCAGACCGGAGCTCGCTCCGAAAGTGCGTCGATGAGTGCCAGCGGCGCCCGGCATCGCCACTGGTCGGCTGGCAGACTGGCGTCCTGCGGTGGCTGACCGGGATCAGTCCAGGTCGCCCAGATCAGCTGAGCTTCAAGTTCATCCGGATGATCAAGGAAGTCGCCGACAGGCACGGCCGAGTCGAACAAGTTCGTCATGCTCGGCTCGCCCATGGAGCCCGGCCCCGTAGAACCCGGCCCCGTGGAACCCGGCCCCGTGGAAGCCAGCACGGTGGAAGCTGGCACCGTCGGTGGGGCAGCAGGCTCAGCGATCACGCACGCCGCGTCGATACCGGCCTGCGCGGCTCGAGTCGCCACGACGATCTGTCCGCTCCGACCCGGGTCGTGGGTAACAGCCTCGGCCAGCGCCAGCCGCTCCCGGCCACGGAACTGGCTGTGGATCAGCACGCGCGGCACCAAGCCAGCTTTGCGCGCCTCTGGCACGACCGAGTCCGCCAGCGCTGAATACAGTTCGATGGCGGACGCCACCGAGTTCGCGGCGACCAGAGTACGCGTGCCCGGCTGGTGAATCTCCGCGAGGGCGGCCGCGATCGCTCGATAATCACCGGGTTCGACATCTAGCGTCCTGGCGGAAAGGACAGTCGGTGACTGGAACGTCACCGCGAAGGGTTCACCCGTTCCCCATCTGGCCGCAGCCGACGCCAGCCCAGCTACCATGCTCGCCGACCGCCCGCACTGCGTGATGTCATCGAAAACCCATTGGGCACCATTGGTGACCAGCGCGAAGTCGATCGGGTACATGGCCGGGCCGATCCCGTACCCGTGGTTCAGCGCCTTGCTCACCAGATAGTCCGCGCAGCCAATCACGATCGCCGGGCAATGCGGATCCTGCCGCCACCGCGGACCGCCAGACTCCGGTCCACCGGGAACCGCGTGCAATGCCACCCGGTCACTCAAGCCAACCCTGGTCAGCCACCGAATCGTCCGCATCGCCACCGGTTCGACCAGGCTGCCCTGCGGCAGCACGTACACCAGCCGACGCGCGGTCGCGGCCGCGACGACCTCCGAGCCGTGCAGCCGCCGCCACAACCAGACCAGCACCGTCTCGGCCCCGCGCCCCTGCGGAGCAGGTACCGCGCCGTATTCCGTCAGCCCTTGCTCAGCCAGCCGCAGCAAGAGATCGCCTGGCTGGCGTCCCGTCGCCGCGACGAAGAAGTCAGCAAAGCCGGACTGCCCCGCACCACCGCTACTCACTAGCCGCGAACAAGTCGAGAATCTGCTGCCCGTACTTCTCCAGCTTGGCCTCGCCAACGCCGTTGACACTGCTCAGGCCTGCTAGCGTCGTCGGCCGCTCGGCGGCGATCTGGCGCAGGGTCGAGTCATGGAAGATCACGTAGGCGGGGACACCCTGCTCCTTCGCGGCGGCACCGCGCCAGGCACGGAGCCGCTCGAACACATCGACGGCCTGCGCCGACAGGTCGGCAACAACGGGCGCCGCAACCTTCGCCGGCTTGTCCGACCTGGCCCGTGGCACCCGAGCCGGTTCGCGGCGCAACGGAACATCACGCCTGCCGCCAAGCACCTCATCGCTGAGTGCGGTGAGCGCCAGCGTGCCGTAGTCACCCTGCACGGCCAGCAACCGCTGCGCCAGCAACTGCCGCACCACGCCACGCCACTCGGCTTCAGCCAGCTCACGCCCGATTCCGAACACGGTGAGCGCGGCGTGGTTATTTTCTGCCACTCGGGCATTTTCCTTCCCGAGCAGGATGTCGATGATGTGACCAGCACCGAACTCCTGGTTCCGCTCGCGCTTGAGCCGGTACACCGCGGAGAGCATCTTCTGAGCGGCGATCGTGCCGTCCCAGGTCTGCGCCGGGGTGATGCAGGTATCGCAGTTGCCGCAGCTGACCGGCCCGGTCTCGCCGAAGTACCTGAGCAGCTGCGTGCGTCTGCACTCGACGGTCTCGCACAGCGCCAGCATGGCATCGAGGTGTGCCGACAATCGGCGTCGATGGGCCACGTCGCCTTCCGATGAGTCGATCAGGCGGCGCTGCAGCACCACGTCGGCCAGCCCGTAGCCGAGCCACGCGGTCGCTGGCAGGCCGTCGCGTCCGGCCCGCCCGGTCTCCTGGTAGTAGCCTTCAACCGACTTAGGCAGATCAAGGTGCGCGACGAACCGCACATCGGGCTTGTCGATACCAAGCCCGAACGCGATCGTGGCGACCATCACCAGACCGTCCTCGCGCAGAAACCTCGCCTGGTTAACGGTCCGCGTCCTGGCGTCGAGCCCGGCGTGATACGGCAGCGCGGTGATCCCGCTCCTGCTCAGGAACTCGGCGGTCTTCTCCACCGACGCGCGGGACAGGCAGTACACGATGCCAGCGTCACCCGCGTGCTCGCCGCGCAGCAAGCCGAGGAGCTGGCGATTCGGCTCGGCTTTAGGCTCGATGCGGTACCTGATATTGGGCCGGTCGAAGCTGGCGACGAAGTGACGCGCGGACTCCAGGTCGAGCCGGGAGGCGATTTCGTTCCGGGTCGCGACGGTGGCTGTCGCAGTGAGCGCGATCCTCGGCACCGTTGGCCAGCGCTCGTGCAGCGCGGACAGTTCCAGGTAGTCGGGCCGGAAGTCGTGGCCCCATTGGGACACGCAGTGCGCCTCGTCGATCGCGAACAGCGAGATCTGTGCCCGGTCAAGCAACCGAAGCGCCGCCTGCGCTCGCAGCCGCTCCGGCGCCAGGTACAGCAGGTCGAGGTCGCCGGCCAGGAAATCGGCCTCGGTCTCCCGACGCTGGCGCGAGTCCTGGGTCGAGTTGAGGAATCCGGCCCTGACGCCGAGCGCGCGCAGCGCGTCAACCTGGTCCTGCATGAGCGCGATCAAGGGCGAGATGACGACGCCGGTACCGTTTCGCACGAGGGCCGGTATCTGATAGCACAGCGACTTGCCGCCGCCGGTTGGCATCAGCACAAGCGCGTCGCCGCCGCCGATGACGTGCTCGATGATCTCCTGCTGCGCGCCGCGGAACGAGTCGTACCCGAACACCCGCGCCAGCACCTCAGTCGAACGGGAAATACCGGGG
>Ga0134126_10003502_pt1 | contig 19658 bp, 20 predicted proteins | sample KB31752_FD_96881 | JGI IMG/M metagenome (GOLD analysis project Ga0134126, IMG submission 96881) | Terrestrial soil microbial communities with excess Nitrogen fertilizer from Kellogg Biological Station, Michigan, USA - KB3-175-2 | ecosystem: Environmental > Terrestrial > Soil > Unclassified ...
CTGCAGCGTCAGATGGATGTCGTGGCCAACAACATGGCCAACATCAACACCAACGGCTTCAAGTCCGAGAACATGCTGTTCGAGGACTACCTGATGCCTACCGCACGCGACAACGATTTCGGCGGCACCGACGATCTCCTCCACTACACCGAGGACTGGTCGACGATGAACGACATGACCAACGGGCCGATCGAGCAGACCGGCAACACCACCGATGTCGCGCTCGAGGGCAAGGGCTTCCTCTCGGTGCAGACGCCGGCCGGGACTCGCTACACCCGGAACGGCTCGCTCGAGATCAATGCCCAGGGCACGCTCGTCGATCTCGACGGCAATCCGGTGCTCGGCGAAGGCGGCCCGATCACCTTCGACTCCGCCGACACCGACATCACCATCTCGCGCGATGGCTCGATCAGCACGAGCCAGGGCAGCAAGGGCAAGCTCGCGGTCGTCGAGTTTGCCGATCCGCAGTCCCTCATGCGGCAGGGCGACAACTACTACTCAGGCACGGCCGGCACACCTGCCACCGATACCAGTGTCGTACAGGGCTCGATCGAGCGCTCCAACGTCTCGGGCGTGACCACCATGGCCGACATGATCCGCGTGCAGCGAAACTACGAGACGCTCGCTAACCTGATGCAGCAGCAGGACAATTTGCGGAACACCGCTGTGCAGCAGCTCGGCAATATGACGGCCTAACCGGGAGAACGGATCGTGCAGGCACTTTACATCGCATCCACCGGCATGGCCGCGCAGGAGCGCAACGTCGAGGTCATTTCCAACAACATCGCGAACATGCGCACGACCGGCTACAAACGGCAGCGCACCGAGTTCCAGGATCTGCTCTATCAGCAGTACCTGCGCGCCGGTTCGCAGACGTCCGACCAGGGCACCACGGCGCCCGTCGGTATCGAGGTGGGCTCGGGCGTCAAGACGGCGGCCACTCCGCGCATCATGACCCAGGGCACGGTGCAGGAGACCGACAAGGATCTCGACCTCGCCATCAGTGGTGAAGGCTACTTCGCGGTGCAGCTTCCGGACGGTCGCACCGGCTACACCCGCGATGGCTCGTTCGACCGCAGTCCCGACGGGCAGATGGTCAACGTCGATGGCGACCAGGTGCAGCCCGGCATCACTATCCCGCAGAACGCCAGCAATCTGACGATCAGCGCCGACGGTATCGTCCAGGCTTATGTCGGCACCGCCACGGCGCCCACCCAACACGGCCAACTCCAGCTCTATCGCTTCGTCAATCCGGCCGGCCTCGAATCCGTCGGCGACAACAATTTCGTCGAGACCGCCGCGAGCGGCGCGGCGCAGGCCAGCACGCCGAACTCCGAGGGGACCGGCCATATCATGCAGGGCTATCTCGAGCAGGCCAACGTCAATCCGGTGACCGAGATCGCCGACCTGATCGCCGCGCAGCGCGCCTACGAGATGAACTCGCGCGTCATCCAGGGCGCCGACGAAATGCTCCAGTCCGTGAGCCAGTTGCGCTGAGGACCTGACAAATGAAGCTCATCCCCCTCGCCGTCGCCATTGCCCTGCTGGCCACCGGCTCCGCTTTTGCGCAGCCCTCGCTCAAGGGCGACATCACCGTCAACACCGACATCGTCACCGTCGGCGACATGTTCAACGATCCGGGCGCACTCTCCGAAACGGCAATCTTCCGCGCGCCGGCCCCCGGCACCACCGGCATCGTGCCGATCGCCGACGTCGCCAGCGCTGCCAAAGCGATCGGCCTCACCGATTTCGACAATGTCGGCTACACCCGCATTCGTGTGATGCGGCTGACCACGATCGTCGACGCCCCGGCGCTCGGCACGCTGATCAGCACTGAGCTCACCAATCGCGGCGTGCTGTCGAACGGCATCACCGCCAACACCCACTTCGACCTGCCGGCGATCAGCTTCAATGCCACCCAGACGGCCAACCCGGCGCAGCTGACTGACCTGCGCTACGCCGCCGATACCGGTGCCTTCAGCGCGCGCTTCATGATCGCCGGCATCGACCAGCCCGTCGATCTCACCGGCGTCGTCGAGCTGATGACCACCGCGCCGCGCCTCGTTGCCACGCGCGCACCCGGCACAATCCTCGCCGCCTCGGACTTCGAGATGGCGCCGGTTCCGGTCAAGACTGCCAATGCCGGCGGCTACGCCGATCTCGACCAGCTCATCGGCAAGCAGCTCATTCACCAGAGCCGCGCGGGCCTGATGCTGAAGGTCAGCGACGTGGCCGAGCCGACGGTCGTCACCCGCAATGCGCTGGTCACCGTCGTCCTCAGGGTCGGCGCCATGAGCCTGAGCGTCAAAGGCCAGGCCCTCACCAACGCCGCCGCCGGCGATCCGGTCGACGTGCTCAACACCGTGACCAAGAAAATCCTTCACGGCATCGCCAATACCGATGGCACCGTGTCGATCCTCAACGCGACCGCCGTCGCCTCGCTGTGAGACCGCAAATGCACGCTCTGAAACTACTTTCCACTCTGGCGCTCGTGGGCTTGCTGGGCGGCTGCGCCACCTTCGACCAGCTCTCCCGTGTCGGCGAGGAGCCCAAGCTCACCGCGATCGCTGACCCGACGGCGGAGCCGGGCTACCAGCCGGTCAACATGCCGATGCCGCAGATCGTGCCGGCGAGCTACCAGCCGAACTCGCTGTTCTCGACCGACGCCCGCGGTTTCTTCAAGGACCAGCGCGCCCTCAAGGTCGGCGACATCCTGACCGTGATCGTTACCATCGACGACAGCGCCCAGATTTCGAACGCCACCACTCGCAAGCGCACAGCGGACAACAGCGCCAATGTCGGTACCACGCTGGGCTCGCTGTTCAACTCCAAGGTCCCGGCGGTGGGAACCGACATCAGTCCCTCGGGCGGCATCAGCACGGGTGGCAGCATGGACGATGCCGGTGCCGGCTCGGTCAACCGCAACGAAAAGCTCACCACCAACGTCGCCGCGGTGGTCACGCAGACGCTGCCCAACGGCAACCTCGTCATCGAGGGGCACCAGGAGGTGCGTGTGAATTTCGAGATCCGCGACCTGATCGTGCAGGGCATCGTGCGGCCTGAAGACATCCAGTCGGACAACACCATCGAGTCGGAAAAGATCGCCGAGGCTCGTATCTCCTACGGCGGCCGCGGCCAGATCACCGACGTTCAGCAGCCGCGTTACGGCCAGCAGATCGCCGACGCCATCTTGCCGTTCTAGGGCAAGCACAGAAATACGGCGGCGCGTAGCGCGCAGGCAAGATACCCGCGGCGCGTAGCGCGCAAACGAGATACCCGCGGCGCGTAGCGCGCAAACGAGATACCCGCGGCGCGTAGCGCGCGAACGACATACCGGCGGCGCGACCACCGCGCCCCCACAGAGCTTCCGGCCCGCGCAATCCCCCCAACAGGCGCCGGCCGGATCTGAGGCGAAGTCCAGAAGGGCCCCGCCTTCTCAAGGGGCGCAGTCTCCCCGGCTGCGCCCCGTCCCCTTTACATCGCGGCTCGGACTCCTAAATGGGGACCTTTAGCAAGGGAAACCGTGATGAATTTCGGCAAGTGTTCGCAACTCTCCAGCGCCTCATTGGGAACCTGGATCGGCATCGGTATTGCCATCGGGACGGGGATCGGTCTTTCGCTGGGCAACCTCGCCATTGGCATAGGGATCGGGGTCGCGCTCGGCATTGCGATCGGCAGCGCGGCCAAGGCGAGCAAGCGGCGCAACGGCCCGTCCGAGGATTGAGCGCTTTTCAGCGCACCGGCAATTGGCTAAGCACCGGTCCCGTTTCAGCACTGAGGACCTCCCGTGGCTCCCAACTCCGCTTTCGAAAAACTCTCCGACCTCGGCAAGAAGCTCGAGGCGATCGAACATGCCCAGGCAATGCTCGGCGTCGATGAGGCGGTGATGATGCCGGTGGGTGGCGGCGAAAAGCGCGCCGAATCGATGGCCGTGCTCGCCGGTATGTACCACGAGATGGCGACCGCGCCTGAGATCGCCGACTGGCTCGACGCCGCGGCCGAGGAGCCGCTCGATGACTGGCAGCAGGCCGCGATCCGCGAGCAGCGCCGCGTCTATACCAACATGACCTGCCTCTCGAGCGCGTTCGTGCAGCGGCAGGTGGTTGCCCGCATGCGCTCCGAGCAGCTCTGGCGAGAGCTGCGGGCCAAGGACGACTGGGCCGGGTTCCTGCCGGCCTTCGAGGGCGTCGTGGCTATCGCGCGCGAGGAAGCCGAGTTGCGCGCCAAAGCGCTCGGCCTCGATCCCTACGACGCCATGATGGAGCAGTACGATCCGGGCAACCGCGCCGCCGATATCGTGCCGATCTTCGAGCGGCTGAAGGTCTTCCTCAAGAACTTCGTCCCTGCCGCCATCGCGCACCAGGACGAAAAACGCGCGCGGCGCCCGCTGAAGCCGCTGAACGCACCGTTCTCCATTGATAAGCAGAAGGCCCTCGGCCTCGCCGTGATGGAGGCGATCGGCTTCGACTTCGAGCACGGCCGTCTCGACGTCTCGCACCACCCCTTCTGTGGCGGCGTGCCGACCGACGTGCGCATGACCACGCGTTACACCACCACCGAGTTCCTTAGCTCGCTGATGGGCATCATCCACGAGACCGGCCACGGCCTTTACGAGCAGAACCTACCCAAGGCCTGGTCCAACTTCGCCGTCGGCAAGGCGCGCGGCATGGCCATCCACGAAAGCCAGAGCCTGTTCGTCGAAAAACAGATTGGCCGCTCCGCGGAATTCTGGGAATGGGCGATGCCGCTGGTGCGCCAGCATCTCGGATCGGAAAGCATCGCCGGCTGGGACATCGAGGACCTGCTGGCGCACGTGCACGAAGTCCGGACCGGCCTCATTCGCGTCGACGCAGACGAAGCCACGTACCCGCTCCATGTCATCCTGCGCTTCGAGATCGAGAAAGGCCTGATCGAAGGCACGATCGCCCCGAAGGATGTGCCGGACGAATGGCATTCGAGGATGACCGAATATCTCGGTCTCTCCACCCGCGACAATTACCGGGACGGGCCGATGCAGGACGTCCACTGGCCCGGCGGCGCCTTCGGCTATTTCCCGAGCTACACGCTCGGCGCCATGATCGCCGCCCAGCTCTGGGCCGCCATGGAAAGGGAACATCCGAGCGCCCGCGACGACATGCGGCACGGCAAGTTCGTCGCCATCAACGAGTGGCGCCGCGACAAGATCTGGTCGCAGGCCTCGCGCTGGTCGACGCCCGAGCTCCTGGTGCGGGCGACCGGCGAAAAGCTCAATGGCAAGTATTTCGAAGATCATCTGAAGGGGCGGTATCTGGCATAGCGTGCCACATCTTCGCCTCTCCCTCGGGGGAGAGGTCGGAGGGCGAAGCCCTCCGGGTGAGGGGGCCTTTTTTCCCTGCGCTACCCCGGGATCACATGGCCCGTGCCGATCAGCACGATCGAAGCGCGGCCCTGGAGCGGCGCGTCGGCACTGGGCACCTTGAGGGTGAAGGTCGCGGCGCCCGCCGTGAACCGTACCACCGTGATCGGCCCCTCGAACGAGGCCGAGACGATCTGTGCCGTCGGCGTCCCTTCGCTCCACGGCACCAGCCGCACCTGTTCCGGCCGCAGCATGACGCGGACCAGACCGTCACGTGTCGCGCGGGCCACACGGATCCGTCCGAGCGGCGTCTCGGTCTCGCCGCCGGTCACCCGGCTCTCGAGGATCAGCGCGTCGCCGAGGAAGTTGGCGAGCATCTCCGTTCGCGGCTGCAGGTAGAGCTCGCGGGGAGAGCCCGATTGCACGACGCGTCCGTGCTCCAGCACCGCAAGCTGGTCCGCAAAGCTCAGCGCCTCCTGCTGGTCGTGTGTCACCAGAATGCCGGTGACGCCCTCTGCTTGGAGCCGCCGCTTCACCATCTCGCGCATGTTCGCGCGCAGGCCGGCATCGAGCGCCGAGAATGGTTCGTCGAGCAGCATGAGCTTGGGCCGGCGCGCCAAGGCCCGCGCCAAGGCCACGCGCTGCTGCTGGCCACCGGACAATTCGTGCGGCATGCGCCTGCGGATCGAGGAGTCGAGTTCCACCGCCTCCAGCAGGGTGTCCACCGCGGCGGCCGATTTGTCGTCCATGCCGAAGGCGATGTTGCCGCCCACGCTCAGGTGCGGGAACAGCGCACCTTCCTGCGCGACGAGGCCAATGCCCCGCCGATACGCCGGCACCACCCGCAGCGGTCCGGCGATCTGCATGTCCTCGAGCGCAATGCTGCCCTCGTCGGGCATTTCGAAACCGGCAACCAGGCGCAGCAGCGTCGTCTTGCCCGACCCGGACGCACCGACAATGGCCGTGAGCGTTCCCGGCCCGACCGACAGCGTCGCCTTGTCGAGCGCCGTGACGCTGCCGTAGCGCTTGCTCACCGAGGTCAGGTTCAGGAGGCTCATGCGTTGAGCGCCCGGTCCGCCTGTCGGCGCAGCAGGATGGTGAGCGGCAGCGACAGCACGATCATCAAGAGCGCATAGGGCGCCGCCGATACATAGTCGAGCTCGCTGGTCAGCGCCCAGAATTTCGTGGCCAGCGTTCGCGTGCCGTTGGGAGCCAGCAGCAGCGTGCCGGTCAGCTCGTTGGCGATGCCGAGCGCCACCAGGGCCACGCTCGCTGCAACCCCCGGCGCGGCGAGACGCATCGTCGTCTGCAACACCGCCATCAGCGGTCGCCGGCCGAGACTCATCGCGGCACGTTCGAGCTCGATCGGCGTCTGCGCCATCGAGGAGCGCAGCCCCGTGAGCGCCCGTGGCAGGAACATCAGGATGTACGCAAAGACCAGCGTCGCCGCGGTCTGGTAGAGCGGCAGCATGACGCGCACCGTGATCGTGACCAGTGCCAGTGCCACGACGATCCCCGGTAGCGCCCCGACATAGAGGTGCCCCGCCTCGAGCAGGCGTTGCAACTTACCGGGCGCGCGCACCGTGAGCCACGCCATCGGCATCGCAGCAAGGGTCGCCAGCACGCCGCCGACCAGCGCGTAGCCGACCGATTGCCCAAACGCCGCCCCGATGAGGTCGAGCCGCCAGATGCCGGCGCCCCCAAGCGCCAGCCAGCGGAGCAATGTTCCAACCGTCACCCCGATCGACAGGAGGACGACCAGCGCAAGAAACGCCACCGCCGGGAGCGACCAGCGCCCGAGCTCGTGCCGCACCGCTGTCCGCGCCGCACCGGCCCCCAGCCGCGCGTACCGGCGATCGCCGCGCACGATGGTTTCGAGGCCGATCAGCGCTGCGGTGCAGAGCACCAGTACGCCCCCCATGAGGTTCGCCGCCGGCCCGTTGTAGGCACTCTCGAATTGATCGACGATCGCCGTCGCAAACGTATCGTACCGCATCAGCACGAAGAGGCCGTATTCGCCAAGCAGGTGCAGTCCGACCAAGAGCGCCCCGGCGCAGACCGGCCAGCGCAACTGCGGCAGGATTACCCGCCAGAAGATCGCCGACGGCGTCTTGCCGAGCGACGCTGCCCCGTCTTCCAGCGCCGGATCGAGGCGCCTGAGCTGCGCCGCAACCGGCAGATAGACGAACGGCAGGTACGAGATCAGGGCGATCGTCACCGCGCCTGCCAGTCCATGCAGTTGCGGCAGAACGCTGTTCCACGCATAGCTCTGCACGAACGCCGGGATCGCGAGGGGAGCCACCATCAACGCCGCCCACCAGCGCGCCCCCGGCAGCGCCGTCCGCTCGGTGATCCAGGCGAGCGCGATCCCAAGGACCGATGCCACTGGCAGCGTGATCGCTTCGAGCCAGATGGTATTGACCAGAAGTTCGCCGATCCGCGGCCGGAACACGAGCGTCACCACCTGGGCCCAGCCGCTCCTCACCGCGACGACGACAATAAAGCCGAGCGGAATGAGGCTGAGTAGTGCTACCAGGCCCGCAATCGCGAACACCCCGGCCCGCTGCGGCAACCGAAACGGCCGTTGGGCCGGCATGGACACTGCGATCTCGGGGTTCAAGCGCTTGACTTTCCGGGCGGTTCGCCGCCCGCATAGCATCGCGGCAGGCCCGCCGGAAGGGTGCCTCCGGCGGGTGATTGTCGCATCAGATGAGGCCGGCCGCCGTCATCAGCTCGGTCACCTTCTGGCTGTTGAGCCCTGCCGGATCGACCACGGGCGCGTCCAGCGTATCGAGCGGAGGCAGCGCCGGGTTCGACTGGGCGCCGTTGCCCACGGCGTATTCGTACGACGTGCCGGTCTTCAGTACGTCCTGGCCACCCTTGCCGGCGATCCACTTGAGGAACGCCTCGGCGTCCGCCTTGTGCTTGGAGCTCTTCAGGACCGCGCCGCCCGAGATCGACACGAACGCGCCCGGGTCCTGGCCCTTGAAGAAATGCAGCGCCACGTTGCCGCTGTTCTCGCCGGTCTTCGCCTTATCGCCGAAATAGTAGTAGTGGTAGATGATGGCGCCATCGACCTCGCCGGTGTTGACGCTCTTCAGCGCCGCGGTGTTGCCGCGATAGGCGACTGCGTTGTCCTTCTCGGCCTTGAGCCAGGCGGCGGTCGCATCTTCGCCTTTCAGCGACAGCATGGCGGCGACGATCGCCTGGAAATCGGCGCCCGACGGCGACGCCGCCCAGCGGCCCTTCCAGCTCGGATCGGCCAGATCCATGATCGACTTGGGCAGGTCAGCCTCCTTGAGCTTGCCGGTGTTGTAGGCGAACACCGTCGAGCGCGCCGCGATGCCCACCCAGTCGCCGGTCGAGGGTTGGAACTTGGCCGGCACCTCCGACAGGATGTCGGTCGGCAGCTTTTCGCTCAGCCCGGCGCGATCGACCAGCACCTGCGCCGGCGAATTCTCGGTGAGGAACACATCGGCGGGCGACGCCGCCCCTTCCTGCAGGATCTGGTTGCCGAGCTCGGTGTCGCTGCCATTGCGCAGCGTCACCTTGATCCCGGTCTCTTTGGTGAAGCCGTCGGCCCATTCCTGTGTCAGCTCTTCATGCTGCGCGTTGTAGACGACCAAGCCGTCGTCCTGAGCCAACGCCGGAGCGGCAAGGGCGGTCAGTAGCACGCCGGCCACTAGCGGAAGGGAGTAACGCATCTTCGCCTCGAAAATATTGGAACGCGAGGCGGCATAGAAAAGTGGACCCGTGGCGTCAACTTAAAACGACGCTCCTTGGAATCCCTCTAAACTATCGGCTCTATGTGTGCGTGCGGCGGAATAGAGGGGACAGCAGCAATGTCTATTCTCCCTGCGGCACGCGCAGCTCGAATGTTGCTCCACTCTCGGAGGGCAAGAGCCGGATGGTGCCGCCGTGCGCGGCAAGCATCGAGCGCACGATCTGTAGTCCCATGCCCGTACCGCCGGCCTCGCGCCGCGTGGTGAAAAACGGCTCGAACACCCGGTCCCGGTTCCCGGGTGAAATCCCGGCCCCATTGTCGGCCACGGTGACGCGCAGCATGCCGTCGGTCCGGGCCGCCTCGATCCTGATCTCGGTTGCGCCATGTTCGGCGGCGTTGCGCAGCAACTGCCCGAATACCGCCCGCGCCGCTTCGATCCCCAGCGCCATCGGCGCGTCGGCGGCACCGCTCAGCACCACCATCGGCGAGATCCCGACCGCCTCCACCAGCGTCGTGCTCCCCGACGCCACGTCGAGGTCGGCACGCGCCAGCTCGCGCAGCCGCTCGAGCAGCACCGCCAGCCGGTCGCTGTCGGCGATGATATGGTCGAGAAAGCGCGCCCGCTCCTCGCGGCTCATTTCCGCATCGCGCAGCAACTCGGCCGAGCCCCGGATCGCGGTCACCGGCGACTTGAGCTCATGGCTCACATGCGCGGCGAACGACGACACGTATTCGTTGCGATCCACCAGCCGCTCGGCAAGATCGAGAAAGCTCTGGCTCAGCGCCGCGATCTCGCGCGTCCCCATCTGCTCCGGCGCGATGATCGCTGCGCGCCCGCCCCGCGCGATCTCGTCCGTCCGCTTCACGAGCGCATTGATCGGCCCCGTGATGGTACGTGAGAACACCACGGCGATCATGACCGTCAGCACCAAAGCCACCCCGAGTGCGCCGAGCTCGGTCGTGCCCATGCCGACATGGGCGCCGGACTTGTCGAGCGCGCGGAACCAGATGACGATTGCTGCCGGCAGCGCCAGCACCGTCAGCAGGACGGCGAACACGATCATCGGCAGCGTCGGCCGCCATTTTTCGGGGACGCGGGCGTCCGCCATCAGTTTGCCGCTCCCAGCCGGAAGCCCACGCCGTGCACCGTCTCGATGATCGAGCTGCACCCGGCCTCGGCAAACTTGGCGCGCAGATTCCGGATGTGGCTGTCGATGGTCCGGTCGCTCACAAACGTGCTCGCGCCATAGGCTGCGGCCATGATCTGCTCGCGGTTGAACACCACCTCCGGCCGGTTCATGAACGCAGTGAGGATTTCGAACTCGAGCGCCGTCAGCGACAATTCGGTCTCGCCGAACCACACCCCGTGCCGGGCGGCGTCGAGCCGTACCCGCCCATGGCTCAGCGCCGACGGCGGCTTCGGGCCGCCGTTGCGCGCCCGCTTGAGGATGACGTTAACCCGCGCCACCAGCTCCCGCGCCGAGAAGGGCTTGGTGACGTAGTCGTCGCCGCCGATCTCGAGCCCGAGCACGCGGTCGATCTCCTCGTCCCGGGCGCTCAGGAACAGGATCGGCACATCGGACGTCTTGCGGACTTGCCGGCAAACCTCGAGGCCGTCCATCTCCGGCATGCCGACGTCGAGCACGATCAGGTCGACCGGCCCCCGCCGCAAGGCCTGCAGCGCCTCCGAGCCGTTCCGCGCCGCAACGACGGCGTACCCCGCCCGCTCCAGCGCGAACGAAATCACCTCCCGGATGTTCGGCTCGTCGTCGGCAATCAGGATGCGCGGCATGCGCGCTTATCGCCCGGCCCGCCGGCCGGTGCAAATGCGGCGTCAGTCGGTGCGTCTGGCAACCTGGTGAGATCGGTCATCGGGCCCCTCTTCCCGCTCGCTGACGACGAGGCGCAGCTCCGATCGCATTCCCCCGCGCAACTCCGCGCGCCTGTCGGCCCACCAGCTATCCATCAGGATGCAGTCGGGAAGCGGAATGGGACGATCGGGCGAAGGAAGAATCGGATTACGCATGCCAAACAGCATGCGGCCGCCTTGTGCAGTTTTCGTGCAGGCCCGGACGAGCTTTCGAGGATTTAGCCGATCAGCTCGAGCAGCGTCACGGCGGCGTCGAACTCCTTGCGCCGCTTCGCCCGCCGCTCGGTGATCTCCTCGACCTCGCCCCACAGGCCGATCTGGTGGTCTTCGTCGACGTGCGCTGCGACCCACACCTCCTCGGGCGTGGCAAGGCCGTGCCGAAGCGCCAGCGCCAGCAGGCCGGCACCGGTGATCGACATCACGGCGTTCATCGCCGTTAGCGGAAACAGCCCCTCGCCCTCGAGGGCGTCGTCGAGTCTGCGCAGCGTCGCCGCCGGCTGCGGCTGATGCACGATCCCGATGGTCGGCTGGAAGCTCACGCCGAAGCGGCGTGCGAGCTTTACCAGCATGGAATCCCAGATCTCTTCCTGCCGGCGGACCAGGCTTTCCGGCGCATCGGCGCGATAGAGCAGCAAATCGTTGCCCGCATACTTGACGATCTCGGCCCTGAGCGCAGGCATCGCCTCCTCGCCCGCCTCCACCGCCGAATTGACCAACCGCACCATCGGCATCGTCTCCGGATCGATGAATTCGCCCTGCGCCGCCCACTCGCCGGCCATGATGCTGGCGAGGGCCTCGCTCGGCACCACGACGTGCTTCATGCCTGGCGTGCGCGGTATGCGGCCGTCGAGCCCAACGGCATAGCCGCCCTCCATCGGCTTGACCGCTACCTCCTTGTAGAAGCGCTTGGGCAGCTCTCGTTTCGCGGCCGCCTGTGCCCGTCCGATGCCGTCGTCGCGATGGTTGTGGGCTTCGTCGATAAACTCACGCATCGACCGCTCCGATCAGCTCGTCGATCCGCGCATCGATCTCGGAGAACTCGCGGACGACCACGTCGGCTCCGGCCTCGCGCAGGTCGGCAATCTCGTGATAGCCCCAGGCGACAGCGATCGCCTTGACGCCGGCGGCGCGCGCCATGCGCATGTCGTGCACCGTGTCGCCCAGCATCACCGTGTGCGCCGCATCGACGCCCGCCTTGTCCATCGCCGTGTGGATCATCTGCGGGTCTGGCTTGCCGCGATTATGCGTCGGCGTCTCGATCGAATTGAACCGGCCGACGATGCCGTGCCGCTCGAGCAGCGTCACCGCGCCGGAATAGCCCTTCCCGGTCGCTACCGCGAGGATCGTTTCGGGTGATGCCTGCAACCGGTCGAGCAGCTCCAGCGCACCGCGGAACAGCGGCTCGATCGAGGCCCCGCTCCGCTGCCGATAGTGACTGACGTAGCTTTCGAGCAGCACATCGACCCGCGCCTCGTCGGCGCCGGGAGCGAGGATTGCGATGGCATCGCGGGCCGTAATGCCGGAGATGGCGCGGATGGCTCTGACCTCCGGCACCGGCTCGTTCACCGCGCGAAAGGCCTCGCTGACCGACTCCACGATCAGGGCCTCGGAATCGATCAGCGTTCCGTCGAGGTCGAAGACGACAAGTCTCATGCGTTTTCCGGGTCCTGGTCTTTCACATCATAGCGGTTCGCATCGAAGCCCAGCGCCTCGAAGCTCTGCACCATGTGCGGCGGCAAGGGCGCGCTCACATCGAGCAGCTTGCCGCTCCTGAGCGGCAACCGGATGCGCCGCGCATGGAGCTGCAGCCCCTCGCCCAGTCCCGGCGCCCCCTGGAAATTCTCGATGTTGAAATACCGCGGGTCGCCCATGATGGGATTGCCGAGCTGCGCCATATGCACGCGCAACTGGTGGGTGCGCCCCGTCACCGGCTTCAGCGTTACCCACGAGAACCGCCGCGCCGCGCTGTCGGTGATCGAGTAATACGTCTTGGAGTGCTGCGCACCGGGATAGTTCTGCTCGACCACCACCATCTGCTCGTTGTCGCCCACGATCTGCTTGGCGAGGAAGCACGAAATGCTGCCCTGCGCCGGCTTGGGCACGCCGTAGACGATGGCCCAGTAGATCTTCTGCGCCGCGTGTGACTGGAACACCTTTCCGAAATGCGACGCGGCCGCGCGCGTCTTGGCGACCACCAGCACGCCCGATGTGTCGCGGTCGAGCCGGTGCACCAGTCGCGGCGCCTCGCCCTGTTTGTTGGGCAGGCTCTTGAGCAGCCCATCCACATGCCGCTTGGTGCCGCTGCCGCCCTGCGACGCCAGCCCGTGCGGCTTGTTGAACACATACAGCTCGTCGTCCTCGTAGAGGATCAGCGCGCGCAGGAACGCGGCGTCTTCCGCGCTGATCTTCTGCTCGATCCGTCGCACTTCCGCCTCGAGCGGTGGAACGCGCACCAGTTGGCCGGCCGCGAGGCGCGAATTTGTCTTCGCCCGGCCGGAATCGATGCGCACCTGCCCGGTGCGGATCAGCTTCTGCAGATGCCCGAAGGTGACCTCGGGGAAATGCACGCCGAACCAGCGGTCGAGGCGCATGCCATCTTCGTCGCGCGCAACGGCCTGTTGCCGCGCACCGCTCACGCCGGCCCTCCCCGCATCAACACGAGCGCCGCAAAGAGTGCCGCAATGCCGGCGCCCACGGACGCCAGCACATAGAGTATCGCAGGGCCGGTTTCGCCCCGCTCGATCATCGAGATCGTATCGAGAGAAAACGACGAGAACGTGGTGAAGCCGCCCAGAACGCCCACGGCAATAAACAGGCGAGCGTCGTTCTGCCAGGCCGGGGTTGTTCGCGCCAGATAGCCGACGAACAGCCCCATGGCCAGCGACCCCACGATGTTGATGAGCATCGTGCCAAGCGGGAACGCCTGCCGCCAGATGCTGCCGACCAGCACGCCGGTCCCATATCGCGCCATCGATCCGAGTGCTCCGCCGACGGCGACCAGGAGGTAGGGATTCATTCAGTCATCATCCAGATGTGATCGCGCCGTCTTTAGCGCAAAGGCCCCTCCCAGCGCCAGCATCACTCACCAGTCGCTGAGCCGTGAAAGCCCTGTCCCCGATTTAATTTTTTTAATCGGAACAAATCGATAGCTGAGGCGTAAGAGCGGCCGAGGGCATCAGCAGGAGAATTTAAGATGTCGAATATCAAGTCAGCCTTCGCGCTGGGCGCGGCCATTGTCGCTTTGTCGGTCGGCGGCGCGTTCGCAGCGGCCGGCATGCAGACCGAAGGCACTCTCAACGTCATGGCCGGGCCCGGCGACAACTTCAAGACCGTTGGCCGTCTCGAAGCAAACGCCGATGTGTCCGTGCTGCGGCATTCCGGTAACTGGTGCCGCATCACTGCCGAGTCGCTCACCGGCTGGGTGTCGTGCGGTCAACTGACGAGCGCCACACCTCGCACCGACATGGCCCCGGCCGTTGCCCAGGCTTGGAACGGCTACAACTACAACACCGATCCGATCATCGGGCCGAGCGGCATTACGCCGTTCCACCCGGAGCACAATGGCTCGTTCAACTAGGTATCGGCCATCGACAGGCGCTGCACACATCGTGCGGCGCCTTTCGTTTGACCGGAGCGTTACTCGTCACCTTCAGCCTTCTTGGCCCTGAGCTTGGTCCAGTAGTCGAGCCGCTTGCTGATCTCTCGCTCGAAGCCACGCTCGACCGGTCGATAGAAGTTCTGTCGGCCGATCTTTTCGGGAAAGTATTCCTGCCCTGAAAATCCCTCGGGCGTATCGTGGTCGTAGATGTAGCCCGAGCCATACCCTTGCGACTTCATCATCCTTGTTGGCGCATTGAGAATGGTCATCGGCGGCATCGGCGAGCCGCTCGTTCGCGCCAGTGCCATGGCCTCGTTGAATGCCACCTCGATCGAATTCGATTTGGGTGCCGTCGCGAGGTACACTGCCAGCTCCGCCAGCGCCAGCTCGCCCTCGGGGGAGCCCAGTATCTCGTAGGCGTCGCGGGCGGCGATCGCCAGCGGCAGCGCCTGCGGATCGGCCATGCCGATGTCTTCGCTGGCCATGCGGATCATGCGCCGCGCGAGAAACAGTGGATCTTCGCCCGCCACCAGCATGCGCGCCAGATAGTAGAGCGCAGCATCCGGGTCCGACCCGCGCACCGTCTTGTGCAGTGCCGAGATCAGGTTGTAGTGCCCGTCCTGTTTCTTGTCGTAGATCGGTGCGCGCCGCTGCACCACCGTCAGCAGCCCGGCCTTGTCGAGCACCTCGCCTGGTTTGGTCGCGGCAAACACTTCCTCGACCAGCCCGAGCATGGCCCGGCCGTCGCCGTCCGCCAGTTCGTAGAGCGCCGCTCTTGCCTCGGCGTCGAGCGGCAACGGCTTGCCCATCGCCGCCTCGGCCCGCTGCGCCATCAGCTCGAGCTCCTCCGGCCCCAGCGGGTCGAAGCGCAGCACTTGCGACCGCGACAGCAACGCCGCATTGAGCTCGAAGCTCGGGTTCTCGGTCGTGGCGCCCACCAGCACCACGGTCCCATCCTCCATCACCGGCAGGAAGCCATCCTGCTGCGCCCGGTTGAAGCGGTGGATTTCGTCGACGAACAGCAGCGTCCTGTGCCCGCTGAGCCGCTCGAACCGCGCCTCCTCGAACACCTTCTTGAGATCGGCAACCCCGGAGAACACCGCCGAGATCTGCTTGAACCGATAGCCGACCTGGTCGGCGAGCAGCCGCGCCACGGTGGTTTTGCCGGTGCCCGGCGGACCCCATAGGATCAGCGAGCCCAGCCGTCCGGAAGCAATCATCCGGCGCAACGTGCCGTCCGGCCCCAGCAGGTGTTGCTGGCCGATCACCTCATCCAGCGATTTGGGCCTGAGGCGGTCGGCAAGCGGGCTGTCGCCCGCCCGCGCCTCTGGCTCCGCCGCAAACAGATCGGCCATTCAGGGTCCGGTGGTTATCCGCTGATATAGCTCTGAATTACCTGACCATTGCGGTTGAGCACAATCTGCCATCCGTCGACCCGCTGTGACGCCAGCGACCGGAACGTGCCGACATCGTTGATCTGCCGGCCGTTCAGCGAAACGATGATATCGCCCTTTTGCAGCCCCATCTGGTCCGCCGGCGAACCCGACTGCACATCGGTCACGATCACGCCTTTGCTGTCGAACGGCAAATTCATGTCCTGCGCCACCGCCGGCGTCAGGACGCTGACGGTTGTGCCCGCGAACCGCGTGTCGCCGCCGATCTTTGCGGTCTGGTCGCCTGCTGGCGCCGGTGCCGGCGCGACGGCCACCTGGGCGTCGGCGGTCTGCCCGTTGCGCACATAGGTGATGTCGACCGTCTTGCCGATCTCCTTGGTCGCGAAGCGGAAATCGAAGCCCTGCGGTTCGTCCACGTCGATGCCGTCGATCTTGATGATCGCGTCGCCCGACTTCAGCCCCGCCTTGGCCGCCGGGCTGTCCGGCGCCACCTCGGTGATCAGTGCACCGTGCGGCGGATCGATGTTGAGGCTGTCGGCGATGTCGGTCGTCACCTCCTGCAGCCGCGCCCCGAACCAAGGACGGACGATCGGTCCGCCCTTCTCGCCGGCCTCGGCGACGGTCTTGGCCATGTTGGCCGGGATCGCGAAGCCGATGCCCACCGAGCCGCCGGAGCGCGTGAAGATCGCCGTGTTGATTCCCACCAGATGGCCCTGCAGGTCGACCAGCGCTCCGCCCGAATTGCCCGGATTGATCGCCGCGTCGGTTTGGATGAAGTAGTCGAAATTGCCAGTCTCGACCCCGGTCCGCGCCAGCGCGGAAACGATACCGCTCGTCACTGTCTGGCCCACGCCGAACGGGTTGCCGATGGCGAGCACCAGATCCCCCACCTGCAGATCGTCGGAATCGGCGAAGGTCAGCGCCGGGAACGTCTTGCCGTTCGCATTTTCGATCTGCAGTACCGCCAGATCCGATTTCGTGTCGTCGAGCAGCAGCTTCACCGGATACTCGCGCCCGCCATTGAGGGCGATGTGGATCTCATCCGCCCCGTTCACCACATGTGAATTGGTGATGATGATCCCCTTGGGGTCGACGATCACGCCCGAGCCGAGCGACTGGCTGGTCTGCGGCCGGCTCTGGAACAGGTCGCGGCCGAACAGTTGCGAAAAGAACGGATCGCCCTGGAACGGCGACTGGAAGCCCTGCTCGGTCTTGGTGGCGTAAACGTTCACCACCGCCGGCGTCACCGCCTTGACCAGCGGCGCGAAGCTGAGCTGCATCTGCTGCTGGCTCTGCGGCAACGTGCGCTGCACGGGCGCGGTCGATATGTCGGCCAATTGCAGGTCCGGGCTCGCCTGAGGTGCCGTGACCGCCGGGACTGCGGTATTCACCCCGCCGGCCTCGGCCACCTGCATGTCGAGCGGCGCGGACGATGTCCCGCCGAAATCGAGCGCTCCACCACGCTCGGCCCAGAGCCCGCCGCCGATGGCGGCCAGCGCGACCAGGCCCGTAAATCCCCAGAGCACCTGACGTTGCGACACTTGCGTGTTCTCCTTCTTCATTCGCCCTCGAAAAGCCAGCGGAACGCCGAGATTCCGGCGCCTTTAAGGACGTCGCGTTACGCTTTTGTAAGCCGTCGAAACCCTCGGCCAAATATGACATTGTGCCAGGGGGTGAACGACCCTATATGCAGCCGCGTTTTGCCTCTGCCCCGCATCCGAAGGGATTGCCGATGACCGCCCCTGCCGCTCCCGCGTCGATCGCCGACGACGTGATCCAGCTTCACGCCCCCGCGCACGATAAGACGGTCTACGCCAATACCAGCCAGCTTATCGCCACCGAGGAACCGGACTTTCCGAGCTTCCTGTTCTCCGAGAAGGAATTCCACCGCTCGGTGAAGGTGTTCAAGAAGGGCTTCGACGGCCTGCTGACCTATGCGGTCAAGTGCAACCCCTCGCCCCACGTGCTCAAGCAGCTTCATGCCGAGGGGCTGAAGGCGTTCGACGTCGCCTCCAACACCGAAATGGAGCTCGTCCGCGAGTTCTGCCCGGGCGCCGCGATGCACTACAACAATCCGATCAAGAACAAGCGCGAGATCGAGCGCGCCTATGAAGAATTCGGCATCCGCTCCTTCACCATCGACCACCCGCAGCAGCTCGACCAGCTTGCGGCCGTCGTGACGCCGTCGCGCGATATCGAGGTGACGACCCGCTTCAAGGCTGGCAAGGCGCTCAAGAGCTACGATTTCGGCATCAAGTTCGGCGTCATGCAGGACGGTGCGGCCGAGATCGTCAAACTCGTCGATCAGATGGGGTTTACCCCTTCGCTCTGCTTCCACGTCGGCAGCCAGTGCGAGGAGGCCTACGCCTACGAGCGCCACATCGCAGCGGCCGCCAAGATCGCCGAGGAAGGTGGCATCGAGCTCAAGCGCCTCAATATCGGCGGCGGCTATCCGGCGCCCTACCCGACCTCCGAGGCGCCGCCGATGGACGTCTATTTCGAGACCATCGCCGCCGCCGTGAAGGACAATTTCGGCAAGTCCGCCCCCGAGCTCATCATCGAGCCCGGCCGCGCCCTGGTGACCTCCTCGACCTCGCTGCTCCTGCGTGTAAAGCACCAGCGCGGCGGCGTGTCGGTCTATCTCAACGACGGCGCCTATGGCGCGCTGATGGAAGTGAAGTTCATGCACTTCACCCCGCCCGTGCGCGTCTGGCGTGGTCCGCGCCTGCACGACAACGACGGCAACTTCTCCGACTTCACGGTCTGGGGCCCGACCTGCGACAGCTACGACGTGCTGCCGCAGATCTTCACGCTGCCCTCCGATGTCGACGAGGACGACTGGGTCGAGTTCGGGCTGATGGGCGCCTACACCCAGGCTTCGTTGACCCCCTTCAACGGCTTCGACCGTCGCGATCAGTACTGGGTCGAAGAGGTTTACACCGGCAAGGAGATGATCGAGGAGTAGGCGCCTCGGCACTTGACGTCGTGACGGCCACCTCAGGTGGCCGTTTTCGTCTGGAGGGACAATGCCGCCGATACCGCCGCTCGAGAGCTTCGGCGGCCGCATCATGATCTGCGGCCCCTCTAACAGCGGCAAGTCGACGCTCGCCACTGCCATCGGTTCTGCCACAGGACTCCCCGTCGTCCACCTCGACCGGTTACGCTTTGTGCCGCACACAAACTGGGTCGACCGGCCGGCCGACGATTTCGCTCACGATGTCGCCGAAGCCGCGAGCGCCGAGAGCTGGATCATCGAGGGCAACTACTTCACCTGGATCGCCCCACGGCTCGCCCGCGCGACCGGCATCATCCTGCTCAACGACACCCGCATCAGGAACTACGCGCGCTACCTGCGCCGGTCTTTGTTCGATCGCTCCCGCGCTGGTCGGCTCGACGGCGCGTCCGAAGCGATCAACTGGAAGATGACCCGCTGGATCCTCTGGGACGAACCGCGCCGCCGCGGTCCCAAGCTCGACCTCCTGCGTGCCGCCGGCCTTCCTGTCCTCGAAATCCACGGCATGTCCGAGCTCAGTCGCCTCTATGCCGCCTGGGGTCTCGCCCACGGTTGACATCGCGCCCCTCGCGCCTATGTTCCCGACATCGCAACTCAACCGGCAGGTGCCTCTTGGATTTCTCGCTGACCGATCGCTTCGCCCTGATCCGTCACCGGGACTCCATCCATGCCCTCCATTCAGTTGCAGAACCTTTCGCTGGCCACGCCTGACGGCCGCGACCTC
>Ga0134126_10003503_pt1 | contig 19658 bp, 16 predicted proteins | sample KB31752_FD_96881 | JGI IMG/M metagenome (GOLD analysis project Ga0134126, IMG submission 96881) | Terrestrial soil microbial communities with excess Nitrogen fertilizer from Kellogg Biological Station, Michigan, USA - KB3-175-2 | ecosystem: Environmental > Terrestrial > Soil > Unclassified ...
GCGGCCGCGTCGGCTATATCTATCACTCCCGGCTCGTCGCCCTCGGCACCGTTCCCGAACTCCAACGCCTGCCAATGGCCAATCCGCCCGGCACCACCCGCGTGCAAATCGCCGTCGCCAACCCGTCAACCGTGCTCGATTCCCTGCGCCGCCTGCCCGGCATGCGCGAGGCCACCATCTTCGGCCAGTTTGTGCACGCGCTGGTTGAAACCAATCAACTCCCCGCGCTGAAAGCGAGTTTGCCGCAGGCGCAGATCGAACCCATCGCGCCGTCGCTCGAAGATGTTTTCGTCACCCTCACCACCCGCATCATGGAGACGGCGCAGTGAAGGCCTTCTTTCGTGGTCTCGTCCCCATCTGCCGCAAAGAGGCTCTGCACATCCTGCGCGATCCCGGTACGCTCTTCTTCGCGCTCCTCATCCCCATGCTGCAGTTGTTCCTCTTTGGATTCGCAGTCGATACCAACATCCGCCAGATCGCCACCGTGGTGCTCGACGAATCGCATACGCAGCAAAGCCGTCAGCTCATCCAGCGCTTCGCCGTCTCTGACGTCTTCGCCATTCAAGGCGAAGCCGGCTCCCGCGACGGTCTTTATAATGCCATCCGCAGCGGCAAGGCGCGCGTCGGCATTCGCATTCCCTATGACTACGCGCGCCAGGTGCAGAGCGGTGGCACGGCCCAAGTGCTGGTCCTCGTCGACGGCTCCGATTCCACGGTCGCTGCGCAGGCCGTCAGCACGTCCACCGGAGTCGCCCTGCAGCAGTCGCTCGCCCAGGTTCTGCCCTCGGGCAACATGCCCATTGAGGTCCGTCCCGCCATTCTCTACAACCCGGCCACCCGATCGGCCAACTTCTTCGTTCCGGGCCTCGTCGGAATCCTGCTCCAGGTGATGACCATCCTCATGATCGCTCTAAGCCTCGTGCGCGAGCGCGAGCACGGCACACTGGAACAGCTCATCATGACCCCCGTCGCGCCGCTCGGCCTCATGCTGGGCAAGATGATTCCCTACGGCGTGATGGCATTCGCGGAGTTGTGCGCCATCCTGCTGGTCATGCGCGTGGTTTTCCTGGTTCCGATCCACGGCAGCGTCGCCGCACTGCTCCTGCTTTCGCTCCCGTTCCTGCTCACGGTGCTGGGCCTCGGCCTGGTCATCTCCACGCGCGCCCGCACCCAGGCCGAAGCCTTTCAGCTCGCGATGGGCACCATCCTGCCCTCGGTCTTTCTCTCCGGGTACATTTTCCTCGTCGAGAACATGCCGCCGTTCTTCCGCGCGGTCAGCAGCGTTATTCCCACCACTTACTACATCCGGATTCTCCGCGGCATCATCCTGCGAGGCGCAGGCTTCGCGGACCTCTGGCGCGAAGCGGCGATCCTCACCGCGATGGGCTCGATCGCAATCCTTATCGCCGCCCGCCAGTTCGTGCGCCAGTCCCGCGTGTGACGCGTCTCAACCAAGCTGAAACCAACACCCAGTTCAGCATCGCGTTTACTGGGCTCTATCTACCGAAACCGATACTGGATTTGGCACCGCATAGGGCGAACCCGGCCCCTGTGTCATGCCCGAATCGCTCACCCCGTAGACGAAGAGTTGATTCCCTTTGATCGTGTACAGCCGGTCGTTGCTGTCCCATGCAACGTTGCCGAAGCCATCTCCTGTGCACTTGGGCCCGCCGCTCGGGGTGTAAGTGCAACTGCCGCCTTGAACGCTGGCAATGTGCGTCAGCACGGCGTTGCCGCTGTCCCAGGCAAACACCTCCACGCCCGTGTATCCGCTGATCGCAAAGTAACGGTCATCCGGCGAGAACTCGTACGAGCTCGGGCTCATGTCGGGCGTCTGGAACATGTCCAGGGTTGGCATCGTCTGCCAGTTGTTCAGCGGGGTCATCTTCCCGCTGGCATCGATCGCGTAGGTGGCCAGCTGCCACGTTCCGGTCGTGAAGCACGGACCGCCGTCCGCGCACGGCGCCATCGGAATCACCACGTGATCCGTCTGGTCGGCCGAAGCCCCATCTGAGCACCAGTAATATCCCGGCTGCGCCTCCGGGAACGGCATCGATCCCGGCGACTTTGCCGTCATCCCGCCATCGCTCGTCAACTGGAAAGCGGAGATTCCGATTCCTCCCCAATAGCTGCAGCCGGAGGTGACGGCATACTGCCCAGACGAATCGATTGCGAGCTGCGAGCCGTTCAAGCCGCCCTCCGCCGACGCGCCCGTCTGCGCAACCGCTCCCGTATTCGGATCGTAGTTGTAAGACATGTACAGCGCCTGCTGAGCTCCCGGATCGTAGTCGTTCGCATAGAGGCTCGTCTTGCCCGCATCAAGCTGGAATCCCCGCACGTAAATCGTCGGGTTGCTGGGGTCACCCTGCCCGATCGCCAAGCTGCTTTCCCGGCTAAGGCAGCCTTCCCCATCCACCGCGTACGAGTAGAGGGTGTAGTGATCCGTGCCGAAAAGAACCGGGCCCGATCCGTCGATCGCCAGCGGTGCGATGCCTTGCGATGCAAAGGGCGAGCCGGCCGCTGGTGTCAGCGACCCGTCCGCGCCCGCAGCAAATCCGACAATCTGGAAGGGCTTCTGTTGAGTGCCTTTGTCCGTCAGTCCGGTCGACACGTAAACAAAGTCCCCCGCGCCCCGCGCCGCTCCGCTGCAGTTCGAGGTCGCCACGGGCTGGCTCGCCCCGTTCACCTGGATGGTCACGGACATCGAAGCAGCGTTGTACTTGCTGGTGTCCTCAGGCGTGAACGCCACAGAGAGCGTGTGGCTCCCGGCAGCAAGAACCGTACCGCCCGCCGGAGTATACGCGAACTTTCCGTTCACGTTTGCCGTGGCATCCAGTTGCGCCGAGCTCAGCGGCGTCGTGTCATCGATAGCCGCTGGCTGGCTCCAAGTGATGACGGGGGTTGTCTTCGCCGGGTTCGATCCCGAACCGGAGCCGGAAGCCGGCTGGACATTTACGCTGCTGCAGGATGTGAGAAGGATCGAAGCTGCCGCCACGGGCAGCAAGAAAAAGTAACCCCGAAAGCGCATTGTGATTTCCCCCAGGTAGGCTCAGCTCTTGCATTTGTTTCGATGTCTCACATTGCGAAAAAGTGGTTTTGAGCAGCAGAATTCCTCATCTCGATGCCGGCGGGTCCGCACGAGGACACGGCTCCCTGCGAAATAATGACCAAATGCACTTAGCCGCCGAACAGGCCTTCTTCGGTGTCGACTTCGGCACTACCAACAGTGCCGTCGCGCTCTACCATCCTGGCCGGCCCGTAGAACTCGCTCGCTTCACGTTCCGCGGAGAAGCCCTCCCGTCCTGCCGCTCCGTCCTCTACTTCGAGCAGTCCCGCACCGCCGCCGGCATGCGCCGAGTCCACGGCTATTCCGGACCCGAAGCCATCGAGCGCTACCTCGACGCGGATGAAAAAGGCCGCCTCATCCAGTCGCTCAAATCACACCTCTCCAGCCGGTCGCTCACGAGCACAGAGGTCTTCGGTCGCCGGCACCGTATTGAGGAGCTGGTCACCCGCATCGTCGTCGACCTCAGAAAACGCGCCGAAGAGCAGTTCGGCCAGCCCATCCGCCGCGCCACCGTCGGACGCCCGGTTCGCTTCGTCGGCGCCGAATCCGAAGAGGATGATGACTTCGCCGTCTCCCGCCTGCGTGAGGCGTTCACCGCCGCCGGCATCGAACACGTCGACTTCGAACTCGAGCCGGTTGGCGCTGCCTGCGCCTACGAGGCCACCCTGGATCGCGACGAACTCATCCTCATCGGCGACTTTGGCGGCGGCACCAGCGACTTCTCCCTCCTCCGCGTCGGCCCCCAAACCCGCGGCCGCCGCCCTGCCACGCCAGATCAGGACCTCCTCGGCAACAGCGGCGTCGGTCTCGCCGGCGATGCATTCGACGCCCGCATCGTCCGCAAGCTCGTTTCACCCGCCCTCGGCTCCAACTCCGAAGCCCGCTCGCTCAACAAGATCTTGCCCGCCGTTCCAGCCTGGATCTACGCCAATCTCGAGCGGTGGCATTACCTTTCCTTCCTGCGCACCAACAACGTGCGCGAAATTCTCAAGAGCGCCCGCGCACGCGCCCTCGAGCCGGAGAAAATCGAGGCCCTCATCGCCGTAGTCGAGGGCGACCTCGGCTACCAGCTCCATCAGGCCGTCCAGCAGGTCAAATTCGAGCTCTCCCGCAGCGACCGCGCTGAGTTTCGCTTCCGCGATGGCGGCGCACATTCAGGCATGATCGATCTGCGCATCCCGGTAACCCGCTCGGAGTTCGAATCCTGGATCGCCGACGATCTCGCCGCCATCGAGCACTCGGTCGACGCCCTGCTCAACAGCACCGGGGTACGGCCTCACCAGGTCGACCGCGTCTTCCTCACTGGCGGCAGTTCATTCGTCCCCGCTGTCCGCCGCATCTTCACCAGCCGATTCGGCGATGCGAAACTTCGCGGCGGCAACGAATTTACTTCCGTTGCCCAGGGACTCGCCCTCCGCGCCGCCGCAAACGCCTGCTGAGCCCTCCACTCTTCCGCAGTTTCTTCCAGACCGGAAATTAGTTGTTGCGACGGATATCACTCCAGCGCATCCAACGGAGCGAAAAGGAGAACCTCCTATGGCTACAACCACCACCTCTCCCGCCTCCACCATCACCTGGAAACTCGATCCCGCGCACTCCAGCGCCGAGTTCAAGGTGAAACACATGATGATCTCGAACGTGAAGGGCAGCTTCAATGGCCTTGCCGGCACCCTCATCGAGGACACAGCCGACCCCACGCGCAGCACCGTCGAGGCCTCCATCGACATTGCCACCCTCAATACCGGAGACGCGCAGCGTGATGCCCATCTAAAGAGCGCTGACTTCTTTGAGGCCGAGAAGCATTCCACTATGACGTTCAAATCCACGCGGGTACAAAAAAAGCGCGAAGGCGAATACGCTGTTACCGGCGACCTGACCTTGCACGGCGTTACCAAACCCGTCACATTCGCCGTGGAAGGCCCAAGTGCGCCTGGCAAAGACCCTTGGGGCAACACCCGCATCGGCCTCTCGGCAACAGGAAAGATCAACCGCAAGGACTTCGGCTTGAGCTGGAATGCGGCCCTGGAAACAGGCGGCGTCCTCGTGGGCGAGGATGTCCAGATCTCGCTCGACGTTCAGTTCGTCAAAGCCTGAGCCACGGGGACCAGCTCAATGCATCCATTGGTGCGGGGTTTGCCGATCCTTCCCTCTAAGCGAACGACATCCCTGAAGTGACCGTCTCCCCGCCAGTAAACTGAAGTCAGGCATGGTTTCCCCCCACTCGCAGGAAGCAGTTCTGATTCACTTCTCCGGGCACGATGCGCCCGGGCAGACCGCCGCGCTCACCGGCATCCTTGCGCACCATGACGTTCGCGTTCTCGACGTCGGGCAGGCCGTGGTACACGAATCCCTAGCCCTGGGCATTCTGGTGGAGACCTCTCCCGATGCTTTTGCAGCCGCAAAGGCGGAGCTGACCGAGCGCGCTCACGCACTCGGCCTGCAGGCTCGATTCCGCGTCGTCCGCCACGGAGAACTCGAGCACTGGGCCCAATCCGCCGGCCGCCACCACTTCATCATCACCGTGCTGGGCCGTGCCATCACTGCCTCGCAACTGGCGCGTGTCAGCGGAATCCTGGCGCGATATGGCATGAACATCGAACGCATGGATCGCCTGTCCCGCCGCCTGTCGCCGGAGGATTCAGCGGGCAATGCGTGCGTCGAGCTCGCCGTCTGCGGGGACCCAGCCAATGAGGCGCCCATGCGCACCGAGTTTCTTGCCGCCGCGCAGGATCTCTCGATCGACCTCGCCTTCCAGCGCGAAAGCATCTTCCGCCGCAATCGCCGCCTATTCGCCTTCGATATGGACTCGACGTTGATTCAGGGCGAGGTCATCGACGAGCTGGCCCGTCTGGCCGGCGTCGGCGAGCAAGTCTCCCGAATTACTGAGGCCGCCATGCGCGGCGAGCTCAACTTCGACCAGAGCTTCACTCGCCGCGTGGGTCTGCTCAAGGGGCTGCGGGCCGAGCGCGTGCACACGTTGCTCGAAAGCATCCCGCTGATGGAAGGCGCGGAGCGGCTCATCCGCACTCTCAACCTGCTTGGTTATAAGACCGCCATCCTTTCGGGTGGATTCACGTTCTTTGCCCGCGATCTGCAACAGCGTCTGGGCATCGATTACGTCCACGCCAACGAGCTTGAGATCGCCGCCGGAGTGGTCACCGGGCGCGTGCTCCCGCCCATCATGAATGGCGGACGCAAGGCCGAAAAGCTGGCTGAGATCGCACATGCTGAAGGTTTCTCGCTGGAACAGTGCGTGGCCGTCGGCGATGGCGCCAATGACATTCCCATGCTCAACCTGGCCGGGATGGGCATTGCCTACCGCGCCAAGCCCCTGGTCCGGGAGAAAGCCGGGCAGTCCATCTCCTCCCTTGCCCTCGACGGGCTGCTTTACTTGATTGGCGTGCGCGACCGCGATATTCCAGCCCACGAGCCGGCCTTCTCCGCCAAGCCCCGTTAGAGTCATGCACTCCCCGGATCGTGCTATTTCTCCGGCACCGCCGCTGGACCTACATTCGACGGAAGACCACCACGGGGCCGCATCTTCCCTGATCTGAACACCTTGGCGCAACGGGGACGGAATGACATTGAGTTGACAATTCTGCGACACCCCTTCGCGGTCGGCGGCTCTAGTTTGGGTCCACAAGTCGGAGTCTTCTCTGGTGATGCACAAACGAGTACGTTGGCAGACGTTGACGGCGGTGATCGCTTCCGCGGTTGCGCTTCTGTCTTCGGCTGTGTTCGCGCAATCCGTTTCGGGAACCATCCTGATCAAAAAGCGACTGACCAGGCCGCGTGTCACCGCCTCGGTTCCCATGTATCAGCGCGGTCCTTCCGTCCAGTTGGGTGAGGATTCCACCCAGAGTTCCAGTCAGGATCCAATCGCCTTCGAGCGATCCCGGGTTGTCATCTATCTGGAGTCCGCCGCACTGGACACACAAGCGGCTCCCCCCGAGGAAACTGAAGTGCGGCAGATGGATCGCCGCTTCGTGCCGGATATCGTGGTTGTGCCCGCCGGCTCCACTGTGTCCTTCCCTAATATGGATCCCATCTTCCACAACATCTATTCGCTGTCAAAGGCGCGCTCGTTCGATCTTGGAAGCTACGACAAAGGTCAAACGCGGAAGGTGAAGTTTCCCAAACCGGGAATCATCGAGGTGTACTGCCACCTTCATCCCAACATGGCGGCCACCGTCGTGGTCACGCCCAACCGGTGGTTTGCGCGGCCGGACAGCACCGGGCATTACCGCCTCGAAAATGTGCCGCCGGGACGCTACACAGTCGTCGCCTGGCACAAGACCGTCGGCTTCTTCCGCAAGACCATTGTCATTGGCGCGTCGGAACCGGCGACGGCCGACTTCTTTATCCCTCTGGACATCGATTCGAAGCAAAAGGAACAGACCGCCGCAGCGGCGGGAGCGTCGCAGTGAAAACCCACCTGCGCACCCGCGCTTTCCTGCTCTGCTTTGTGCCCTTCGCAGTGCTGCTGATGAGCAGCTTCTGGATGGTGCGGCAGTTGGTGGACTCGGCCGTGCGCAACGGGTTGCGCGCCGAATTGCGCGAAAGGCAGGTGGCGCTCGCCACGGTTCATTCTGAAGGCGCGCTGCACAACAGCCGCTTTCTCCGGGTAGCCGGCGAGAACTCCGCGCTGAAGGCGGGCATGGTGCTGCTGCGCGCTTACCCCGGCAATGACAATGCACGCCGTACGGTCGAGGATCAACTTCTCGAACTGGGTGAGAGGATGGGCTTTGACCTGATGGTCGTATCCGGTCCCGACGGCGTCCCCATGGCCGGCGTCCTGCGGCAATCCCAATCGAAAGGGGATCGCGGGCGGCTCGTGCCGCTTCCTGAGGCGAAGCTGGAGGCGAAGCACGCAGGAATGCAGTTACTCGGCGGGCGGCTGCTCGAAGTTGCTTCCATCGGCGTGGACCAGGGCAATGAGAACATCGGACGCCTCGCGCTCGGCGAATTCGTCAACCTCTCGAATCTCACTACGCCCGTGGTGCTGGTGCACAACCGCGAGGTGGTAGGGTCCAACATCTCAAATGTTCTGGTTTCTGAGATGAAGACCGCGCTCGCTGCCTGCGCGGCTCCGGAGTGCGACCTGCGCGTTGCGGGTCACGACTGGATTTCGCTGCCCATGGAGGCCTACGGCGACGGCTACACACTGCTGAGTCTGGAAGACGTGGACAAGGCAACCGTCCCCATTCAAGCGCGCCTGAATATGTTGTTCGGGACGCTCGGCCTCGGCGCGGTGCTGGCTGCCCTGTTTTCGAGCTTCGGTTCGTCGCGTTCCATTGCCAGACCCATCGCCGCGGTCGTGGCGCATCTGCGCAACGCGGTAAGCACGGGCACGCTTCCGCAAATCGAAGAACAGACTTCCTCCATTCTTGAGATCCGCGAACTGGCCGAGATCTACAACCGCGCCGCCATCTCCGTGTGCGACTCCGGCTTCCGCCTGCAGTCGGCATACCTTGAGTTCGTGGGCTCGCTGGCCAGCGCGCTCGACGCGCGCGACCCCTACACCGCAGGGCATAGCTGGCGCGTCAGCCAGCTCTCCTGCGCCATAGCCTCGGTCCTCGGGCTCGCCCCCGACGATATTGAGCGCATCCGCATCGGCGCGCTGCTGCACGACATCGGCAAAATCGGCATCGCCGATAGCGTGCTCCAGAAGCCCGGGCGCCTCACCGCAGAAGAATTTGCGCTGGTCAAACAGCACCCGGTGATTGGCCGGCGAATTCTGGAGGGTGTGCAGGGGTTCGCCACATTCCTCGCCGCAGTCGAGCTGCACCACGAAAATTGGAACGGCACCGGCTATCCGCTGGGACAGCGCGGAGAAGAAACCCCCATCGATGCGCGCATTATTCACGTAGCCGACGCCTACGACGCCATGACCACCGAGCGCTCGTACCGGCACGGAATGAATGACGCCAACGCAATCGCCGAGTTGCAGCGCAACTCAGGCACTCAGTTCGATGCGAGAATCGTCGCCGCCTTCCTGGCCATGCAGCGCGAACATTCCGAGCCGCCCCCGGTCTGGCTTCATGCCGCCGCGATCTTCGCTCCGGCTGAGGTATCCGTTCCATGAGACACGCCGTTCTCCTCGGCGTAATGTTTTTCGGCAGTGCCGCAGCGATCCACGCCCAGGAGGCCGACTCGGGCATAGGATTGCGCGCCACCCTGACTACCCAGGCGCTCGCTTCCAATGAACTCGCTGAAGCTCCGCGATCTGGGGCGCCCATCGTCGCCGGCGGACGCGCCATGGTCTACCCCACCATCAAATTTAACCGCAACCTGTACGTCACGGCGGCGCTGCAGGCGGTCACACGCCCGTACTATTTCGACGATCTCTCCACCACCGGCTACGGCGCTTACGGAAGAGTGCTGCAGGCCACGCTGAATTACTCGCGCGTGTCGCAGCGCGGCTCCGTGCTGTTACGCGCTGGGCAGATGTCTTCGGCCTTCGGATCGTTCCTGCTTCGTTATGACGATCTCGATAACCCGCTCGTAGGCCTGCCCCCCGGCTACGGATACTATTACGCACCTGTCGGATTACTCGGTGTGGCTGGCGCGCAGGTCGACGTCACGCGAGGCAGGGTCGACGGGCGCCTGCAGTTCGCCACCTCGTCCCCGGCGAATCCCCGCAGCATCTTCGCGGGCGACCAGTACGGCAATTGGGCGGGTGGGGGCGGATATACCATCCGCCAGGGCCTGCGCGTCGGTGTCTCCGGCTATCGCGGCCCCTACCTCGACCGTCACTATGCGTTCTTCACTCTCCACGAAGCCAACCCCAACACCTTGCCGGCGCACGCCCTCGGCATCGATGCCGATTGGGCGCGAGGGCACACCCACGTCTGGGTGGAACTGCAGCGTTTTGTCATGCCCTACACGGCTATTCCGACGTTCCGCGAGTCCACCGCTTATGCCGACTTGAAACATGTGCTCGGTCCGCGGTGGTTTGTCGCCGGACGCTATGGATACACCAGCACCTCGGCCACCGGCATCGCACATTCCATCGAAACGGTCGTGGCGTTCCGGCCCAATCGCCTCCAACTCGTCAAGGCCGGCTACCAGGAGCAACTGTACAGTCCTTCCTCGCAGTCAGACGACCACAGGTTCGCCATCCAGCTAATCACCAGCCTCGACAAATCGTTCGTGCGGAGCCAATAAAGGAGGCGCTGGCCGTTCAGATGCTGTCCAGTTCCCCAAACATCTCGCTGATCACGATGCGGATCGGAGTGCTCGCAACCTGCAGCTCGCCAGTTTTCAGTTCATCCAGTGCGGCGCCGGTATAGCGGTAGACCATTCGCGCGGTCGGATCGATGATCCAGATTTTCTCGATTCCGAAATCGCGGTACTCGGCCGCCTTGGCCTGCATTGCGCCTAGCGTGTCCTCGGGCGAGAGGATCTCGATGGCGATCAGCGGCGGATGGGTTACGTACCGCTCGAACTTATCGCCGGCGCGCGTGACCAGTACGTCAGGAACACGAAACCGGCGGACTGCGTCTGCGTGCGCAGCTCGGGAAAAGCTCGGATTGCCCATTCGGTCCTCTTGTTCCAGAAGAGCGCCGTCAGGTAACCCTGAATGATGGAGTGTTCTTTCTCGCCCAAGTTCCGTTCCTCGATGCGCCCCTCCACAAACTCGCGGTCGGGGCTCCACGTCGAGCGTAGGTATTCCCGCACCGTCCAGAGTTCTTCCGTGTTGGGCTGAGTCGCCATGCCGACATTATGCGCCTGCTCCGTCATGTGGCATTCTGGCAATACACCACATTCCCCCTTCCAGCCAGCAAGCACGGCTCCCGGAGGTCCAGTGCGGAAGCGCCGAGCTTCTTTACAGTCCAGCGAATTTCGCAAGCTGCGCATGCTGCCGCTGCTGGCTGCCACTTACTTCATGGTCTCCGGCGGTCCCTATGGCCTTGAGGATATTGTGGGATTCGGGGGCTACACCTTTGCCCTGCTGCTTCTGTTCTTTCTTCCTTTCTTCTGGAGCTTTCCCACCGCACTGATGCTGGGCGAACTGGCGGCGGCCATTCCGGATGAGGGTGGCTTCTACGCATGGGTGCGAAGAGCCATGGGCCCCTTCTGGGGATTCCAGGAGGCGTGGCTTTCCCTGGCCGCTTCTGTCTTCGACATGGCCGTCTATCCGACAACATTCGTGCTCTATCTGGGCCACCTTGCGCCGGCCCTGGTTGCGGGGCACCGCGCTCTCGCGTTGGAACTGATCGTCGTGGGGGCATCCGTGATCTGGAACCTCTACGGCGCGAGCGCCGTCGGCGGAGGCTCGATCAAGCTATGGCTTATCGCAGTTTCGCCATATTTTGTGCTGATCGGGTGCGCGGTTTACATGGGACTTCGCGGTGTCCATAACGCCTACGGCGGCCATGCGTCGATGGCGCCTCCGGCGAATCGCGATTTCGCGACCGCTTTCCTGGTTGCGATGTGGAATTACATGGGGTGGGATAACGCCACCACAATCGCCCACGAGGTCGACAATCCGCAACGCGACTATCCCCGCGTCATGCTCACGGCTGCTGTCATGGTCATGCTGACGTATCTCACGCCCATTGCGGCAGTCGCGTGGGCGGGCCTTCCCGCCGGCCTTTTCTTCAGTACGGGCGCGTGGGTCGATGCGGGCCGAATTTTCGCAGGCGCCGGCTTGGCCGCGGCGATCGTCGTTGCAGGTTCGCTGGATGCGTTTGGAACCTTTACGAACCTGACGCTGTCTTACACGCGCCTTCCCCACGCATTAGCCGAGGACGGCTTTCTTCCAGTGGCGTTCACCAAGCGGCTGAAAAACGGCGCGCCGTGGGTCGCCATTCTGGCCTGCGCCACCTGCTGGGCGCTTGCGCTGGGGCTCACTTTCGAGCGCCTCATCACCATCGACCTGCTGCTCTGGGGCATGTCCATCGTGCTCGAGTTCCTTGCACTCATCCTCCTGCGTCGCCGTGAGCCCACCCTCGTGCGGCCCTTCCGTATTCCCGGCCCCAACTGGGTTCCCATCGTCCTCGGCGTCTGCCCCACCCTCCTTATCGGAGTCGCTCTCTACCTTGCACGCGATGAAACCGCGGCCCACATGTCCGCGCTCGGATTCGCCGTGCTGGTAGCCGCCGCCGGCATCCCCCTCTATGGCCTTGCATGGGTGCGGAAACGCAGATTTGCCCGCGAACCAGTGTCTGTGCCGGAGTCCTGAACCCTTCGACAGGAGCATTGCGGGTCCTCAGCGGCCCGGGGCATGAAAGGTTTCAACAAGCGCCATAAGAGGAAGTCTTGTAAGCTCGGTTCTCAAATTTGCGCCAGGCGCGATGGCACCGACGATTCGCGCGAAACTGCGATGTCAGGCGCGCCGCACCGGCATGGAATCTCACTTTCAAAAAGCAAACCGGTGCTATGCTGGGTGAAAGTATTCAGAACGGACGTGCTTTTGGGCTGCAGGCTAGACGGAGAATTGCGCCTGGCTGGCCGCAAGCTGTCAGGAGTGAGGCACAGGCATGGCGAACATGAAGCAGATTGCCCAGCTCGCGGGAGTTTCGCTGGGCACCGTGTCCCACGTACTGAACGGAACGGTGAAAGTGCGGGAACCGCTGCGCAAGCGCGTTCTGGACGCCGTGCAAGCCACGAGTTACCAACCCAGCCAACTGGCGAGGGGCTTGCGAAAAGACAAGACGAATATCCTCGCCATGATTATTCCCGACATTCTGAATCCGTTTTTCCCGGGCGTCGTGCGCGGAGCCGAAGACGTCGCGTTCGCCAAGGGCTATCGTCTGGTTCTCTGCAATACCGATAACAACCATGAGAAGGAAATGGCGCACGTGAAGGCGCTGCAGGCATATCTCCCCTCGGGACTGATCGTTATTCCATCGGATTTCAGCGAGCTCGCAGCGGAGACCGACACCTTTCGGAAAGCGGGTTCCGCCGTCGTGTGTGTTGACCGCCGGCCTCGCAATTGGGAAGGCGACAGCGTAACCATCAACAATGCCGGCGGGGCGTTCGATGCCGCCTCGTATCTGATCGGCCTGGGGCATCGCAGGCTGGCTGCGATCACGGGTCCCCTTCACTTGACCAACTCCCAAGACCGCCTGAACGGGTTTAAGCGCGCCTTGCGCCAGGCCGGCCTGGAGATTCCCGCAGGGTACCTGCAGGAGACGACCTTCGATCGAGCCGGGGGCTACGCGAAGGCGAGAATTCTTCTGCGCATGGTGCCGCGGCCAACTGCAATCCTCGCTTGCAACGACATGATCGCCCTCGGCGCCTTGCTGGCCATTCGTGAGGAGCGGTTGCGCTGCCCCGAGGATATTTCCCTGATCGGCTTTGACGGGCTTGACCTGACCGAAATCACATCGCCGCAGTTGAGCTCTGTTTACCAGTCGCCCTACCAGCTTGGCGCGGAAGCTGTACAGCTGGCCCTTGATCGACTCGAACACCGGACCGCGCCGCCGCGGCGTGTGGTGCTGAAGACGGATTTGAAGATACGCGAATCGGTTGCACCCCCCGCTCAGGCACAGAAAATGCGCGGCACGGCATAAATTCAAAATGCTGCGTGCTAGTCCTGTGCTTGACAGCTCTGCCGGGCGCGGATAGATTTTATCCGAATAATGAAAGCTTTCAAACGATGGTGTTTACTGAGGGCTGGCTGAGGTTGCGTCCCCGGTTGCCAGGCAAGAGAGAGGATCACAGTGAATCGACGCCGTATGCTGCAATTGACGACCGCTCCCGTGGCCGCAGCAGCCTTGAACAGCCTTGTGAAACCCGTAGCGGCCGCGGCGTTGCCGGATCACGCCGGCTTTCCAGGCAGCGCGTTCGGCAATTCCGCGCAGGCCGGTCCTGCAACAGAAATGACGCCGGCGCTCGAAACTTACCAGAAGCTGCGATTCGGCTGCTCCTTCCATTTCGGCATGCCGAACTTTACCGGGGACGATTACGATGTAGGCCGGGTTCCGGCATCAACCTACAATCCCACACACCTCGATGTGCGGCAGTGGATCAAGACCGCGCACAATCTGGGCGCGAAATACGCGATCCTGGTCGCGAAATACATGTCGGGGTTCTGCCTGTGGCCGGCGAAGAATTACGACTACACCGTTGCCCAGAGCGGCAACAAAACCGACGTAGTGCGGGCATTCGTCGATGCCTGCAACGAGTTCGGCCTGAAGGCGGGGTTCTACTATTGCATCCTCGATCCGCACAACGAAGGCACATTCGAGAAGTTCAGTTGGGACTCGCTTATTTCGGATCACTATTTCGACATCATCAAGATGCACATCACGGAACTGCACACGCTGTATCCGAACGCGTTCTACCAGTTGTTCGACATCACGTGGAAGCTGAAGCCGGCGCAGCGGTCGGAGTTGTACCGGCTGGTCAAGCACCTCAATCCGGATTGCATTATCGTGGACAACCAGGGATTCAAACAGAGCCGCGTGAATCAGGGCCGCACGTGCGAAGCGGCGAGCTGGCCGTGCGACGTGATCAACGGAGAAGATACATTGCCTCCGCTCGAGGGCCACGATCCACACATCAAGTATGAGGGCAGGGAATACTACATGCCCTTCGAGACATGGCTGCCGACCGGTCCGCTCTATCCGCCGATGCCGTGGATGCACACGTGGTTCTGGCATCCGTGGTACAAGACGCAGCCGGCGGAAGTGATCGCGAAGTCGTACAAGATATGCATGGAGTCGAACGCGAACCTGCTCTTGAACCTTACGCCGGATAACACAGGAAGGCTTCCGGAGGAGCAGGTGTCGACGATGCAGAAGGTGGCGGACATGATCCGCGGATAGAGGTAGTCCGTGCGGGTCGGGAGACCCGGCGGTAACAACACCTCCAGTGTGAACCGCAGATTCCTGCGGGATGACAAAAAGAAAAGCGTAAGTAAAGGCAAAAGCATTGAAGCTCCCGTTATTTCCGGGAGCTTCAATGCTTTGGATTGAGAGTGAGGACGAGTTACTTGCCGGAGACGACGCTTACGGCGAAGGGAGCCAGGGTAATGCTCGCGCCGCTAAGCGTGTCCTGACGCGGAGCCTGCTCGCCGGACTTCTCATCGACGGTCTGCGAGCGCAGCGAGCCGCCCGAGAAGGTGCCGGAGAGGTCTACGGTGATCGGGTGGTCCGTGCTGTTGACCAGGAGCAGCTTGCGCCCGGCCTTCGTGATCGAGGCCTGCACGTAAACGTCTGTGGAGCCGGCCTGCGTGGCCACCAGCTTGTCGCCGGGACCGAAGTTGTGAGCGATCAGGTGCAGCGCCCAGTAGTGCGCATTCGGCTTGGCGGTTTCGTAGTCGAACATGGAAATGGACGGGCACTGCGTGCGGTATCCGATCATCTGCGACATGCTGAAGACCGGCATCCCGGTGTTCTGCGCCAGGATGAAGTTGGCGGCCCAATTGGCGCCTTCGGCATTCCAATAGAGCGCCGGGTAGGCGGAGTAGGGCTCATCGGCGCGGCAGGCCTCTTCGCCTTCCTTGACGTTCAGGAAGGTGCCCAGCTCGTCGATGCTGACCTTCGTCCCGGGAGACAACTCGTCGCGAAGCTTGATGACTTCCTTTGCCCGATCGGCGAGCGAGTTAACCGAGACACCGTCGGTGGGGCCGCTGGCGGGTGCGGTGAAGAACTTCTGCTGCCATGTGGAGGGATCGTTCTTGGCCTCGACGTAGTTGTGGAATGTAAACCACTGGATGGGGAGAGTTCCGGGCTTGTGGTTCTTCATGTCGAGGAAGTACTTCGCCCAGGGGACCTCGGAGCCGGAGACCTCAGGCGCAAAGAACTGCACGTTGGGATCGATCTTATGGATGGCCTCGGTTACCGCATCGTAGATCTTCGTGTACTGCTCGACGGTGATGTGGTTCTCGAAATCGGGTTCATTGCAGATGTCCCAGAACTCGATTTTGTAGTGGTGGCCGGACTTGTGGAACTTACCGAGTTCGTCGGTGAATCCGCCCTTTGTGTACCACTGGTAGATGCGTGCCTGGTAGTCGGCGAACTGCTTGCCGGAGGGGTCCTTCAGGAGCGTTCCGTCGGTTCCGTCGGTGTATTTGTAGAACGAGGCGCCGGCCTCTTTAGGCAATTCGAGGGTAGGCACGTTGAACATCCACCGCGGAATGGTGCCCATGTTGATGTGATGTTTGCCGGTCGTGTTGGCGTAAAAGTCCGCCATCAACTGGTCCATGTAGGTGAAGTCCCAGAACGTCTCGGTGGCCGTGGGCTCTTTCAGTTCCGGCACCGCTGTGTTTGTGATAGAGAACCAAAGCTGCAGGCGCGTGTCGTCAGTCTTGAGCGCCTTGAGCGCGGCCCAGAACGGATCATGGATGGGACTGTCGCGCAGGCTGTACCTGTGATTGAGCATCTGCGTGGTGGGCACGGTGTCAGAGACGCGGGTGACGTTAGACCAGGTCACTTTGACGGATGCAGTGCCATGATCGGCGGCAAACGCTGGAGCCGCCACTGCTGCCAGGAGTACGGTGAGGAATATTCCTTTGCCCATGCGCATTCGGCTTGCTTCTTTCCTGCCCGGCTGTGTAGATGCCGGTTCTCAAAGGCGCGCGCTGCTGACCCCCGCAGGCACGGTGAACGGGAATCCTGCGGCTGCGGGAGAGGTCGCCCGAGTCACGTCACAGCCTACAGGAGATCGAAATCCGACTAAAAAATGACGCCTTTTTTGAAAATCAGACACCCATAAGGCCGTGACTCGGTGGTGTAAACGATCGCGTAGGCCTTGCGCGCCCGGTCATAGAAATCGTGGCGCTCGATGCCTTCCATGGGCACATGTTTGCCTTCCATCCGGTCGATGACTGCCTGGCAGTCCTGCTGTACCTGCGGCACCTCATCGGGGGCGTGCACCTGCATCATCCGCTGTGCCGGATTGTCCACGAAGGTGTCGAGTGGCATAAGGTGCAGGCACGCCTCCACTGCAGCGGGAAGGTCGGCGCCGTCGAGCCGCACGAGCCTTTGCGCGTGGGAAACGGCGGGAAAATTGCGGTCCACGATGGCGATATCGTCGCCGTGGCCCATCGATGCCAGAACATGCAGCAATTCCGGAGTATGCAGAACACCCAACGTCTTCAACATAAGCGCGTATCCTTGACCCGCAATCACCAAATAAGAGCGTCACCGCGTCGGTCACTCATACCGTCGGCCTGCGGGAAAGCCGGCGTAGGTGCCGCTCGGAACAAAAGCATCGGTCCGGGGCGAACCACGCCCGGAGCAGGAGCGCCAAAGGCGCGGCCATCCCTTGCGGGGCAAGTCGGCCCCCAGCAGCCAATCTTGAATGCTTTCAAAGATCAGAGCAACGTTACCCGCAAACGCCCACCGTGTCAAGCCTGCCGGGCGGAGACTTTTACGTCGCGTCCAAGGCTTGCCCCGCCGTGCGCCGGGCGGAGTTTGTCGTTGTGGGAGTACCGCGGGGATCCTCTGTTTACACAGTTCTCATGCGCGCGGGTTCGCAGCGGCGACTGCCTTCCTTGACAACCTTTAGAACCTGACCCTACACTTCGTCAGATTCGCTCTTGAAAGCTTTCATGGAGTGCCCGCACTCGTTACTCGCGGCAAGTTGCCAGTTAGCGTGCACAGCCGCAGGCGATTTCATGAAAGGTAAGGAAGGCAGGACGACCCCGTATGATGCTTGTTCATTCATATCCATTGGCCGTGACCCTGTGTGTGCTCACCATGATCTGTTGGGGATCCTGGGCGAATACGCTGAAGATGGAACCGCGGTCCTATCCGTTTTCCCTCTTTTACTGGGACCAGGCAATTGGATACGTCGGGCTGGCTCTCGTAGTCGGTCTCACATTCGGCTCCATGGGCTCGGGCGGACGCGGACTGATCGAAGACCTGCGGCAGGGATCGGTCAGCAGTTATGAGTGGGCGCTTCTGGGTGGCGTCGTCTGGAACCTGGCCAACGTGCTGTTCATGGCCGCACTCGACCTGGCGGGCATGGCCGTCGCCTATCCCATTGCCATAGGCATCGCTCTTGTAGAAGGCGTTCTGATCAACTATTTCTTCGAGCCAAAAGGCAATCCGGCGCTCATCTTTGGTGGGGTAGCGCTAATCATGCTGGCCATCATTCTAGATGGACTGGCCTATCGCAATTGCCAGAAGACCAGCAGCGAACCCGGACAACTCGTCAAGGGCATCTCGCTGGCCGTGAGCGGCGGTATCCTGATGGGCCTCTTTTATTACCTCGTACAGCGCTCCGTGTCGCCTGACTTCAATCATTTGACCGAGGGCCGCTTCGGGCCCTATGCGGCGGTCCTGGTGTATGCCGTCGGAGCGTTCCTGTCTAACGTGGTGTTCAACACTTACATGATGCGCCGGCCGATCAAAGGGCCGACGGCCACTTACTCCGATTACTTCAAAGGCGGACTGATGAAGTGCCATCTTATCGGCATTCTGGGTGGCCTTATCAACGGAGTTGGCGTTATGTCGAACTTTGTCGCTTCAAAGGAAGCCAGCCCCGCCATCGCTTACGGCCTTGGTCAGGGTGGCACCATGATCGCCGCCATTTGGGGCGTGTGCATCTGGAAGGAGACCAAAGGAGCTTCAAGAGCGACGCAGTGGATGATCGCAGCGATGTTCGTTTGCTTCCTTTCGGGGCTCTTGCTCCTCGTTACGTCGATGCTGCAATAAGGGGCGCAACAATCGGTCGACGATTTTCTGCTCGGGCGGCACATTCTTGACAGGGTTTGCACTGCGGGGTACATTGGCTCATCGCATGAAACGTTTCAATCGATCGTACCTGCAGGCCCGGCGTTTGCGGCCTGACCGTTCAGGAGGCAGTTGCGGGGCATAGTCTTTCAGTAGCCGGGTTCGCCATCGGCGCATCCCGGACACCAATTCTGTGGATGGCATATGCGAAAACCGATCATTGTGGTAGGTAGCATCAATCTCGATCTCGTCTCCAAAGGGAAGAAGATTCCGGCGCCGGGTGAAACCGTGCGCGGTGATTCATTCAACACCTTCCACGGTGGCAAGGGCGCCAACCAGGCTGTGGCGGTGGCACGCCTGGGCTATCCGGTGGCCATGATCGGCAAGGTAGGCGATGACGAATTCGGCCCCCGCTTGCGCGACCGCCTTGAAAGTGAGGGCATCGACGTCACCCATGTGGGTTCCGCACACGCGGTGTCATCGGGGGTGGCCATGATCTCAGTGGACGAGGGAGGTCAAAACAGCATTACCGTTGTGCCCGGCGCGAACGACACACTCACGCCTGCCGACCTCGATGCTGCGCGCGATCTTCTTCGCTCCGCCGGCATGATCCTCGTGCAACTCGAAATTCCGATCGAAACCGTGGAGCATCTCTGTGCTCTCGCCGGTGAGTTCGGCGTGCCCGTGATGTTGGACCCGGCCCCGGCCCGGCCGCTGCCGAAGGAAATTCTCGCCCAGGTCACCTACCTCACACCCAACGAAACGGAAACTTGCACTCTCTGCGCCATCACGGATCGCGATCTCGATGAGGCCAAGGCCGGCAAATGTGCCACGCAACTGAAAGGCACGGGAGCCGCCAACGTCATCATCAAAATGGGTAGCCGCGGCGCCCTGGCGTTGGCAGCCGACGGTGCTCAGACGCTTGTGCCCGGGTTCAAAGTCTCTGTGGTGGATTCCAC
>Ga0134126_10003504_pt1 | contig 19656 bp, 17 predicted proteins | sample KB31752_FD_96881 | JGI IMG/M metagenome (GOLD analysis project Ga0134126, IMG submission 96881) | Terrestrial soil microbial communities with excess Nitrogen fertilizer from Kellogg Biological Station, Michigan, USA - KB3-175-2 | ecosystem: Environmental > Terrestrial > Soil > Unclassified ...
GCTGCGATGCTCGCACCCCGGGACCCAGCCCTGCCGGGCCCGCGCCGCTTCGATCCCCGGGGGCGCAAACGCATGCGTTTGCCCCTTCGGAATTTCGCGGTCACTCCGCGCCGACTTGGCCCGAAGTGCCAACGGGAGCGGCCCCCGCGTGTGGTCGGTGGACAGCAGCCAGTGGACAGGGGATAGTGGACAGAACCATGCTCGATACGCTCCAGATCGAGAACTATGCGCTGATCGAGCAGTTGACGATCGAGTTCGCGCCGGGGTTCAACGTGCTGACCGGCGAAACCGGGTCGGGCAAGAGCATCATCGTGGACGCGCTGGGCCTGCTGCTGGGCGAGCGGGCGGAGGCCGGAACGGTGCGCGCGGGGGCAAGCCAGGCCACCGTGACCGGCAGCTTCGCGGCGCCGTTTGCGAGCACCGCGGCGGCGGCGGCGTGGTGCGAGGAGAACGGCCTGGCCGCGATCGCATCGAGCGGAGGAGCGATCCTGCTGCGCCGCGAGATCTCCGCCGGGCGCAGCCGGGCGTTCGTGGATCATCAGCTCGCCTCGCTGGCGCTGCTGCGGCAGCTGGCGCGGCGGCTGGGGCAGATTCATTCGCAGAACGAAGCGCTGGTCGGCTTCACGCCGGTCGCGCAACTGGCGCTGCTCGATCGCTTTGCCGGGCTGGATACGGCGGCGGCGGGCGCGGCGTTCCGGAGCTGGCGCGCGGCCAGCGAGGCGCTGGCGGCGCTGCAATCGCAGGAGCGGGCGCGGCTGCAGCAGGCGGATTTATGGCGCTTCCAAGCCCAGGACATTGATGCCGTGCGTCCGCTGGCGGGCGAGGATGCCCGGCTCGAGCAGGAGCGGAGCGTGCTGGCGCACGCGGAACGCATCGTGAGCGCAGCCCAAGCGGCTTATGCGGCCCTCTATGACTCCGAGCAGGCCGCGGCGGCGCAGATCAAGATCGCGCTGCGGCAGCTGCAGGAGTGGGAGCGGTACCAGCCCGAGGTGGGCGAGCTGGCGCAGCGGCTCGAGGGCCTGCGGGCCGAGGCGAGCGACGTCGCGGAGCAGATTCGGGTTTGGTCGGAACGGGTCGAGGCCTCGCCCGGGCGGCTGGCGCAAGTCGAGGAGCGGCTGGCGGCGCTGGAGCGGCTGCGGCGGAAGTACGGAACCTCTTTGGACGCGGTGCTCGCCCACCGCGCGTGCGTGGGGAAGGAATTGGACCGGCTCGCGAGCGAATCCCTGGAGCAGGCCGAAGGCGCGGCGGCCGCGGCCGCGGCCGGGTACCGCGCGCTGGCCGAGGGGCTGGGCAAGGCGCGGCGCAGCGCGGCCAAGCGCCTGGCCAAGGCGCTGATGCAGGAAGTCGCCGACTTGGCGATGACGCTGCGCTTCGAGGTGGAATTCGCCGAGAGCAGCGAATGGAGCGCAAGCGGGAGCGATTCGATCCGGTTTCTGGCGTCACTCAACGCAGGTGAGCCGTTGAAGCCGCTGACCGACATCGCTTCGGGCGGGGAGCTTTCGCGGCTGCTGCTCGGACTGCATTTGGTGGTCGAGGGGCAAGCCAAAGTTGCCGAGCGCGGCGCGCCGGCGCGGACCCTGGTGCTCGACGAAATTGATGCTGGCATCGGCGGGCGCGCGGCGGAGGCGGTGGGGCGGAAACTCAAGCTGCTCGGCCAGCATTTTCAGGTGCTGTGCGTGACCCACCTGGCGCAAATCGCCAGCTATGCCGATCACCATCTGCAGGTCGAGAAGTCCTCCGAGCGCGGTCGGACGCGGACGCAGGTGGCGGCGCTGAGCGGCGCCGCCCGGGCGGCCGAGATCGCCCGCATGCTGGCCGGAAAGAGCGAGGACCCGACCGCGCTGAAGCATGCGCGCGAGCTGATCCTGCAGGGGTCGGAAGCTATTCGTCGCGATGGACGGAGCCCGGGGTGAAGGCGGGGACGCAGACGGCGATGTACTCGGCGCCCTGCGGGGTGGAGTAGCGCACCCACTCGCCTTTGGGGGCGAAAACGGCTTGTCCGGCGGCGACTTCGAGCGGGGCACCACTGCGATGCTCGACCCGGAGGGTGCCGTCGAGCACTAACGTGTATTCGTCGAACTCGGGGGTTTGGCCGGGCTCGAGCCAGCCGGCGGGGCTCTGCATGCGGGCAACGCTGCAGCCCGAGGTCTTCGAGTTCACGCAGCCGATGAACTCGTCAATGATCTTGGGCTTGTTGCCGGCCGGGGCGATGCGGGTGGGCGCGGGGACGAGCTGGGCCATGGCACGATTCTAGGCGGTATAATTGACTGGTCGTTTTGACTGGTCGTTTGACGGGAAGGAGACGAGGATGCGGGAGATCCAGGCTTCGGAAGCGAAGACGCACTTTTTGCGCCTGTTGGATGAAGTGGAGCAGGGGGCATCCTTGGCCATCACGCGGCACGGTCGCCGGGTGGCGCGGATCATCCCGGACGAGCCCCGTCGGCAAGAGGAAATCGAGGCTGCGATCAAGCGCATCCGCGAACGCCGGAAACACGCTCCGAAGGTCAGCGTTGAGGAGCTGATCGCTTGGAAGAACGAGGGGCGGCTTTAGTTGGGCCCGTTCGTATTGGATGCATCCATTGCGGCCAGCTGGGCGTTTGATGACGAGGAATCAGCGACAGCGGATCTCTGCCTGGAATGGCTCCGGCGCGGTTCGGCGCAGGTGCCGGTGGTGTTTTGGTTCGAGATTCGGAGCGCGCTGCTGGCGGGCGAGCGACGGAACCGACTGCAAGCGAGCGAAGCAGAGGCGAGCCTGGCGGAGCTGGACCATTTGCCGCTTCACACGGACTGGAGGATTCCCGACGTGGCCGCGATGGATCTCGCGCGCATTCACCGGTTGAATATTTGCGACGCGGTCTATCTCGAGCTGGCATTGCGGTTGAAATTGCCGCTGGCGACGCTCGACGGCAGGCTGGCGCGGGCGGCCGCGACTGAAGGAATTGGGCTGGTGGGCTAGGTCTTGTGTGCTCTCGAGAGTTCGCGGATGAGGTACTCGAGAAACTTGTGCCAGGCGGAGCCGGGTTGTGCGATATCGGGCTTTTTCAGCGTGTCCGATGCACAGGCGTCGCGGGCGCATTGTGCCACGCGGGCCCATTCTTTTCCTGGCCCGAGGTCAAGGAAATTTCTAAAGAGGTTTGCGCCCGACGCACGCGGGCCGCCGCCGAATTCCTCAACTGCGGGCTTTGTGATGAGGGTGCCGAGCATCAGCGCGTCGGAGATTCTTCCGGCCTCTGGCGCCGCCGCAAGAAGCGAGAAGATTCGTCCGTCTTTGCGCGCCACTGTTAATGTTTTTAAGGCTTCTGGGTTCCTGCCAACGCACATTACCGTGGCGGCAATGCCAGCGGCCATGGATAGGGTGTTGTCGGAAATCCGCATCGAGAATTCCGATGCGAGGGTCGGCAGGAGCTGGCGGACATCAATTCCAGAAACCTGAGCAGCGGTAAACTGGCCAAACCAATTCTCGTCGCGCAGGGCCGCCCCGAGTGCGTTGATTACCGCTTGGGGGCCACACTTGGGCTGGTAGCGCGCGAGGTCCACCCTTGGCCGCTTGGCATGCAACCCTGCAACGAAGCCGAGAAAAGTGGCGGGCGTGGCGCCAATCGAAAGACGCCGGGGTAGCGATTGGCCGGCGGCGTCTGCCAGCGCCTGGACGAATTCGGGACATGCGTCCATCGTACCGGCCGATGCGACCGAATCGACGCCGTTCGCGACTGAAGCGAAGATCTCGGGCGCAAGCTGCTGGTTGCTGGCGCAGAGCAAGCCGAGGCCGGTGCCGGGGACTGGGTGTGGGTTGGGCCATTTTGGGATGCGGCTTGCGATTCGAGCCAGCAATTCCCTCGCTTTATCGGCATTTGGGTCCTTCAGGTTGGAAAGGGCCACTGCGGCATTGCCGATTTTGTGGGCATCTTGATCGGTCCAGTACGGTGCCTGCCTTTGAAGGAAGGCCAGCGCGGCTTCTGCGATCACGGGGCAATTCGCGGCGAGGTCGTCCATGTCCTTCGTTCCGCCGCTGGAAAGGTGCTCGGTGAGGAGTGATTCGTAGACCGCCTGCAGCGCAAGCTCGCGTTTGCGGTTGAACCACAGAGCAGCTAAATCGCCTTGGTCTGCGTCGGCAGCCGGGTTCGAGGTGACGACCCAGTCGGGTCTCACTTGGGACCCTGACGAGAGGACGTTCGCGGCGAGGCGGATGACCGCCTCGGTTTTCGCCTGTGGCACGGCTTCCTCTTGCGCGGCTGCGCCCCGGGCCTCCCGTTGGCCGGCCCCCGCGCCGTTCGTGGTCAGTGAAGGTGGCGGAGAGAATTCACGGAGCGCCGAGACTGCCGCCAGCTCGTTAACGAATGACCCGAGGCGGCGCGGAGTCTGCGGCAAGCCGCCGAGGCGCTCGGCGTAAATTGCAACTGCGAGATCAGCGTCGTTGTCGGCCCATGCGAGCTGTTCGCAAATTTGGTTCTTGAGGAAGCGGCGCCAATCGCTGACGAGGGGCGGCGGCACTACAAAGCGGAGTTGGCAGAGTTTTTCGATCTGGCCTTCCAGCTCTTCTTGATTGGTCCTTCGCGCATCGCTTTCCCGCATTTCCACCCGCAACGGGATCAATGTCCAGACTCTCCTTAACGCTTCATGGTCATTGCAATCAAAAAATGTTCGCATGACCGCGAGCGCTTGGCGCTGCTCTCGCGGCGAAACGCGGTCGAGGTCCTCGAGAACGATGACGAGTGTCCGTTCGCGCGAATCCAATCCGGCTTTCCTGGCAAGCTCGACGAATTTGCTGCGAAACTCGATGGAACTGGCGGCAGGGGTAGCCACCGTGTGGTGGGCGGTCCGCGCAAACGCGATCTCGGGGATCCAGGCTAAAATCCACTGGGCAAGAAACAGGGCGGCCGCGGCGGCGACGAGCGTCCAGCCCGCCCACAGCGGCAGCATCCCGGCAAGCTCGTCACGTTGGTAGCTGCCTCTAAGGACGATCCACGCTGCGAATAGCAGTGCAGCAATGGTGAGGCCGCCCGACGATACCGACCTTTTCTCGCTGAGCTTTCCGCGAAATCGCTTCGGCCACCGCTGCAGCCATCCATCGGCAACCCATTTTAATTTCGTGAAACGCGTGAGGAGCTCCTCAAGAAACGCGCGTCGGAGCCTGTCCCCCTCGTGCGCCCAGGCGTCGAAGGTGAACACGCAGACCTGTCTGCTGGCTTCTGTCTGCTGCCCGAGTTTTTTCTTTAACAGGCTTATGACCGTGGACTTTCCGCAACCGCGTTCGCCGACCAGGGCGATCCCGTATCCGCGGCCCGGGTTCAACTCGATGAGCTTGGCAATCGCGGAAGCAATCGCTTGGTGTGCGCCGAAGGCGTCCGATTCGGCCGGAGAATCTGGGCGGAGTTGGAAGGCTGAGGCAGTTTCGTCCGCCATGCGCAAGTCTAGCCTGCCTGGGCGGCGTGCGCATGGGGAAAGACCATGCGACTGGTCTTGGCGGGCGCGGCAGGATTCGAACCTGCGACCGTCGGCTTAGAAGGCCGATGCTCTGGTCCAACTGAGCTACGCGCCCGGAGGAGATGGGGCATGAAGGCCGCCCCTTCGCAGGGTAGCGCATTGCGGGCGGGAATCCGCGGTCCCAGCTTGGCATTATAAGAGTGCATGGGCATCTTCTTCACGCCAAGCGGGGAGCGGGGGTTCCGGGATCTGCGGGCGGGGTGGCGGGTGGGGATCTATGCGGCGTTGGCGGCGGGGGTGCCGGAACTCGCCGGGCGGCTGCTGCCAGCGGGGCCGGCGCCGGAAACGCTGACCGCGGGGCTGGTGGCGGGCGGCGAATTGATCGGGCTGTTTTGGATCGTTCTGGTGACGTGGCTGATGGCGCGGTTCGAGGACCGCGGGTGGGGCGAATTCGGCCTGCCGGGGCGGAGCGCCTTCGGGGCGCGGTTCTGGGAAGGGGCGGGCTGGGGGGCGGCGGCGATGACGGTCCTCGTGCTGCTGATTTTCGCCAGCGGCGACATCACCTACGGGCATCTGGCGCCGGACCGGGGCCTGGGCGTGGCGCTGGGCTGGGGGCTGGCGTTTCTGGCGGTGGGGTTCCTGGAGGAATTTTCCTTCCGCGGCTACGCGCTGACCACGCTGACGCAGGCAGCGGGATTCTGGCTGGCGGCGATTCTGCTCTCAATTGCCTTCGGGGCGGTGCACGCGAGCAATCCCGGCGAGACGCCGCTGGGATTGTTCGCGGTGGGCCTGGTCGGGCTATTTTTCTGCTTCACTTGGCGGCGGACCGGCAGCCTGTGGTTCGCGGTGGGGATGCACGCGGCTTGGGATTTCTGCGAGAGCTTCGTCTACGGCGTGCCCGACAGCGGGCTGGTGACGCCGGGGCGGCTGCTGGCGCCGCGGCTTCACGGCTCGCGCTGGATCACCGGGGGGACGGCGGGGCCGGAGGCGAGCGTCTGGGCGCTGGCGGTGGTGGCGGCGCTGTTCGCGATCTTGGCGGTGCGGTTTCCCGTGAAGCCGACGGCTGAAACCAGCCCCAGCGAGCGCAGCAGCGCGTCCTCGCCGGCGTAGTCGAGCCGAGCCGCGTCGGAGGGCAAGGGCGGATGGGCCTGTTCCCAGGCCAGCGTGGCGGCGAGGGCGTGCGCAGGCGACACGACTTCACGGTAGCCCAGCTCGGCGCGGATGCGGCTGCTGTCGGCGGCGGCCGCGGCGGCGGATGGGCAGCGCCGAGCCAGCGCCGCCGGGGTGATGACGATACGGCCGCGCCAGCCCATGGCAAGCGCCACTTGCTGCGCCCACTCGGCCTCATTGAAGGCATGCGGCTCGCACAGCTCATAGGCGCGGCCGCGGGCGCGGGGATGGGTGGCGGCCAAGGCGATGCCGCAGGCGGCGTTCTCGATGTAGATTCGCGGGGTGCGCGACTCGGCGTCGGCGCGCGGCAGCAGGATCGCGGAGCGACCGTCACGCATGCGACGCCACAACGGATAGAGGCTGCGGGCGGGATCGCCGGGTCCGTAGAGGGCGGCGAGGCGTACCACGGTGGCGGGGGATCCAAGCCAATCGGCGCGGTCTCGAGCGGCACGATTGACGACCAGCAGCCGGGACGGGCCGGCGCTGGAGAACAGCGTGCGGCGCAGACTCGGCGAGGCATCCGCGCACGTGTCGATCACAACGCCGGGGGACAGGGCGGCGATGTCGGAGGTGTGATCGGCCAGGCGAGCCCGATCGGCATGGATGCAGATTGCGTCTTTGGGGCAGGGCGTGCGGCCGCGATGGAGCACCGCCACTTCGTGGCCTTGCGCGCGCAGCGCCCGACCAATGGCCGAACCCAAAAAGCCCGTGCCACCGAGAAGAAGTGCGCGCATCACGGTTGGGATGCAGCGAGGAAGTTGACAGTTGATCGTTGATGGTGGGTGCGGCCGCGCCCGGCTAAAGGCGGAGGAGTTGGGGGATGCGGGCGAAGTGGGCATCGCGGGTGACGAGGGGCAGATGATGCTGGAGGCAGAGGGCCGCGATCCAGAGGTCGTTGGCAGGGATGGGCGTGCCGGCGCCACGCAATTCCGCTTTGAGGCTCGCATAGGCATCGGCTGTGGCCGCGTCGGGCAGGAGCAGATGCACGCCGGGCTTGGCGAGGAAGCGGGCGAGGAGAACTTCATTTTTCAACGCCTGGCTGCCGCCGCGAAAGCCTGCCCGGACTTCTCCCAGCACGAAGGGCACATAAATGCGTTCGCTTTCCTCGAGCCAGTGGATCAGCCCGGTGTCGCCGCGCAACAAATCACTCAATCGCTTGGTGTCGAGTGCGACGGTCAGCGCCAATCCTCCGGGTCGATTTGGCGCTGTTCCTCGAGCATGGCGTCGAATTCGGGATCAGGATGCCACTTGCCGACAAGATCAGAAAGATCACGGAACTTGCGCGGGCCGAGGGTGGCGGTGGAAAGTTCGTCGAGCAGGACTTGGTTCAGGCTGATGCCGCGTTCGGCGGCGCGCTGGCGCAGGACGTTGACTGGCGCGGGACCCCGCGGGGCTTCGCCCCGCGACCCGCTTTACGCTCGGCAGGGCTGGGTCCCTGGGACCCCAGCCCTGCCGGGCCCGCGCCGCTTCGATCCCCGGGGGCGCAAACGCATGCGTTTGCCCCTACGGAATTTCGCGGTCTTTCCGCGCCGACTTGGCCCGCAGTGCCAACGGCGCGGCCCCCGCGTACGGTCCACTTCCTTGGGCACGTCGCGGACGGTGTACTGAACCTTCGCTTTCTTCGCCATGCCTGCATGGCAGCACCGAGTGCCTGCACGGACTGTTGACTGGCGCGGGACCCCGCGGGGCTTCGCCCCGCGACCCGCTTTACGCTCGGCAGAGCGTGCTCGCTGCGACGCTCGCACCCCGGGACCCCAGCCCTGCCGAGCCCGCGCCGCTTCGATCCCCGGGGGCGGACCGCCTACGGAATTTCGCGGTCACTCCGCGCCGACTTGGCCAGCAGTGCCAACGGCGCGGCCCCCGCGTTTCGCTTTATCTTCGCGGTAACCGCAAAGATTCTCAGGTTTTTTGATTTTTTTCTGGTTGACGGAGCAGGAGTTGCCGCTACTATGTGGGCAGAAGTGGAGCAAAGTGGCTATTTGTGGAGAAAATTGAATGCTGAGGGGGAACTATCCAGCGCGGGTGGACGAGAAGGGGAGGCTGAAGCTCCCCAACGAGTTCCGTGCGCAACTGGACCAGGCGAACCCCGGCCACCAGTTCTACATCACCAGTTTCGACGGCCTGAATGCCCGCATTTACCCGATGCGGGAGTGGGAGCGGATCGAAGAAAAGCTGGCGCAGCTGCCTTCGATGCACCCGACCAAGCAGAAACTGCTGAGCCGGACGAATTATTACGGCCAAGTGGTCGAGATGGACGCGCAGGGGCGGGTGCTGATGCCGGCGGTGCTGCGCGCCAGCGCGGAGATGAAGGGGGACGTGGCGGTGCTGGGGTACTTGCAGCATTTAGAAGTCTGGAACGAGGAGCGGCTGCTGGCGGAGATGAAGGCGCAGGCCTTCAGCGACGCCGACAAGCAAGCCTTGGCGGACTTGGGGATTTAGGAGCGCGGTGGAGGGGCTGGGGCATGTGGCCGTCATGCCAGAGGAAGTGGTCGCGTACTTGGCGCCGCAGCGCGGCGGCACCTACGTGGATTGCACGCTGGGCGCCGGCGGGCACAGCCGGCGGATTGCGCAAGCGATGGGTGCCGGGCGGCTGATCGGATTCGACAAGGATCCGATGGCGCTGGAGGCAGGCCGCAAGGCGATGGCCGGCGCCGGAGTGGAGTTCGAGGCCGTGCAAGCGGATTTCGCGGAAGCGGCCGAGCGGCTGCGGGAACGCGGGGTGGAGCAGGTGGACGGAGTGATGGCGGACTTGGGAATGAGCTCGATGCAAATCTCGGATGCCGGGCGCGGATTCAGTTTTGCCGCCGACGGGCCCTTGGACATGAGGATGGATCCTCGCCAGGAGGTGACGGCGGAGCAGGTGGTGAATCAGTTCAGCGAGCGCGAGCTGGCGGACCTGATTTTCCAATACGGAGAGGAAAGGAGGTCGCGGAGAATTTCCAGAGCCATTGTCCGGTCACGGCCGCTGCACAGCACCGCGCAGTTAGCGGCGCTGGTGGCAGCCGTGACCCGGCCAATGAACGTGCAACGCTCGCGCGGGCCGCACCCGGCGACGCGGACGTTCCAGGCGCTGCGGATCTTCGTGAACTCGGAGTTGACTTCCCTCGACCGTTGGCTGTCGCAGCTGCCGGGCCTGCTGAAGGCGGGCGGGCGGGCGGTGGTGATCAGTTTTCATTCGCTGGAGGACCGGCCGGTGAAGCAGAGCTTCCGGGCGGGGGCGCAGGCGGGGCTGTACAAGATCTTGACGCCGCACACCGTGCGGCCGGGCGCGGAGGAAGCGGCGGCAAACCCGCGGGCGCGGAGCGCCAAGCTGCGCGCGATCGAGCGGCTCGCGCACGCCGGCGGGGGCTCCGCCCCTGGCCCCCTGTGGGTCGGCTCCCCGATGCCGCACAGCGCAAGAGTCCGGTCGGGGGGAGGCGGATCGCGCTTGGGAATCGGGAAGGAGGCCGGCCATGGATGTGCATTTTCGCCAGCAAATTGACAACTCGCACTTGGTGCGGGTGAGCGATCCGGCGCGGCGGCGCGAGCTGAAGGCGCTGTTCACGCTGGTGGTGCTGGCCTTCGCGGTCGGCTTCGGCTGGGCGTGGATGCGCTTCGAGCGGGTGCGGCTCGGCTACCAGATCGAAAGCGCGCGGCAGCAGCAAGCGAGCCTGGAGCAGTGGAACCGGGGCCTCGAGCTGCAGCAGGCGGCGCTGCGCAGCCCGGTGCGGATTTACGGGCTGGCGGAGGCGCGGCTGGGAATGCAGAGCGCGCAGCCGGGGCAGATGGTGGCGATGGACGCGGCGCCGGGCAGCGGAGCTCCGGTGATGGCCGCCAATGCGGTGCCCTCGATGTCGGGGCAACGGGCAAAGAGCAATCCGTGATCAGGCGTCGGTAGTCGGCAGCGCAGGGGGGCCGCGGGGTTTGGCCAAGGCAGGAAACCAAGCTGGAACGCGGCGGCGGATGCTGGGGCTGGAGCTGGGCCTGGTCGGCTGGGCGCTGCTGGTGGTGGCGCGGCTGTACTGGCTGCAGGTGGCGGACCACTCCTGGCTGGAGGCGCGGGCGCGGCAGCAGCAGCAGAAGACGATCGCCGTCAGTGCCGAGCGCGGCACCATCTATGACCGCAACCTGACGCCGCTGGCGATGAGCCTGCCGGTCGAGTCGCTGTTCGCCAATCCCAAGCTGGTTCCGGATCCCCAGCAAGAAGCGGCAGAGTTGTCGGAACTGCTGGGCATCGATCGAGGCGAGCTCGCACGCAGCCTGGGGTCGCAGCACAGCTTCGTCTGGGTCGCCCGGCAAATCACCGCCGATCAAGCGCGGGCGGTCGAGGCCTTGCATCTGCCGGGCATTTTCAGCGAGCCCGCCACGCGGCGGTTCTACCCCAAGGGGGAGCTGGCGGCCAGCGTGCTCGGGTATGTGGGGGTGGACGGCGATGGGCTGGGCGGGGTCGAGCATTCATGGGACCGCGAGATCCGGGGCCAGGACGGACGAGCGGTGGTCGAGGTGGATGCGCACCGGCAGGGGTATGGCCAAGTCGAGCGCGCGCCGGAGGAGGGGGAGAACCTCATCCTCACGCTCGACCAGAACATCCAGTACATCGCCCAGCAAGAACTCGACAAGCGGGTGGCGGAGACGCACGCGCGCAGCGGGGTGGTGGTGGTGGAGAATCCACGCACGGGCGAGATTCTGGCCCTGGCGAATTCGCCCGGCTTCAATCCGGACGAAGCGGCCTCCACGCCGGCGGCGCAGCTGGGGGATGCGGCGGTCTCGAGCCCCTATGAACCGGGGTCGGTGTTCAAGCTGGTGACCCTGGCGGGAGCCCTGCAGCAGGGGCTGGTGACGCCGGACGAGATGATTGACTGCCAGATGGGCTCGATCAAAGTGGGCGGACGGATCATCCACGACCACGCCAAGTTCGGGGTGATCAGCGTGACCGACATCCTGCGGCACTCGAGCGACGTGGGGGCAATCAAGATCGGGCTGAAGCTGGGAGATCAAGAGATGTACCGCTATATTCGCGCCTTCGGCTTCGGGGCGCCGACCGGGATCAAGCTGCCGGGCGAATCGCGGGGGATTGTGCGGCCGCCGCAGCGGTGGACGCCGATGTCCATCGGGGCCGTGAGCATGGGGCAGGAGGTGGCGGTGACGCCGGTGCAAGTGGTGGCCATGATCTCGACCCTGGCGAACGGCGGCATCTACCATGCTCCGCGCGTGGTGCTGGGCGAATTTCAGGGCGCCGCGCCGAGCCAGGCGCCCGCGTTCGTGCCTGCTCCTGGGCGGCAGGTGGTGAGCCCGCTGGTGGCAAACGAGATGAAGCAGATGATGGCCCAGGTGGTGCTGGCGGGTACGGCGACGCAGGCCCGGCTGAACGGCTACACCGCGGCGGGCAAGACCGGGACTGCGCAAAAAGTGGACCCCGGAGGTCATAGTTACTCGGCCCGCAACTACATTTCGTCCTTCGGGGGGTTCGCGCCGATCAACGATCCGGCGCTGACCATCCTGGTGGTGATCGATTCGCCGCAGGGAGGGCACGAAGGCGGACCCACGGCGGGGCCGGTGTTCAAGGCCATTGCCGAACGCGCGCTGCCCTACCTGGGAGTGGCGCACGATGTGCCGGTGCTGAGCCAACCGCAGTCGCCGAGCATTGCGCCGCAGGACGCGGTGGAAGAGTCGGAGGAGGTGGATCGGCCGGAGGCGGGCTGGAAGCCGGAGATTCCAGGGCCTCCGCCGCCGCTCCCGGCAGTGCCGACCGGCCGGGTGGTGGTGGCGGTGGCGGGGGCGGTCGAGGTGGTGATGCCGGATTTCGGCGGGCAGACGCTGCGAGCGGTCTCGGCGGCGTGCGCGCGCCTGGGGTTGGCCCTCAGCTTGCAAGGCAGTGGCGTGGCGCGGGCGCAAACGCCGGCGCCGGGCACGCGCCTGCCGGCGGGAGCGCGGGTGGCGGTGCGGTTCGGGCCATGACCCTACGCTGGAAAGAACTGCTGCGCGGCATCGGCGTCTTGGGACGGAGCGGGAATCTGCCCGAGCGCCTCACCGGGGTGCACTACGATTCGCGCAAGATCGAGCCCGGATGGGCGTTTGTGGCCATCCGCGGCGAGCGCGCCGACGGAAATGATTTCGTGCCGCAGGCGCTGGCGCGGGGGGCGGCGCTGGTGCTCTCGGAAAGCGCGCCCACGCTGCCGGAATCGGTGCTCCCCTGCGCCTGGATCCAAGTCGGAAACGCGCGCCAGGCGCTGGCCACGGCGTCGGCGAATTGGTTCGGGAGGCCGGCGGAGCGGCTGCGGATGGTGGGCGTGACCGGAACCAACGGCAAGACCACCACCACCTTCCTGATCGAATCGCTGCTGCGGCAAGCCGGAATCGCCTGCGGGCTGCTGGGCACCATCGAGTACCATATTGGCAACCAGATCGTGCCTTCGCCGCACACCACGCCCGAGTCCTACGACTTGCAAGCGCTGCTGGCGCAGATGGGCGAGGCGGGATGCGCGGCCGCGGTGATGGAGGTTTCTTCGCACGCGCTGGCGATGGAGCGGGTGCGCGGCTGCCGCTTCGAGGCTGTGGTCTTCACCAACTTGACCCAGGACCACCTCGACTATCATGGCACGATGGAAAATTATGCCGCCGCCAAGCGCCGCCTCTTCGAAGGCACCGGAGCGGGCGCGCCCGCGCACGCGGTGGTGAATGCCGAGGACCGCGCCAGCGAAGGCATGGTCGCCGGCTTCCAAGGCGAGGTGCTGCGCTACGGGTTCGGCCGCGCCGCCGGCCTGCGGGCGAGCGAGGTGCAAAACCGGCCGGCGGGGGTGCGGTTCCGGCTGCACACGCCCGAGGGTCAGGAGTTCCCGGTTTCGAGCCAGCTGGTCGGGCGCGTGAACGTGCTTAACATGCTGGCGGCGCTGGGCGCGGGGCGAAGCCTGGGGCTGGAATGGGAGGCGATGGCGGCCGGAGGTCCGGGGTGGCCGCGGGTGCGGGGGCGGTTCGAGCCGGTGTACGCCGGGCAGCCGTTCACGGTGCTGGTGGACTATGCGCACACGCCGGATGCGCTGGCGAACCTGCTGGCGCTGGCACGGGAGATGACGCCGGGAAAGGTGCGGGTGGTGTTCGGCTGCGGCGGAGACCGCGACCGGGGGAAGCGTCCGTTGATGGGGCGGGCGGCGGAGCAAGGCGCGGATTGGGTGCTGGTGACCTCGGACAACCCGCGGCACGAAGCGCCGGAGGCGATCATCGCCGAGGTGCTGGCGGGCATGGGGCCGGGTGCCGCCGCCGAACCCGACCGGCGGATGGCCATCCGCCAGGCGCTGCGCAGCGCGGAGGCGGGCGACACGGTGGTGCTCGCGGGCAAGGGCCACGAGGAGTACCAGATCATCGGCGATCAGCGCCATCACTTGGACGATGCCGAAGAGGCGAGGCTGGGGCTGCGGGAGTTGGGATGGAAACTCTGAACGCGGGCGCCGGCTCGGGGGTGAGCATTGACAGCCGGACGCTGCAGCCCGGTGAAACCTATTTCGCGCTGCAAGGCGAGCAGCACGACGGGCACGACTTCGTCGAAGCCGCGCTCAAGGCCGGGGCGCGGCGGGCGGTGGTGGCGAAGGCGCAGGCGGAGCGCTTTCCGGCGCGGCTGCGCCCCAAACTGCGGGTGGTGGAGGACCCGCTGCGGGAGCTGCAGCGCAAAGCGCATCTGCATCGCAGGCGCTGGGGCGGGCCCTTGGTGGCGGTGACCGGATCGGCGGGCAAGACCACCACCAAGGACATGATTGCGGCGGTGCTGGGCACCAGGCTGACGGTGCTCAAGAGCGAAGGCAATTTCAACAACCACATCGGGCTGCCGCTGACGCTGCTGCGGCTGCGGCGCGAGCATCAGGTGGCGGTGGTTGAAATGGGGATGAACCATGCCGGCGAGATCGCGCGGCTGGCCGAAATCGCCGCGCCCACGATCGGGGTCTTCACCAACGTCGGGCAGGCGCACCTTGGGAACTTCGCTTCCATCGAAGGCATCGCCGCAGCCAAGCGCGAGTTGGCGCTGGCGGTCCCGCCCACCGGCACCCTGGTGCTGAACGCGGAAGACCCGCGGGTGGCGCGCTTCGGGGAGGGCTTTGGCGGGCGGGTGGTGTTCTACCGCGGCAGCGAATACGAAGCGCCGCTGCGCTTTCCGGGACGGCACAACCGCGCCAATGCGGCGGCGGCGGCGGCAACCGGATTGCTGTTCGGCGTGGATCCGGGGCAGGCGCAGGAAACGCTGGGCTCGCTGGCGCCGCCTCCGGGGCGCGGCCAACTGCTGCATTGCCACGACATGCTGCTGATCCACGACTGCTACAACGCCAACCCGGAGGCGATGGAGCAGATGCTGCAGGTGCTGGCGGCCGCGGCCGGCAAGCGGCGGGTGGCGGTGCTGGGCGAGATGCGGGAATTGGGCGAGCAGTCGGCCACGCTCCACCGCCAGGTGGGGGCGGCGGCGGCGCGCGCGGGCGTGGACCTGCTGGTGGCGGTGGCGGGCAACGCGGCTTTCGTGCTCGAGGGAGCGCGCGCGGCGGGCTTCCGCGGGCGCACTCAATACTTCACCAGCGCGGCGGCCGCGGCCGCGGCGCTGCCGGAACTGCTGCAGCCCGGAGATGTGGTGCTGTTCAAGGCATCGCGCGGGGTGCAGCTCGAGCAGGCGGTGGAGGCACTTCATCCGCGGCCTTCCCAGTTCACCGTTCACAGTTGACAGGACACCGTGCTCTATTGGCTCTTCTATCAACGGCTGTTTCCTTTCTTCCGCCCGCTGCGGGTATTCCGATTTCTCACCTTCCGCACGGCGTTTGCCGGCATCACGGCGCTGGCGATTGCGCTCCTGCTGGGGCCATGGCTGATCCGGCGGCTGCAGGAGTTCCAGATCGGGCAGTTCATCCGCGAGGATGGACCCAAGTCGCACCACAGCAAAGCGGGGACGCCGACCATGGGCGGACTGCTGATCAACATCGCCGTGCTGGTGCCCACCCTGCTGTGGGCGGATCTGAGCAACCCTTTCATCTGGATCGCGATGTTCAGCGTGGCCGCCTTCGGCGCCATCGGCTTCGTGGATGACTTTGCCAAGCTGCGGAAAAAACGCAATCTGGGGCTGACCTCGCGGCAGAAGCTGGGGGCGCAGACCATCGTGGGGGCGGTGATCGGGCTGGTGCTGGTGGGCTTGAACCACAGCGGACGGTACTCGACCCGGCTGGTGGTCCCGTTTTTCAAGCATTACCGGCCGAACTTGGCCTTCAACGGCTTGGCCACCCACGCCGGCTGGTATGTGCTGGCCTTCTTGCCCTTCATCGCCTTCGTGGCGCTGGTGGTGGTGGGATCGAGCAACGCCGTGAACCTGACCGACGGCCTGGACGGGCTGGCGATCGGCTGCACGGTGATCGCCGCCGGGGCGTTGACCGTGCTGACCTATATCTCCGGGCACGCGCTGTTCGCCTCGTACCTCGAGATCGAGCACATGCCGCAGGTGGGCGAGCTGACGATCTTCGGCGGGGCGCTGGTGGGAGCGAGCATCGGGTTCCTGTGGTACAACGCCCATCCGGCGGAGATCTTCATGGGCGACGTGGGGTCGCTGGCGCTGGGCGGAGCGATCGGCACCATCGCGGTGCTGATCAAGCAGGAGCTGCTGCTGCCTTTCATCGGCGGCATCTTCGTGATCGAGGCGGTGTCGGTGATCCTGCAGGTGGGGAGCTACAAGCTGCGCAAGAAGCGCATCTTCAAGATGGCGCCCCTGCACCACCACTTCGAGCACCTGGGGTGGAGCGAATCGAAGATCATCACCCGCTTTTGGATCGTGGCCGGGGTGTGCGCGCTGTTCGCGCTGACCACGCTCAAGCTGCGCTGATTCACGGTTGCCTGGCGCAGCCCCGCGCGAACTGTGAACTGTGAACTGTGCCCGCCCTGCCGAGCGTCATTGGCGGAGGCTGGCGAGCGGGTCGGCGCGGGCGGCGCGGAGGGCGGGGATGAAGCTGGCGGCGGCGGCAGCGAGCAGGAGCGCGAACGCCGCGGCCGCGAAGGTCAGCGGATCGCGCGCCGGGACCCCGGTCAGCAGGCTGGCCAGGAAGCGGGTGAGCAGCAGGGCGGCGGCGATGCCGGCGGCAACGCCCGCCAGCGCGATGCCGACCCCTTGGCGCAGGACCAGCGCCGCCACCGCGCCGCGACGCGCGCCCAGCGCCATGCGGATGCCGATTTCGCGCTGGCGGCAGGCCACGCCATAGGCGAGCACGCCGTAGACGCCGGTGATGGCCAGCACCACCGCCAGCAGGGCGAAGAGTCCGATGAGCGTGGCCTGGAAGCGCGGGGTGGCGATGGCACCGGCCTCGCGCGCGGCCAGCGTCTGGGTGGGCCCGATCACGGTATCGGGGTAGAGGGCGCTGGCGGCGCGCCGGATCAGCGGGGCCACCGCGCCGGAGGGCAGGCGGGTGTCGAGCACCAGGCTCACGACCGTTGCTGAGGATTGCTTGTAGGGGAAATAGTAGGCCTGCAGGGAATCGCCGAAGAAGCGTTGGTAATGGACATTGCCGACCACGCCAATGATGCGGCAATACGGCACCGATACGTTTCCGGCAGAGACGCTGACAAGGCTCGGTTCACTGGCTTTGAGGTACTTGCCCAAGGGGCTGCGGCCGGGAAAGTGGCGCTGGGCCAGGGCTTGACTGATGATCACGACGGGCTCGGAGGAGGCCACATCCGATTCGGTGAACTCGCGACCGGCGATGAGGGGAATGCCCAGCGTGCGGAAGTAGCCAGCGCTGATGGTGGCCACGACGGTCGAGGGGAACGCGGCCGGCGTCCAAGGCTGGCCGCGGATGGTGAAGGTGTCGTCGTTGAACCAGTCGTTGGGCGGCAGCGCGTCGGAGATGGCGGCGGAGCGCACGCCGGGAATGGCCGCGGCCTGCGCCAGCAGACGGTTGAAATACTCGATGTCGGCGGGGTTGTTGCCGTAGGGGTCAAGCTTGGCGTCGGGGGCATGCCCGCGGATGGATATCCCCGTGACCAGCACCTGGCCGGCGGGGGTCGAGGTGCCTTGGGAGGCATGGGCCAGTTCAAGGAAGCTGCGCAGCAGCAAGCCGCAGACGACGAGCAGCAGGAGCGCCAGCGCGACCTCGACGCCGGCCAGCCAGGATTGGGTGGCGGTGCGCGCGGTGGCGCGGGCGGCTGCGGTCGGGCGGGTGATGCGCAGCGCGGGCGCGAGGCCGGAGAGAAGGCCGGCCGCCAGCGCAGTCGCCGTGGTGAAGGCGAGCACGCCCCAGTCGAGGTGAACATCGCTCAGGCGCGGCAGATTGGCGGGGTTGCCGGCCCGAAGCCAGGCGAGCGCCGCCCAGGCCAAGCCCCATCCGGCGCCCGCGCCCAGCACAGCCAGCAGACAGCTTTCGCTGAGCAACTGCCGGGCCAGGCGGGCGCGCCCGGCGCCGAGGCTGGCCCGCACGGCCATCTCCGGCGCCCGCGCCTGGGCGCGGGCGAGCAGAAGGCCCGCGAGGTTCACGCCGGTGATGAGCAGCAGCGCCAGCACCGCGGCCATCAGGATCCAGAGCAGTCCGGCGACGTTGCCGACGATGGATTCGCGCAGCGGGGCGATGGGCAGGGAGAGATGCCTGTAAAAATCCGGATGCGCCGCCTCGATGGCGGCGCCGACGGCGTTGGTTTCGGCCTGCGCCTGCGCCCAGGTCACCCCCGCGCGCAAGTGCGCGATGCCGCGGAAGCCGAACGGCCCGCGGCGCGACGGCGGCGCGAGACGCAAATTGAGCCAGATTCGGGTCGAGTCGGTGGGGAATTGGAACTCGTCGGGCATAACCCCGACAATGGTCGTGGCCTGCTGGTTGATGGTGAGGACGCGACCGAGCGCCTGCGGGCTTCCGCCCAGCACGTCGCGCCAGAAGGCCGCGCTGACCACCGCCACCGCCGGGCTCGAGGGCTGGTCATCGCCGGGGCGGAGGCCGCGGCCGAGCCGCGGCATGGCGCCCAAGGCCGCGAAGACGCCGGAACTGGCGAGCGCGCCGCGCTCGCGGCGGGGCTGGGCGATGCCGGCGAGGTCGAGCGAGCGGCTGGTGAACAGGCCGACGGCGTCGAAGGCATGATTCCGGGCGCGCCAGTCCAGGAAATCCGCCAGGCTGAAGGTCCCGCGCGGCTTGTTCTGCGGGGCGAAGTCCATATAAACCACCGCAACCCGATTGGCGTCGCGGTAGGGGAGCGGGCGCAGCAAGACGCCCTCGACCAGGCTGAACAAGGCGGCGTTGGCCCCGATGCCCAGCGCCAAGCTGACCAGCGCCGCGGCGGTGAAGCCGGGGCTGCGACGGAGCTGGCGCAGGGCGTGGCGCAGGTCGCGGGCGAGGTCGTCGATCCAGAAGCCGAAGCGGGCGGCGCGGAGGCTCTCGCGCAAGGGCTCGCTGCCGCCCATCGCCAGCTCCGCCTCGCGCGGGCTGCGGCCCTCCTGCTGCAGGATCGCGGAAACCGATTCGATCTCTTCCCGCTCTTCGCGCTCGCGCGCGCTCCGGCGCAGAAGGTTGCTGAAAACGCTGGCCAACGGCTTCCAGAAGCGCGGCATGGCTATGCCTTCTCGCCGGCGGCGGCGGCCAGGGCCGCGCCCATGGCGTCGGAGATGCCGCGCCAGCGGGCGGCTTCGGCTTCGAGCCGGGCACGGCCGGCGCGGGTGAGGCGGTAGTATTTCGCGCGGCGGTTGGTCTCGGATTCGCCCCAGCGCGCCGCCAGCCAGCCCGATTGCTGCATCCGGTGCAGCGCGGGAAACAGCGAACCCGGCTTGACGTCGAAGCGGCCGCCGGTGATCTGGGCGATGCGGCGCGCGACGCCGAGGCCGTGGTGCTCGCCCAAGCGCAGCGATTGCAGGATGAGCAGATCGAGGGTGCCCTGCAGCAGGGGAGTGGCTTCCATGCAGACAGGCTATAGGAAGACGTATAGAGTGTCAATAGGGGGGATTGGGCGCCGCCGCCCCGTGGGGCGGACCAGTTGACTGGCGCGGGACCCCGCGGGGCTTCGCCCCGCGACCCGCTTTACGCTCGGCAGAGCGTGCTCGCTGCGACGCTCGCACCCCGGGACCCAGCCCTGCCGGGCCCGCGCCGCTTCGATCCC
>Ga0134126_10003505_pt1 | contig 19656 bp, 10 predicted proteins | sample KB31752_FD_96881 | JGI IMG/M metagenome (GOLD analysis project Ga0134126, IMG submission 96881) | Terrestrial soil microbial communities with excess Nitrogen fertilizer from Kellogg Biological Station, Michigan, USA - KB3-175-2 | ecosystem: Environmental > Terrestrial > Soil > Unclassified ...
AAATTCCCTTATGGAACCTTCATCATCAACATGAGTGCCTGTCTGCTCATTGGGTTCTCTGTAACCTTCCTGGCCAGGCGGACCGGCCTGAATCCTGCGTGGAGATTTCTTGTGCCGATCGGCTTTCTTGGCGCCTACAGCACGTTTTCATCGTACGCGTGGGAGACAGTCTACTCGCTGCGCAGTGGCGGCTTCTCCATCGCTGCACTCTATGCATTCGGGAGCCTCTTTCTTGGACTTGCAGCCGTCTGGTGCGGCATCCTTATCGCAGAGATCATCCCATGAGGATCGATCGTTCTTGCGACCCGAATTGACCGTATGATCGAAACCTATCGCCCCGCAGGTGGAGTGAGCGGTGGGTTATGCGGCTAAAGGAGAATTTATGTTGCAGCCAGGAAAGGCAGTCAAGGTTTCGATCTATTTGAGCGAAGGATCGACTCATCGTGGAGTGTCAAGCTATTCCAGTATCCTCGATTTTCTTTTTTATCGCGGAGTTTCCGGGGCAACGGTGCTGAAGGGAGTTGCGGGATTCGGCGCGGACCGTCAGATCCATTCCTCCGGCGTCGTCGAAATATCGGACCACTTACCTTTGAAGATTGAATTTATCGAATCCCGTGAAAAGGTCGACGAGCTACTGGGCAAGCTGGAGGAGATGGCCGGCAGCGGCATGATCGAAGTGCAGGACACGATAGTCGCGAAGGCCCCGCAAAGCTCGAAGCAGAAGGGGGCCGTAATGCCAGCGCATATGAAGATCGAGGGCAGGGCAAGGCTGATGCGTATCTACATTGGTGAGGCGGACCAGTGGAAGGACAAATCGCTATACAAGGCGCTTGTTGAGGCCATGCGCGTCAATGACATCGCCGGAGTTACTGTGTATCGAGGCATTCTTGGCTACGGCGCGCACCGGCGCGTCCATAGAGAAAATCCATTGCACCTGTCGCATGACAGCCCAATCATGCTGTCGGTGATCGACTCTGAAGAAAAGTTGCGATCTTTCTTGCCCATCGTCGAGCAAATGGTGCGGGAGGGGTTGGTCGTTCTGTCAGAAGTAGACATCATCAAATACTCGTATCGCGCGCACGATGGAAAGCAAGGCGAGGAATAAGTGGAGACAGCGCCATGAAAGAGCAGTTTCAAGCACGTATTCTACGCATTCATTTTGGTGAAGATGACAAGTGGCAGGGCAAACCATTGCACGAGGCGATTTTCGCTAAGTGTAGAGAGTTGGGCATCGCGGGAGCCACTGTCTACCGTGGCATCGAGGGTTACGGAACCAGCACGAGAATTCATTATGCCAGCCATTGGACCCTTTCGAAGGATGCTCCCATTGAATTGAGCATCATTGATACCGAAGAGCAGATCAAAAAATTAGCTCCTTATCTCGACAGCATGGTCCAGGAAGGTCTGATCGCGACCTCGCGTGTCGATGTCATCCGCTTTTCTCGTTAGGAAAGGTGTTCGGTCGCAAGGGTGACGGCAGATGCAGGGATGAAAGATGACAACAGCCCCTCAACCTGAGCTATCTGGCCCGCGCCGACGATCAAGTATCTATTCCATTACGGACGTACGACGATAATCCCCGCCTGCGGATTCCCCATTTGCATAGTCTCGGAGCGCTGCAACTGCTGTTCGCAGTCAAGTCGAACCGCATTCGATCACAGCAGTCGAACCAATTCGATCCGGCTCTGCTCAGGATACCGTCACGATGACCGCAGTGGTCGCCGTGACCGAGCCGCTGGTCGCGGTCACGGTAACGGTATAGCTGCCTGAAGTTGTTCCGCCCACCGGCGTCGGATGACTTATCATATTCGAACCGCCACATCCAATAGCCGCAGCCGAGATGGCCAGGAAAAGAAGCAGGCTGAACAGTGTCTGCCATTTGCGCCGGCGGAACGGGACGCAGAAGAAGAGCAGCGCCACAAAGGTCCCGCTGCCACCCAGCGTGAATAACTTCTTGAGCGGGTTGTGGAGCGCCGCGGTGGAAGGGCCAGTAGTGCTGATGGTCAGCGTCGAGGTGACCGGCGCCGTGCTGGAAATCGCCGGCGGCTGGGTAGCCGAGCAGGTCGGCAGATCGATCGCGCCCGCAGGACTGGACGTGACAGCGCAAGTGAGTGCTACGCTGCCGGTAAAGCCGTTGCTGGGTGTTACCGTGATGGTCGAGGTCGCACTTGCTCCGGGCGAAGCTACGCTGGCAGACGTCCCGTCCAACGTGAATGTACCGGGATTGACTATAGGCTGGATGACGTAGGCAGCGCTCACCACGTTGCTGGTGCCCTGGGTTGGGCTTACTGCGATTGCTTTGATCGTCTCCGATGCAGCGGCCGAGATTGCACCTGAATAGAGGGTTGATGCAGCGGTGGGCGTAGTTCCGTTTGTTGTGTAGTGGATCTGTGCATCTGTTGTCGCACTGGTTAATGCGACTTTCTGCGTTGTGCTGTAGGTGCCTGCCGCAGGGGCGAAGGCAGGTGGGACCGATTGTGTGGCGTAGGTCCAGGTAAGGAGCTTCTGGCTCGCCGTGACTGTACTCGTACTCCCGGTAAAACCGACGTAGGCTATATTGCCGCCCACGACCTGGGATATGTTGATTGGGTTCGAGATCGTGAAGGTCTGTTTGTTTACGAGATCCAGAAGGTTCAGGGTCAACTTGGTGCCGTCGTATGTAATCGTGGCCTGAATGGAATCGCCGCTATTGAGCTCGATTCCGCTCGGAGTCAGGTCCACCGTCGGCAGGGTCGGCGCGACTCCATCTGTGTAAAGGCCGGTGGAATCGCTTCCCTCATTGTCGGAATTGTAGAAGTTGAACTTGACGGCGACGCTTTTCGCAATCCCCTGATATCCGAGACCGTCGCCGCTTAAGCCGACCGCTGTCGGCGCCACGTTCTGAATGGTGAATGTAAACCCGTTCCCCTGGGCCGCCGAGAGCTGAAATTCAAAAGTGGTGGTGAAGGCCTGGATATTAATTGGCGTATTCCAGAACACGCTGCCGGCCTGATTCGTGCCGCCATTGGTCAACTGCATGCGGGTGTCGTTCGTGGCTACTGTGCTGCCGTTGAGCGTCAAGCCGGCGGTCGATGAGAAGCCCATCCCGAAATTGATCGACGTTCCTCCACCCTGAATCACATAAGCGGCCGTCGTGACGTTACTGTTCTGCAGGCTGGGATCGATGGCGATCGCCTTGATCGTTTCCGAGACGGGAACCTGAATCGGACCCGAGTATAAGTTCGAGGAGGCCGACGGAGCTGATCCATCGGTGGTGTAGTAGATTTTGGCGTTTGCGTCGGTATCAGAGAGGGTCACCTTCTGCGCGGCGACGTAGGTACCACCGCCTGGCTGGAAGGCAACGGCAGGCGCTTGGCCGGTGAAGGTGAAGATGGCGGTCGTCACTCCGCTCTCGATGTACCCGGACGCGCTGGAAATGGCTTTCACGGTGGTATCCGTAGCGATTGTGATGGGATCCGTGTAGAGTTTCGACGCCGTCGTGGGGGGCGAACCGTCGAGCGTGTAGTAAATGCCCGCAGTTGCAGTCGCACTGGTCAGCGTGACGCTCTGGCTGGCGGAAAATGTACCGCCATTCGGGCTGACTACGGGCGCGGCCGCGGTCGGTTCGCCGTTCAGCAATCCATACACGTCCACCTGCCCGTTGGCCACCACATAGACTTTCCCATTGGCTACCATCGGAATGGAGTACCGGTTGGCAGGACCGCCGGAATCGCGTGTGGCGTTGGTATCGCTCTCGTAGATCGGATTGGTAAGGTCGGTCGCGTCCCAGGCATAGAGCACAAACGCTCCGTGAGTGTTGAACTGGTCCGACCGCACCGCCCAGGCAATGCCATCCTGTGTGTCGTTGGACGAGATGGAAAAGGAAGGGCTTGGGAAAGCGGTGTGAATGGTCGATTGAGTGAATGGCGTGGTGTCCATCACGCCATCGCTTAGTCCGAAGGCCTCCGGCACATTCAACTGGCTGCTCCCTACATTCGTCTGGTTTCTCGGCAGCTCGCCCCAAATGTAAACTCTGCCATTCCAGTAAGCCGGCGCGCACCAGCACCCTGCGAGTTGGTTCGGGATGTCCTGAAGCGCCTTAGGGTCGGACGCGTCTGCATCGTAGCCACCGAGATTGTCGCGGTTCAGCACCACGATGCGGCCCTCTTTACCGGCGACCACGAGCATGTGCGGGTCCTCCGACTGCTGGTCCGGCGGCATCAGGAGGCCTCCGGCTCCAAGGTCGTAGTCGCCTGAATTGAGATAAGTCTTATTGAACGCCGTGTACGCATCCGTCGGCGTCAACCCGCCGTTCGCAAGACTGAAATTGACAACGCTTTCACCCAAGGATGTGGTTGGCGAAAATGGAGGATAGGCGCTTTGATCGCCATTGCCGGTGACTACAAACATCCGTCCGCCAGCCGCGTCTTCATCGATCGGCATGCCCGCACCCGGGCCCCATATTCCCGCGCCATAAGTATTCGGCGAGAGACACAATGCTGCACTCTGCGCCAGCGTAGTGGCGTTGTATGCGAACAACCAGCCATGGTACGGGCCATTGTCCCCGTGTGCAGAGTAGCCGATATAGACGTAGCCATTGTAGTAATTGAGGGCGGGCCGCTGATTCGCCCACAATGGGCTGAACGATAGTTTCCCGCCGGAGCTGCCGTTGCCGGTGCCGTCCACGGTGGCGGTGATATCGACGGGACTATTCTCACGCTCCGCGCCAGTAAGGATGTTGATGGCATGCAGCCGGGAGAAGTATGCGCCATTCTCCTTGGTCGCGGCGACAACGTACATGGTATTGGTGGCCGGGTTGATCACCGGTGTCCCGGTGATACCGATAGTCGGAGCGACGTCCGGGGAAGCGGTGTCCTGGTAGGGCACGGCAGTTGCTCCCGCTCCAGCTCCGTGAGCAGTGTCGAGCAGACTGACTTTCCAGATAGGATTGGCATTCGCGCCACCATTCGAATCAGCGTCAAAGGCGTAGATCGAGTCGTTCTCCGTGGCAATGAAGAGGACGTTGTGGACCTGGCCGTCGCTCATTGTCAGTGCGGGAATATAGAGGGGCTGGGCATAGAGGCTACCGTCTACTTTTTGTGCGAACAGCTTGCCGAACAAATTCACGTTGACATTGGCTGGAGTTAGAACAGTCTCGTTGACATTTGCCCCTGAATGCGTATTGTCATATCGCCAGGTCGGCACCGTTACCGGTGTGGAATTTTGGGCCAATAGACTTCCTGGGACAACTGAGAACAAAACCAGCGCGAAAAAGGCGAGCACACCGGGCCGCCCCAGGGGCTCAATGGTGAAGGCAAACGGGGAACGGGCGGCAGTAGATGAAAGGCTGCAATACTGGAACATTTGAAAGGCCTCAAACTAGAGAGTCAGATTAAGTTATCAATGGCGCTAGCCAAACATCGGCGGAAAGCAGTCGCGCGGAATTTCTTCTTGAGCCATTCGTTCAGCGAGCTCTGATGCGGCTTCTATGTGTGTCTTACGACAGGCAAAGGGGGGACCTGTCGCTACTACGTACGGCAAACACTTGGATGAGCCGTCAGCGCATTCTGGTTGTTCAGATCGACTCGTATCGACTTTCACACGCCGCTAGGTCAGAATATGCCCTATGTGGGTACTCTTCAAAATCAAGCGTTTGGGTCGACGTGCTCGCGACATACGATTCTTCAATTTGGCCGCTATATGCTTGTGGTTATTGGCCTTAAATCTCTCCGTGACCTTTCTTCGAGCAGAAAAAACCGGCGGTGCGCCCGTCGGCATCGCTTGGCGAGTTATGGGCACATGGCAGCTCGACGGCAAAGGAGCGCCACTTTCTCTAGGCGATGCCATACCGCCCGGATCGCTGCTACAACCGGGAGGAGGGGCTGCCAGACACTCGATCACCGTTTTTCTGGCGGATGGTCGAAGTATTCTGTACGAATGTTTCACCCCGGAAAACTGCGCGCGCGGATTTCGTGTGCCTTCGCTCTCGCGCATGCCTGACCCGGTCGCCGTCGATCTGCTGGCCCGCATTCATGCGACCCTGGTCCTGGGAAATACTCCATCCAGCATCCAACCCGAGCCTGGCTTGCCGCGAGACGAGGTCCTCGCGACGCTTGATCCCAGGAATCGAGTCAGTGTCAAAGGCTTGGTCGCAGCCCTGCCTAACGGTCGCTACACCTACGACCTTCGACCGCTGGATACTGCATATCCGACCCAGTTCCACATTGCAGTCGAGAAGATGGGGCCCGCCATTACGGTGACGCTGCCCGCACCCGGCCTTTACGAACTGATCATCGCCGACGATCTGAACACGCCACGCATCGATCTTCTTATCGCCGCTGTAAAGCCCACTCAGGCGGAAAAATTCAGCAAATCCTTTCATCAAGCCAGGACGCTGATGGAACAGTGGAATGACAGCGGTTTCGGATGGCCGATCCATGATTTCCAAAGAGCTTACATCGAGTCGCTTATGAAGGAAGCGCCGCAGACGACAAGCGCCGGCCCAACAGTCGTGGCGAGCGATTTAGTTCCCAATTCGAGGAGGGCTGGCGAATTCGTCAGGAACCAAACAGTGGCGGACGAAACGCATCGCGATGGCGTGACAGCGGAACCTGCGTTCTTCCCCAAACCCGGCGTTTTTGGTGGCGACACAGCGGTAACTTTGCGGTGTCAAACCCCCGGCGCAACCATCCACTACTCGGCTGATAGTTCCGAGCCGATGGCCAACTCCCCCGTATATGAAGCTCCGATTATGTTCAAGGGAACGGAAGGAGGAGGACTGACGATTCGAGCCTTTGCGAGTGCTCCGGGCAAAAAAGATAGCGCCGTTGTCACTGGCATTTATCGCATCCACGATCAATGAGGGGCAGAAAAGGCAAAAGCCAGGTGTTATCGCCGCTATAGCGACTCTTCATGATTCACGCCTTTCCACTAGAGGCCCAGTGACGCAGAAACCCAGATCTCACTGGGGTTTCTGCGTCACTGGATGTTCTTGAATATTTGTCGAACAAGGAACGAGCGGTGGACGGAGGTTTCGCAAGACGAAGCCCCCAGGAGTTTCTGATCAACGGTCGCGCTTGGAGTAGGCTTGTCGCATACATCCGCGACAGTATCATCTTCTCGACGGCCAGTTTCCGTCGAGCTATCGAGCGCGAGCCTCGCCGAAGTTGTAAAGAGCGACTCTCAGCGTTGACCTTGGTCTGGCTCTCGGCGGGTTGAAGCCACGAAGCCAAGCTCTCGTGCCAGCTCAAACCTGGCTGCCGCATAGCGGTAAGGATTGTTTGTCCACTCTCCCGGGCAAGGACCATAGTTGAAGTCTGGTCCAGTCGAGCCCGCCCCGGTCGGTCCGTTGGGCAACCCGCTTGGTAGCCCCCCAATTCCCGCCGTGGAGTCGACGCAATTTCCTTGATACGCCAGCGATTCCGGCTCGACACCCATTTCGTACCAGGGCCCGGTAACGTTTGTCCAATCCAGCGCATTCCAGGACGACGTTCCGTCGCCTCCCTCCGTTATGCCTGCTGCACCCATGGAATTGATGATCTCCAGCACCGCTGAGCGCCCTCGCTTCTTACCCAGCAGATACATGTATTCGTAATCTTCGTAGCCGCGGCGCACCGTCTCCAGCCGCATCGATGCTACCGGACCGCTGATCCCGTTGCAGACGTTGTAGCCATTCGCGGTGCAGTTCGTGTTCACGACGGGCGAAGTCGTCAGGACAGCTTTACCCACAGAGTTCGCTGTGTAATAACATCCGACCTCGTTGCCGGGGTAGAAGAGAACGCCGTCTCCATTGGTGGCCGCGCTGACATATGGAGAAGGCGCGTTGCTGTTACCGCAATCGCTCGGCGAGGAGCTGCCGTTATAGCCGCCCCAGAAATCTCCAACCCAATCCCACACGCCACCAGGTGCTGGCGTTGCTGGACGCGGAGCGCCCACGCTGGCAATCGTCTCATCGAGGCCATACTTATAGGCAATCCAGTAATTTGCTCGCCAGCCCACGCCAGTGTTGCTGAGAGCATCGCCCACGGAGAACGGGTCGCCTCCTTGGTAGAACCAGCGCTCAATCGGCACTGGCGCGGTCGACTGCGCCGGAACGCCACGCTTCAGATCCAGTGTGTACTGATATCCCGTTCCAGCAACCAGGGTAGGAGTGGGACTGTATCCGGAATGAAAGGCGGGACCAGGCTGGCCGGGCATGAAGATCGCCGGATTCGGAGACCAGACAACGTCCCAGGAGTCGCTGTAGCCAGGCGTTGCGTTCGGCCCGCCCGGATACGACAGATTGATATGGTCCGCGCACGCGGAATCTGGATACCACGTGTAGTCTCCCTCTTCCGCGCACGCTGGCATGTCAGTCAGAAAGGTATGAATCGGCGCCGTCGAGGCCGCCCAGGTTCTCGACAAGGCAGTGTTGGAGTTATTTATCGCCCGATTGAACAATGCAATATTCTGATAAACGATTGGATCGGATCCCAGTTGGCCTCCTCCGTCGTTGTCCGTCTCATCGTAGTCGTAGGCAATCAGCTCCGGTATCGCCCAGTGTTTTTTAAAGTGGTTAGCCGCGAAGTGCCTTGAAATTTGACTCGCGTAATTGCCGAAGAGTTGAACCATTCCCGCGGGCGCCAGGCCACCGGAGAATCCATCGTAGTTGTTGTCGTACCAGTTATAGCCTCCTCCCGACCAGCCGCCGGAGCCAGCCGTCGACAGCGGAGAATCGAACACTCGCATCGCGGTGCCGTCGGAAAACAAGCGACCAGGAGTGAGCGCAGGACCTACATAAGCATCGTATGCCGTCCAGTCGAGCGAACTCGTCCTGCCATCGGTGGTGAAACTGGTGCAGTTCCCAGTGGGATAGCACCCGCTATTGGCTGGCTTGTCCGCGTCAATCTGCACGTCCATGTCATAGTCGTGGCCCATGATCTGATATTTCTCATAGAGCGACTGTTCCGTCGTGCAGCCCGGTCCTCCGCAGGTCATGCCTTCGCCGCGGTCAAAGTTGCTTCTGTAAAAGGGCAGCCAGGATTTCAGCATGTCAGCATATCTGGCGTCGATCGAACCGGCATCGAAGGCAGGCAAGTTCCCTTTCCACACCGTCATGTCCAACGGAATGGTGGTCCTCCTGATGCCCTCTCCACTGATCGTCACATTTCCTCTATAGATGCCAGGGCGCTGATTCGCCGGAATCGTGATGTTCACCCACACACCCTGTGTCGTGTTGGCCTGAACATTGAAAGGCGTCCCAACCGCGGGGTTGCCGGGATCGAATGGATCGTAAAAAGGAATCAGCGGATCAGGCATTTGGCCGTTCGCCTGAACCTGTGTGGGGACATTTGGATTCACGCCGTTGTAGGGGACATACCCCTCGAGATACCGCGTTACATCGGATTTTCCCGTGTTGTCCGATGTCAGCGTTCCAGCGCCGGTTAACGGGCTGACCGTCACCGAGACGTGGCTCAACGCCGCCTTCGCGCTGGCGCTGATGAATAGCTGGAACGACACCGTCTCCCGTCCCGCACCCGCAATCGTGATGGCGGGTGATCCTGACGGACATGACCATACGTCGTTCAGCTCCGCGATCGACTGCGGATGCCCCGCAAACCCCCACGGATTGAAGTTACCGTCAAACTCATATGTGGGGATGACAGGCTGGTTGGTGGATGCGTCATTGTTCAACATCACCTTGATGCTGCCGTCAGCAGCCCAGACATTTGGCATCGGGCTTGCCCAGTTCTGGGCAGGACAGGCCTGAGCTGGACGAGATTGTGCGCTCACCGTAAGCGACCCGGCAATCATTAACGAGGCGAACACCCAAATACCCGTCGAAAGCCGGTTTGGGTGCGGATGTCTCATGATTGATCTGTTCATTTGAAGCCTCTCCTGTCGCAACTACCGGGAGTTCAATTTACCTCCCGGCTGCAATGGAAATCGCTCGAGAACCGAGCCATGACTAGAACGTGTACACGCCCGATATCTGGAGCTGTCGTGGATTGCTTGCGGTTGACAGAATTTGACCATATTGGCTGCTGCCCGTCCGCGAATTGGGAGCTGCGTAGCTGGCCAGGTTGAATGCGTTGTAGGCGTCGATACGCAGCTTGAAGGACTGATCCCCCACCGTCCGAAATGACTTGAAGAGCGACAGATCGACATTTTTGAACTTTGGGTTACGTTCGGTGTTGTTGCCGGCAGTTCCAAAGTTGCCGTCTGCTCCCTGGAACGGCTTGCCGTAAGCGCAAGGATCACCATTAGCATTGACGACACCGCCGCCATGGGTACACGGCAGGTCGGTACCGAACCAGTGTTTCAAGTCACGGCCCACGATTTTCAACGGAAAGTACTGGTTGTCCCGGGCAGCATAATTGTAGTTGCTATTATCCGCCGCGGCGTTCAGGTTGGAATTTCCGCCGGTATAAAACATCGTGGCGGGAAATCCGCTATGGAACATCGCGTTCGCGGCCAACTCCCAACCGCCCAGGACTTCATCGGTGAACCGGTTCCAGGTGGCGCCATACTTCTTGTCGTGGCCGAACGGAAGTTGGTAGACAGCGGTCGCGCTGAAGTTGTTCCTGACGTCGAATGCAGCAGGTCCATACTCCGCATGTGGGTCATACGCATTCTGCGCGAAGGCAAAGGTGCCGCCTCCACCGACTCCATCGACGTTTAGAAAACCGCCAGGTGTATCGGTCATGGCACGAGCCCAGGTATAGTTCACCGTGTATTCCAGGCCGTTGGTTACCTGTTGGTGCAAGGTTGTCTGCAGGGCATTGTAATTTTCCGTGCCTTCTGAGACCGTCTCCACGATCTGACTGCCTCCTCCTACCACTGCATAGTACGGCGCCACCATGTCCACGCATCCCGTGGTATCGGTCGGGATGCAGACGGCTGGAACTGGAGCAATGTACTGGTTAAGGAGCCTGGGCTCCGCTAAATGCTGACCCACCTGGCCAACATAACCAATTTGAAGAGATGTTTTGCTGGCAAGCAGAAACTGTGTTGTCAGGTTGAATTGCTGCACCGCGGCGGGACGGAAATTAGGGTCCCAGACATCGAACTGCGGTTTGGGCGGAATGCCGCCGGTTCCCGCAAGAAGGCCGTCTGCCACGCTGATCGGGTTTCCATCCGTGGTTGGCTGGGGCCCGTGTTGCAGATTCGTGACCGACACCAGGAAGGGTGGGTTTTGCGTCATGCGCAACCCAGTGCCTGTACCTTCCGAGTCATCTGTAATACTGTACCCTCCGCGAAGAACAGCGCGCGGTCCGATCTGCCAGGCGAAGCCTACACGCGGCATAAACTGGTAATAGTACGGATTGACCAGACCACGGCTATTGCGGCCATTCCCGTTCACCTTAGGCTTTCCCGCTAACTCAAGGTAGGGGGAAGGGTCCGGACCGTTCGGTCCCACGGGCGCAAAGTAAGCCGCCTTCAGATCGATGGTGGACATCTTGTCGTGAGCCTCGTACATCGGTTGGTCGTAGGCGTAGCGCAACCCAAGATTGAGAGTTACATTCGGAAATACCTTCCAGTCGTCCTGAACATAGAACGCATCCCGCCACTGCCGGGCTCCAAACAAACCGGTGGACTGAGCCATAAGGGCGATTTCCGCCTTGTCCAGCTCGAAGTCGGCAAGGCCGTCTCCATTAGAACAAATACCCGTTGGGCCTCCGCAATTGTAGTTTGCGGTGTAATCGGCGTAGTAGGAGATATAGCCGTTCTCTCCACCCAGATTGCTCGGGGTGTTGTAATTCTCCTGGTAGCGGACGAACTGCGCGCCCGCCCTCGTAACATGTTTTCCATGCACCCAGGTAATGTCGTCGGTATAGTCGAAGTTGTTGTCGATGGTCTCGCTGCCAGCGGAAATGTCGGTGCCGAAGCTGCCGGCGTCTGAACCCTGGATAAACATATTTGTAAATCCTGGTTGCGGTTGGGTGCCCGGATATCCAATCCCCAGCAGCTTATCGCCATTCGTTCCGAACACACCGCTTGGATCAGATGTGGTCGTGTCCTGGACGATCCGGGAATATCCGGCACGGAGTTCATTCACAAATGACGGCGAAAACGTGTGAATCCAGTCGACCACGCCCATAGCGAATGGATAGTCATGCTTCAGTGGGAATATGACTGGGACAACTGCGTTGGACGGGTAATCATAGGCATCGCCGTAACTGCCCTTGACCATTAAGGTGTCGTGGCTGCCCAGGGTGTAATCCAGGCGGCCGTCGCCCTGATTGTTATCGTAAGTGTTCGTGACGGCTTTCTGATAGTCATTCCTTGAAACTGTGCCCCCGTCTGCTGGACGGTTTGGCAGCGGCAATAGTTCCGGATGGGCGAACAGGTAGACGGCCACCGGGTTCACAATGGTGGGAATTGTGTAGTTTGGATAAATGGTTTCATTGTCCAAACCATTCGACGTGTCGAAAATAGGATTCCCGTCGATGTCATTGACTTCGGTAAAGTTGCCCTGGCGTTCCAATGGAGTCGGGAGGCTGGCGAGATCCACATTGAACTGCTTATTTCGCAGCCCTGAATAATCGGCGAAGAAGAATAGCTTGTTCCTGAAAATGGGTCCGCCGACCTGCGCGCCAAACTGGTGTTGATGGAACTTCGCTCTTGAAAGATTGTTATGGTTGTTTGCCCAGGAATTGGCGGCGAAGTTCTGATTTTCAAAGAACTCGAACGCGTTCCCATGGAACTTATTGGTTCCCGACTTGGTGACCATCAGAATTTCAGCGCCATACACGTTCCCGTACTCGGCGTCTGCATTTCCGGTGATGATACGCACTTCCTGCAGTGAAAACGGGTTTGGCTTATAGCCGCTCAGGTTTTCTGTCGTCTCGTTGATTTCGACGCCATCCAGAACGAAGTTATTCCCCTGCTGGCGATTGCCGTTGAAGGACGGAATTTCATCCGGAGAAGTCGTCCGATAGGCCGAACTCATAGAACTCACAGTCGGGTTCAGCGCACCCGGCACGAACATCGTGGCATACAAGGCGTTCTGGCCCGGCAACGGCATGCTCTGCAGCGAATTTGCGCTGATGCTGGTCCCTAGCGTGGCATTTTCCGTGTTCAGAATCGCGCCCGTCCCGCCTGCGACCTTAACCGTGGTGGCAGCTGCGCCCACCGACAGCTTCGGATTGATCTGCGCGATTTGATCGATCTGCAGTTGGAACGGCCCCATCGAAGTGCTATTGAAGCCGGTTGCCGTCGCGGTGATGGTGTAATCGCCAAGCGTCAGGAACTGGAAATTGTAAAGGCCGCTCGCATTGGTAGTGGCGTGAGTCGCGACGTTGGTGGCGACGTTAGTGGCGGTGACATCCGCTCCAGATACTACTGCGCCGCTTGGATCGGTGACCGTTCCTCTAATTGATCCTGTAATCGTCTGAGCGACCGCGCTCAATCCGCAAAAAAGTAGGACGTTAGTACAAACCCAGGCCACAACTTGTTTTCTGCTCACAAAATCCTCCCGAAAAATTTCAATCAAATCCGATATTGGCTCGATCCGAGCCCGAATCTACAATCGCGCTGCCACGCCTGAATCCACCGATACAGCCTGCGGACCGACATTCTGTCGCTCCTCGGCACCGGAATACTTTGCGTTCGTATCCCCGAATGTGTCTAGAGCAGGTTGGGGTCAATGTAGACAGCGGGAACCTAAAAGTCAAGATAATTTTCTTACTGTTAATGTAATTTTCGTATAGGATTGGGCGAATTGCGTTCCAATAGGGGCAAAATAACTCGTCTCCATGACGTGAGGTAGGGTCGAAGACGTCAGAAGTTACCACTGAATGGAAACCAGCGCGTAAGCCCTGATCTCCGGGACGGTGAGAAAGGTGCCGAAGCTATCGCTGGTCAAGGCCAGCGGCCGCGCATCTGCGGACTCAGGAGCATGGAGCGTCGCCGTTCGCGCATTATTTCTGTCCGGCAACACCAGACGCACGCGTGTCCCGGATAGAGTGGGCGTGTTGGCTGCGTCGTAGTTCACGAGGTGCAGGAGCAGTCTTCGATCCTGCGTTTGAAGTGTGCAGTTGGCCACCAGGAACTCAGGACCGTCGATAGAGATCGGAATGTGGTCGAATGCCGCCCATTGAACTGCGCTGATGATCTCTTTCCAATTTTTCGGCCGCTTCCAGAAAGTATTCGTGATCCCAAAATAGGTTTCTAACGCGGGCATCGCTCCGTCGAATTCCATGGCCGGAACATACACTACCCTTCCAGCACCCACCTGGTTTCGAATCGGAGCGCTGGGATGATCTAACTGGGATTTCACGTTTTCCTGATAAACAGTCCCACCTGTCTGGCCTTCCACCAATCCGCTTAGACCAGGCTTGAGTCTTACGCGTCTCCATTCGTCATACAGACCGGCCTGTTCTGTGACAACCAGTCCACCTCCTTGATCGACATAGCGGCGAATGAGAGAGATCTGCGCGTCGGACAGGCATTCGGAGTTGGGAAGGATCAGGACCTTGTAATCGGCGAGGTTCCGAAGATGCTCATCAAAAATAAGGGCGAACGGAATTCTGGATTGAATCAGAGACTGTTCGATCAGGATGGCGCTCAATTGCGTTCTGGAATTGTTGTAGGTCAGCGAGGCGTATGAGCGGAATACCGCCACCGAAGTAATATCCTGGCTGCCCAGATACAAGTCCTGGTGCTTACGATAGAAGTCGATATAGCGTAGCGTCTCCGGTTGCAGCGGATTGTTCCCGACGTAGCCCGGCGTCTGGTTGAATGCAAGACCTTCCGCCATTGCCACCGCGTTGTCCGCGGTATATGTGAACAGAACGTTCTTGTAAGTTCGGGCAAGTTTATACGACCGAATCTTCGAAATCAGGCGGCCGTCCTTTAGATACGCCGGCACATCATCTTCTTCGCTCCAGAAACACTCTGTGAATTTCAAGAGTCTGGCGTGATCGACTGCGGATGTCCACGGCCGGTTTTGTCCATCTATACCACCGGGATTAATCTCGATCGCCACCTCAGGGTTGAGAGACTTCGCATATTCAGACATTTGCCGCAGCGCGTCTGCCATCTCCTGGCAGCGATAATCCACCCATTCCTGAATCGCCGGATCATAGATAATTTCCATCCCGCCCGCAGGATTATCGCGATTCCACTGCGGCGGGTTGATGAAAGAAATATTTTCAAAACCAAACCGTTCTCGCCTCTCTGCGCTGCTGTACTTGGTCTGAAGGTGTTTTCGAAATCCCTGGACACACCATGGGCAATGACAGGAATCCGGCTCGGCGTTTAAATCGAAATTGTCGAAATGGATGAAATCGGTCTTCACTTCCTCGATCGCATAGCGGACAATTTTCTTTAAATAGTCGAGATAGTCCTGGTTAGAAAAACAGGGACGATAACGGAAAGACTGTTGGTATCCATAGGGGAGAAGAATCGGAAGGCCGGCAACATCTCTCTGAATCCAATGGCTGGCGCGCGGCTCCTCCGCGAAGAAAGTCTCGTACATCATCGTGTTCCACTGGATGTAGGTGTCGGCCTTCATTCCCAGGCGGTGGGCGATGGCGACTGCCTTGCGCGTATCTTCCATGTCAGTTTGTTCGGCGGCCATGCCAAATCCCTTGTACAGGTGAGTATGGAAGACTTCGACTCCCTGATCGTGGAGTTGTCGAATCAGTCCTTCGCTCTGCTCATAGTCGCTGACTTGACGGGCATCCAGGCTTTGCCCTCCACGCCGTACAACGAAGATGTACGGCTCGTGTGTGCCGCCCGCGTCAATCATGCCAGTGCGCGCCCACGCTCCCTGCGTGGAAGACGTTGAGGTCGTAGCTTGCGCCAGTGGGATGCCGAATTTTCCGATGGCGGCCGACGCAGCCATTGCGCCGATGAAATCTCTGCGATTCAGAGTCATTGCAACACTCCTTATTGAAAATCCGCTGCGCTGGACGAGCTCTTCAGGTCTTCTCGTGCACAATCCTTGCCAAGCTTATTGCGGAGGAACCTTCTGCAATCATTTCGGGGTAAGAGATTTTTCAAATACTATATGATACTTTTCTCCTGAAGGACAGATTGCTACACTTAACGAAAGACAATTTGACAGGTTCAGAAGCAGGCAGTATTAGCTATTGGCTTTCGAATCGGCAGTGAACTCGTGAGATCATCGATTGAGCTGGCGAAATCCGGTTGACCATGAAAGAACCCATAAATTCAAAAAAAAACAGGGTAGGGCTTCGGGAAATTGCAGCCGAATCGAACGTCAGTGTGGCCACCGTTTCTCGTGTTTTGAATGGAAACAGCCGAGTCGATTCAGCCATCCGCGACACAGTACTGCGCACTGCGGCAAAGATGAAGGTCGACGTTTTCCAGCGCAACAAGACCAAAGCCCTGGCATTTCTGCTAAGCAACCGCGCCATGCTGCATGCGTTTCACTCCAGAATTCTGTCCGGAGCAGAAGCATATTGTTCTGCCAATGGCTGGGACATGGTCTTTCTTTCCTACCACTATTCCTCGGCTGTTCCCTGGAAGGAACTTCATCTGCCGAAGGTCATGCAACGTCATGATGTCGTACGCGCGGTCATTCTGGCCGGAACCAACTCTCCTAATTTGCTGGAGCTGTTCGACCGCAAGGGTGTCGTCTACTCCGTTTTCGGGAACAACATTATCGGAGAACCAACAAATTTAAAGGGAGACGCCGTCTATTCGGACGACCTTCAAGGCGGCGAGGATATGACAAAGTACCTGATAGGACTGGGCCATCGCGACATATGGTTCATCGGGAATATCCACCTCCCATGGTTTGCCCGGCACTTTGAAGGATATCGTCGTGCGATGACTGACGCAGGCTTGGCTCCACGTCTCAGCAGTCTGGAATTCGATGACGAAGTCCAAATGGGATATATCAACACCAAATCTATTCTGGCGCGGGGTGGGCCTCGGTGCACCGCCATTCTCGCTGGGAACGATCAGACTGCTCACGGCGTTTACAAAGGATTGCGCGACGGCGGCCTTCGAGTTGGCGATGATGTAAGCGTTGCCGGGTGCGACGATACGGCCAGCGTTGTGCTTGATCCAGGCTTGACAACCACCCGCGAGTTCCCCGAGCAATTGGGTCAGCAGATGGTGAAGCTGGTGCTGAATAGGATTTCTCAGCCAGATCTTGCACCCCAGATAGTGACCATCCCTACCGAGCTCGTCAAGCGAGAATCGTGCAATCGAATTCTTACTCACAAAGGCTCGTCGACTGAAGTCTCCAGCCGATCCTGAGCAGGACTCGGCGCCTCCGGAACACAGGGTTTGATGCTCTTGCAACTCACATGCAAGTTGATCGGTCTAAATATTATTATTTCGTTGAATACACTTTCCTCAGAGAGAATCCCAGACAAAGCGATGTAGCGTCTTCGATTCGCACGTAGAAACACGAGTCAGTATTGGAGAAGCGAAGTGCAAAAGTTATCCGTAGTGTCGCTTGCCGCCCTGGTGGTAGCGGTTCAACTCGCATGCAGCGCCACATCCCATGGCCAGGATGGCCCACGTACGGCAACTCCAATCAAGCATGTCGTTGTCATCTTTGGAGAGAACATCTCGTTTGATCATTACTTCGGAACCTATCCGAAAGCGTTGAACCCCAAGGGAGACCCACAATTCGTGGCGCTATCCGGAACCCCGACTGTAAATGGATTGACCGATGCGCTAATTAAGAGAAACCCTAACTTTCTCAGTAAAAGTGGCAATGGTTCCGGCGCAAAGAACCCATTCCGACTCGCTCGTACGCAGGCGTCCACTGCGGATCAAGACCACAGCTACACTTCAGAACAACGAGCATTTCATGCCGGGCTGATGGATGCGTTTCCGGAATACACCGGCGCTCCCGGTCCACCACCCAGCGAGGCAAAGAGCAAGGGACTGGTCATGGGATATTACGACGGGAACACGGTGACGGCCCTTTGGAATTATGCTCAGCGCTATGCCATGAATGACAACTCATTCGGCACCACTTTTGGGCCCTCGACCATAGGAGCGATCAACCTCATTTCAGGGCAAACTAACGGTGTGTCGGATGAGATTGACGCGAGTGGAAACCTGATTTCTGGTGGGAATGGGACGTGGACGCTAATCGACGACGTGAATCCGGTCGGAGACGTATGTTCCAACACAGCCGGCGCGCAGGTACATTTCACCGGTAAAAATATTGGAGATTTGCTGAATGCTCATGGCGTGACGTGGGGCTGGTTTGAGGGCGGTTTCGACCTGTCGCTGAAGAACGCGAATGGAACCACAGGATGCGCTCGTTCAACAACATCGCAGGTCACGAAAGTCAGGCTAACCGACTACCTTCCACATCACGAGCCATTTCAGTACTACACCGCCACCAGCAACCAGAAGCACATGCGGCCATCTTCCACGCGAATGATTGGTCATGATGGCGATGCTGCCAATCACCAATACGACATGCATGACTTTTACGCAGCAGTGCGCGCCGGGAATATGCCGGCCGTCAGCTTTCTAAAAGCGCCAGCCTATCAAGATGCACATGCGGGATACTCGGATCCTCTGGACGAGCAAACCTTTATCGTTAACACAATTAACTTCCTCGAAAAAGAACCGCAATGGTCATCAACCGCCGTCATTATTGCCTATGACGATTCCGACGGCTGGTACGACCATCAAATGGGTCCGATCGTAAATCAATCGACGACTGCTGCCGACATGCTTACCGGAACCGGAGAGTGTGGTGACGGCCGCACCTCTCTAGCCGGCCCGCATACCCTTCATGCGCAAGGTCGTTGTGGCTACGGTCCGCGTCTGCCGTTGCTGGTGATCTCACCGTATGCGCGGAGAAACTTCGTCGATCACGCGATAACGGATCAAACCTCCATCATCCGGTTCGTGGAAGACAACTGGCTCGGTGGACAACGCATCGGGGATGGATCGTTCGACGCAATCGCTGGATCGCTCGATGGCATGTTCAATTTCAACAAGCCGCACAATACTGGCCTATACCTACTGAATCCCTCAACCGGCGAAATCGTCACCAATATCCACTAGTTCCACAATGAAAAAATCATGGCTTATGACGTATTGATTGCAGGCGGAGGGCCCGTCGGACTTTTCCTTGCCTGCGAGCTTCGCCTCGCGGGCGTGTCTGTTTTGCTCCTGGAGAAGAATCAAAATCCGAGTACTCCACTCAAGAGCGGGTGGATGGGTGCGCGGGGCCTCAACTTTCCCTCGACGGAAGCTTTCTACCGACGTGCGCTTCTCGAGAATGTAAAGGCTGCGTCATTCGGCTGGTTGGGGGGCGCGCGCCCTGGCATGGAATTCAAGGGCGACGCCAATACGACGCCACCACCGGATTCTGCGCCGCGATTCGCCGGCCATTTCGCGGGCATGATGCTCGACGCCTCCAAGGTCGACTTTTCAGATCAGAAGTGGGTTATTCCTGGCCCTTCGGTCGGAGGAGGCATGGTCAGCCTCGAAGCGCTTGAGGGGGTTCTTCGCCAACGCGCCGAAGCGCTTGGTGCAGACATTCGTCTAGACCAGGAAGTCACAGGTTTCGACGAAACCGCTGACGGAGTTTCCGTACAAGCCGCTGACAATGAATTTCATGCAAGATGGCTCGTTGGCTGCGATGGTGGCCGCAGTATCGTGCGCAGGTTGGCTGGGTTTGAGTTCGAGGGAACAGACCCGGAATTGACCGGCTTCATGGCAATCGTCGAATTCGAGGACGTT
>Ga0134126_10003507_pt1 | contig 19646 bp, 16 predicted proteins | sample KB31752_FD_96881 | JGI IMG/M metagenome (GOLD analysis project Ga0134126, IMG submission 96881) | Terrestrial soil microbial communities with excess Nitrogen fertilizer from Kellogg Biological Station, Michigan, USA - KB3-175-2 | ecosystem: Environmental > Terrestrial > Soil > Unclassified ...
CCTGCTCATAAGCGAATTCGGCCGCCAGCCGCACGCAGGCGGCGACGGCGCCGCGGCCGATCGGGGCGCGGTCGCGCCCCTGCTGGGCGCCCAACGCCTTCGAGGCCGCAAACAGCCGGCACAGTTCGGCCGCGACGCCCGGCGCCCTGGCGAGTTCGGTTTTCACCACCACCATGTGGTTGATCGGCATGAAGCCGTGGCGGGCGTAAAACGCCTCGCCCGCCGCGCCCGGATCGGAAAACAGCAACCGCAGATTGGGATCGTTGGGCACGTCGGCGCCGACGATGGCCGCGTCGAGTTCGCCGGCGCGCAGCATGGTCAGCAACTCCTTGCCCGCCTCGGCGCGCTTGACGAAGGGCGGGTCCGCATAGGCCGCGACATGCGCGCCTTCGAACGTCGTCCAGGCGATGTCGGCCGGCGCGACGCCGAAGCTCTCTTTGAAAATCCCGCGCAGCCACAGGCCTGTGGTCTGGCTGTAGGCGCGCACGCCGACGCGCTTGCCCTTGAGCCCGGCAGGATCTTTCAGCGGGCTGTCGGCGCGCACGAACAGCGCCGCCTCCTGAAAGCGCGAGGCCATCGCCACCGGCAATAGCGCGATCTCGACGCCATAGGCGATCGCCTGCAACACGGTGGCGATCGCCATTTCGCTGACGTCGAAGCGCCGCTCCCGCGCCATCGGCGCAAACGCCCGGTTGACCGGCTTAATGTCCTTGAAGTCGAGTCTAAACAGCTCGGAGGCGACCTCGCCCGACCTCAGCGCCCGCGTATGCGGGTAATCGCCGACGGCGATCGCAAGCGTTGTTTCGGGCAATGTCTCGCCAGCCTCCCAGTGCGCGCCAAAGCGACGCTTTGGCATAACCCGCGTTGGCGCAATTGTCCTATCGCGAGTCGGACACACGATATAGCGTTCGGTTATATCAAGTGAGGCCACGCGCCGCGAGTTTGCCGACATAGGCGCGCAGCGTCTCGACGAAGCGCGCCGCCGGCGGCGTCAGCGGCGTGTCGCGGCGGCGGATCAGGCCGGCGGGCCGCTCGGGGGCCTCGATCGGCAACGGCGCGACCCACAGCGCCCCGCGCAGGAGATCGCCGACCATCATCAGCCGCGGCATTATGGCGACGCCATCGCCGCCGAGCAGCATCTCGCGGATGAAGCCGTAGGAGGAGGAGCGGAAGGCGGTGGCGGCTTCGAGACCGAGGGCGGCGATCAGCCGTTCGACCTCCTGGCCGACGCGCTGGGTGATCGTCGGCAGCACGAAATCATAGCCGCTGAGCGCCGCCGCGTCGATGCGCGGGGCCTCGAACAAGGGATGGCCGGCGCGCGCCAGGATCGACATCGGCTCCGTCCACAGCCGCTCGCGGGCGAAGCCGTCGGGCACGGCCGGCTCATAGAGGCGGCCGACGACGAGATCGATCTCGCCCGCCGCCAGCAGCGGCAGCAATTCCTCGGTGCGGCCCTGCTCCAGCCGCACGCGGATCAGCGGCTCGGCGGCCTTCAGCTTGGTCAGCGCCCCCGGCAGCACGCCGGCGGCCGCCACCGGTAGCACGCCGAGCGCCAGCGTGCCCCGCCCCGGCGCATCGAGGCCCTCGATCGCCTCGTCGAGCCGCCGCATCTCGGCGATCACCCGCCGCGCGGCGTCGCGGAAGGCGAGCCCGGCGTCGGTGAGCCGGGCGCCGCGCGCGTGGCGCTCGAACAGCGTCTTGCCGACGATCGCCTCCGCCTCGCGCAGCGATTTCGACAGCGCCGGCTGGGTCAGGCCGAGGGCGGCGGAGGCCTTCAACAGGCTGCCATGGGCGGCGATCGCCTCAATGCAGCGCAGGTGCTGGAGCTTCAGGCGCTGGTCGAGATGGCGCGTCATGCGTCGCACTCCTGCGGCCTGCTATAACGCGCCGATGCGCGAACCCGAAACCTTCTCCTATGTCAGCCAAGGCCTGCGCCTCAACGTCTGCGTCTGGGGGCCGCCCGAGGCGCCGCCGCTGCTGCTGCTACATGGGGTGCGCGACCACGCCCGCTCCTGGGACTTGATCGCCGCCGCCTTCGCCGGCCGCTATCGCGTGCTGGCGCCGGACCTGCGCGGCCACGGCGACAGCGAGTGGGCGAAAGGCGGCTTCTATCCGACCGAGGGCTATGTGTTCGACCTCGCCGAACTCGCCGAGCGTTTGCCGCCGTTTGGGCTCATCGGCCATTCGCTCGGCGGCAACATCGGCCTGCGCTATGCGGCGCTGTTCCCGCGCAAGGTGACGCGCATCGTCGCCATCGAGGGCCTCAGCCATTCGCCGAAGCTGGTCGCCGATGAGCGCGCCATCCCCATCGAGGCGCGGCTCACGCGATGGATCGGCCGCCAGCGCGAGATCGCGCGGACGCCGGCGCGCCGCTTCGCCTCGCTGGCCGAGGCGACGGCGCATTTCGTGGCGCGCCATCCCCGCCTCGACGCCGATTTCGCCGCCCATCTGACGCGTTGCGGGGTGCGCACGCATGCCGACGGCGCAGTCAGCTTCAAGTTCGATCCGGCGTTGCGCGTCTTCCCGCCGGTCGAGATGGCGGCTGAGGACGTGTGGCGGCTGTGGTCGCTGATCGCCTGCCCGGCGCTGCTCGTCTATGGCGCGCAATCCTGGGCCTCCAACCCTGTCGCGGACGGCCGCGCCGCCCATTTCCGCGACGCCCGCGTCGCGACGCTGGAGGATGCCGGCCATTGGGCGCACCACGACCAGCGCGCGGCGTTCCTTAAGCTGGCGCAGGCGTTTCTGGGGGAAGGCTGACTTCTACGGAAGGGCCGCGGCAGCCTCTCTCCGTCATGCCCGGGACAAGCCCACGGCTGTCCGGTACGCATTTTGCCTGAAATGGCGCACGGCATTGATTCCACTCGTTTCCAGAGTTTCGCGACTCACTTGGACACGAAAAGGGATGCACAGAAAGGATGTTTTCCGGATGCGTCAAAACATCCCTCCGCCCCCGCTCGACTCCCGACAGTTCGAACTCGATTTGGCGTCAACATGAGCCGGACAGCCGTGGGCTTGTCGCGGCCATGACTTCCGCGTGCTGGTTAGGTTCAAGTTGACGTCTATCGGCCAGACGTCCGCAGTCCCGGCCTTACACCGTCTTGCCCTCCCACGGGCACAAATCCTCGACCACGCATATCGGACACTTCGGCGCGCGCGCGGTGCAGGTATAGCGGCCGTGCAGGATGAGCCAGTGGTGCGCGTGCGGCAGGAAGCGCGCCGGCACGACCCGCATCAGCCCGTCCTCGACCTCGCGCGGGGTCTTGCCGGGGGCGATGGCGAGCCGGTTGGCGAGGCGGAAAACATGGGTGTCAACGGCGATCGTCGGCTCGCCGAAGGCGACGTTGAGCACCACGTTGGCGGTCTTGCGGCCGACGCCGGGCAGCGCCTCCAGCGCCTCGCGCTGGCGCGGAACCTCGCCGCCGTGGCGTTCGATCAGGGCTTGCGATAGCGCGATGACGTTCTTGGCCTTGTTGCGGAACAGGCCAATGGTCTTGATCCGCTCGCGAAGCGCCTCCTCGCCGAGCGCCAGCATTTTCTGCGGCGTGTCGGCGATGGAAAACAGCGGCTTCGTCGCCTTGTTGACGCCGATGTCGGTCGCCTGCGCCGATAGCGCGACGGCGACGAGCAGCGTATAGGGGTTGGCGTAGGCGAGTTCGGTTCGCGGCTCCGGCGTGGCGGCCGCCAGCCGCTCGAAGATCGCCGCCGCGCGCGCTTGAACGCGATGTTGTTTCGCTTGCCCCATGCGCCTCCTATATGACAGGCTGGTTCCGCCCGCCAGAACGGGAACCGGCATGACGCCCGATCTTGATGCACCGCTGTTCGAAGATACGCTGATACCGCATCGCTCGCTGGGGCGCAGAGGCTTTCACCGGCTGATGCAGTTCGCCTGTGGGCTGACGGCCGCGCTCAGCGTGTGGTTCTATCTCGAAGGCGCGTGGCCGATCATCGGCTTTCTCGGGGCCGCCGTGCTCGCCATCTATGTCGCTTTCCGCGTCAATTATCACGCCGCGCGCGCTTTCGAGCATTTCCGGCTGACCTATTTCGAACTCACCTTCGCCCGCGTCAACGCCGCCGGCATCAGGCGCGAATGGCGGTTGACGCCGGCCTGGGTGCGGCTGGAGCGGGTCGACGACGAGGATTACGGCCCGCAGCGGTTGACGCTGGTCAGTCGCGGCAAAAGCTGGCAGATCGGGCGCCATGTCGGCCCCGAGCGCAAGGCCGAGTTCGCCGGCGGCCTCGCCCGCGCGCTCGTCGAGGCGCGGCGTGGCCCCCGATATTCTTGACCAGGAATAATGATGACCCCGCGAATCCGAAAAATGGTCGGCGGCCTCGCCATGCTGGCGTTCGTGCTGCTCTACGCCCTGGTCGCGATGTCGCTGGCGGATTCGCGACCCGTCAACGAGGCGCCGGAGCTTGTCCGCTCCGGCATTTATATCGTGCTCGGCCTGCTCTGGGTGCTGCCGATGATGCCGCTGATCGTCTGGATGGAGCGCGGCCGGTTCAGGCGACGTTGAGCCGGCGGCCGCGGTTCCACAGCCGCAACGGCGCGCCGCTCAGCAGCACGTCGAGATAGCCCACATCCTGCCACAGCCCGTTGAGCGAAAGGCGCGGCAAAGCGTGCATGTGGCCGGCGTGCTCGGCAAACAACATGCCCGGCCGCGTCGTCACCGCGATCTCGTAGCCGGCCTTGCGGGCGAGCGCGAACTCGCGCCGGCCGGCGCTGGTGGGGTCGCCGACGGGATAGGCGAAGCTCGTCACTTTCGCGCCAAGCCGCGCCTCCAGCGTCGCCTTGCAGCCGACGATCTCCGTTCGCGCGGCCTCGGCCGGCCATTGCGCCAGCCGGCGATGGCTGAGGCTATGAGCGCCGACGCTGACCAGCGGATGGCGGGCGAAGGCGAGCGTTTCGTCCCAGGTCAGAAACTCCGGCTCGGCCAGCGCGGCGCTGTTCACGCCGGCGCGCATGGCGAGCGCTGCGACCGCGTCGAGCAGTTCCGCCTCGGGGCGAGCGCGCAGCGTCCAATAGAGGCGCTCGAAAGCGGCGCTCTTTTGCGCCGGGGTTCGCGACGGCAGGCTGAGCCCGGCGAGTTCGACGGCGTCGAGGCGGCGGATCGCCTCCTCCAGCTCCAGCCACCACAGCCGCGCCGTGCGCTCGATGAGACCCGGGGCGAAGAACACCGTCGCCGGCGCGCCGTGGCGTTCGAGAATGGGGAGCGCGATGTCGCGGGTGTCGCGATAGCCGTCGTCGAAGGTCAGCGCCGCGAATGGCGGGCCGCCTTGGCGCAGCCGCCGCGCCGCCTCGGCCAGCGTGACGAACGCCAAGCCGCGCGCGGCGATCAGCGACAGCGCCGCGTCGAGGAACTGCGGCGTCACCTCCAGCAGCCGGTTCGGCGCGTAGCCCGGCGTCGGCGGCGCGAACGGGCGCACGCGATGCAGCGTCAGGATGACGCCGAGCCCCGGCGCGGCGAGCGCGCGGTGCAGGCCGGTGGCCCGCATCGCCGCGAAGCCGGCGCCGATCAGGTTGCGTTTGAAGGACAGGGCCATCGCGGCAGGATAGCGCGGTGGTGTTTACGCCTTGTAATCTTCCACGCTCTAGGGTCGGGCCATGACCTTCGCCCTGCGCTTGCCAAAAAGCCGGTGACTTTCGCGCTGGCCTCTGTCGTCCCGCGCGCTGACCTCGCCTGTCCCTTCGCCAGCGTCGAAGTGTGCGGCGAGCTTGCGGCGGCGCGCGAGGCGTGGGGCGAACTGGGAGCGGCGGCGGGCGCCTATCAGACCTACGGCTTCGCGCAGGCCTGCGCGGCGGCGTTCGGCGGCCGCCTCGCCATTGTCGTCGCCCGCGACGAGGCCGGGCGCCTGGCGGCGCTGCTGCCGTTGCAAATCGCGCGCTGCGGGCCGCTGAAGATCGCCGGTTTCCTCGGCGGCTCCTGGGCCAATTACCACATGGGCCTGTTCCGGCCGGGCGCGAACTGGTGCGGCGACGATGTCGCGGCGTTGCTGCGCCAGGTGGGCAGAAGCGCGGGCGTCGATCTGTTCGCTTTTGCGAGCCAGCCGCTGCGCTGGGAGGGTCTCGCCAATCCGCTGGCGCAACTGCCGTGCGCGCCGGCGCCGAGCCCGGCCTTCGCCAGCGCCCTGCCGGCCAACCCCAGCGACTGGCTCGACGCCCGCTTCTCGCGCGCCTCGCAGAAGAAATTGCGCAAGAAGGCGCGCAAGCTCGAAGCCTTCGGCGCGCTCGCCTATGTGCGCGCCGGCGCGCCGGATGAGGCGGCGCGCTTCCTCGACGCCTTTCTCGCCCACAAGGCGGCCCAAGCCCGCGCCCGCCGCGCCCGCGACCCCTTCGCGCGCCCCCAGCCCCGCGATCTGCTCAGCCGGCTGGCGGCCTCAGGGGCGATGGAGATGCACGCGCTGAAGGCCGGCGAGCGGATCGTGGCGGTGTTCGGCGCGCTGCCGGGCGGGCGGCGGCTCAGCGGGCTCGTCGTCTCCTATGACGGCGACAAGGAGGCGGCGGCCGGCAGTCCCGGCGAATGGCTGCTGATCGAGGTGGTGCGCGACGCGATCGGGCGCGGCTTCCAGACCTTCGACCTCGGCGTCGGCGAGAGCCGCTACAAGCACGAAATCTGCGAGATCGAGGAGCGGCTGTTCGACACCGCCTTCGGCGTCACGCCGTTGGGCCGCGCGGCGGCGGCGGCCTATCTCGGCGGCCGCGCGGCGATGGGGGCGATCAAGCGCCGGCCGCGGCTATTCCATCTCCTCCAGCGGCTGCGCGGGGCTTAGCGCGCCGCGACATAGGCGCCGCCGACGATCGCCGCGCAGGCGAGGCCGAGCGAGGCGGTCAACGGCGCGAAGCCGGTCGCCACCAACAGCAGCGTCGACAGCACCGGCGCGGCGTAGGCGCCGACGCCGAGCAGGCGGATGTCGCCGCGCTTGACGCCGAAATCCCAGAGATAGAAGGCCAGGCCCACCGGCCCGAGGCCGAGGCCGACGATGGCCGCGACTTCGGCCGCCGAAGCCGGCCAGATGGTGGTTTCAAACAAGGCGTGGCAGAGCGCGGCCAGCGCCGCGGTGACAAGGCAGAAGCCGGCGACCGCCTCTGTCGGCGTGGCTTTGAGAAAGCGCGAGGCGAGCGAATAGCTCGCCCACACCAGCGCGCAGCCGAGCGCCAGCAACAGGCCGAAGCCCGGCCGCGCGTCGCCGAATTTGTCGACCAGCAGCAGCGCCGCGCCGCAAAAGCCGAGCCCGGCGCCGACGACATGTTTGAGCCGCAGCCGCTCGCCCGGCAGCAGCGCCGAGAACAGCACGATGAGCAGCGGCCAGAGATAGGCGACGAGGCTCGCCTGCGCCGGCGGCGCGGCGCGCAGCGCGGCGAAATAGAGCGCGTGATAGCCAAACAGCCCGCCGACGCCGACGAGCCAGACGATGCCCGGTTGCTTCAGCGCCGCCAGCCGGCCGCGCGCGGCGGCGTAAATCGCGCCGGCGACGCCGCCAATGGCGAAGGTGAGGGCGGCCAGTTCGAACGGCGGCTCACGGCTGGCGGCCGCCGTCATCAGCGCCAGCGCCGACCACAGCAGCACCGCGCCGAAGCCGATCAGCGTCGCCTTGTTTCTGTCCCCCATCGCACGCGGCTGTAGCAGGGCGGCGCGGCGCATGTCGACAGCGGGGTTGCCGCGATCGCGCCGTCGTCATCCTCGGCGGAGCCGTCAACCAGGAGGCTTCGCGATTGTCGCATTTGTGATGTATTTGACCATTCGCCAAGCCGGCGCGGAGCCGATATAGAGACGATCCGGGGGCTGTTTCGCCGGGGGGTGAGGGCATGAATTTCGCGTTGCGCGGCTTCGTGCATTTCGCGTCGCGCGGTTTGGCGCTGGTTTGCGCCTGCGCCGCATTGAGCGCGTGCAAGCCGACGGCGGCGACCCATCCGTCGGCGCCGGCGGCGCCGCCGGGGGTCGGCGTCGTGGCGGTGGAAAGTCGCGGCATTACGCCGTCGCTGGCGTTCATCGGCCGCGTCAAGGCGGTGCAGACCTATCAGGTGCGGGCGCGCGTCGAAGGTTTTCTGACCAAGATCGCCTACACCGACGGCCAGTACGTCAAGGCTGGCCAACTGCTCTATCAGATCGAGAAGACGCAGTATCAGGCCGCCGTCGAGCAGGCCAAAGCCAATCTCGCGGCGGCCAAGGCGGTCGAGACCAACGCCCAACTCGCCTACGACCGCGCCACCCAACTGGTGAAATCCTCCGCCGGCACGCAGGTCAACGTCGATCAGACGCGCGCCAATCTGGGCAGCGCCCAGGCCAGCGTGCTGCAAAATGAGGCGGCGCTCACCATCGCCAACGAGAGCCTCGGCTACACCGACATCACCTCGCCGATCGCCGGCCACATCGGCTTTACCGCCATCACCCTCGGCAATCTCGTCAACGCGGCGACCGGCGTGCTCGCCACCGTGGTCAGCGACGATCCGATCTACGTCGAATTTCCCATCAGCATGCGCCAGGTCGACGATCTCGCCGCTGCCCACAAAGGCGACATCGCCCACGGCGCCGACATCAAGGTGCGCGCGACGCTGGCCAACGGCAAGCTCTACGATCAGGTCGGCGATTTGCGCTTCGTCTCCAACCAGGTCGATCAGCAGACCGACACGTTGCCGGTGCGCGCCACCTTCCCCAACCCGCAGGGCACGCTGGTCGACGGCGCCTTCGTCACCGTCAAGGTCGAGGAAGGCGCGCCGCAACAGCGTCTCGTCATTCCGCGTTCGGCGCTGCAACTCGACCAGATCGGCGTTTATGTGCTGGTCGTCGGCGACGACAAGAAGGTGGAGGTGCGGCGGGTGCAGACGGCCGAGGCGGTCGACACGGAGATCGCCATCGCCTCCGGCCTCAAGGCGGGGGAGAAGGTGATCGTCGACGGCATCCAGAAGGTGCGGCCGGGCGAGGTCGTCAACGCCACGGATATCGGCGGCGCGCCGGGGGCGATCAAGTGATCTCCGACGTTTTCGTCGATCGGCCGCGGCTCGCCTTCGTCATCTCGATCGTCATCACGCTCGCCGGGATATTGGCGATCCTGTCCATCCCCGTCGCCCAGTTTCCCGACATCGTGCCGCCGCAGGTGACGCTGACGGCCAACTATCCCGGCGCCGACGCCGAACTCGTCGAGTCCACCATCGCCCAGCCGATTGAGGCGCAGGTCAACGGCGTCGATAACGCCATCTATTATCAATCGACCAGCGGCGCCGACGGCACTTATACGCTCAACGTCACTTTCGCGCTCGGCACCAATCCCGACATCGACACTGTCAACGTGCAGAACCGCGCCACCCTGGCCGAGGCGCAACTGCCGACCAACGTCACCGATCAGGGCCTGTCGATCCGCAAAAAATCGGCGGCGCTGCTCCAGGTGCTGACGCTCTATTCACCCAAGAAGAGCTACGACCAGCTCTTCCTCTCCAATTACGCCACCATCAACGTGCTTGACGCGCTGTCGCGCATCAAGGGCGTCGGGCAGGCGACGCTGTTCGGGCCGCTCGACTATTCGCTGCGCGTCTGGCTCGATCCGGCGCGGCTCGCCGCCTTCAGCCTGACGCCGGCCGACGTGGCGGCGGCGATCAAATCGCAGAACACTCCGGCCGCGCTCGGCGTCATCGGCGGCGCGCCGGTCGCCAACGACCAGCGCAGCGAGTTCACCGTCAAGACGACCGGGCGCCTCGATAGCGCCGCGGAATTCTCCAACATCGTGCTGAAGACCAATCCCGGCGGCTCGGTGGTGCGGATCAAGGACGTGGCGCGGGTGCAACTGGGCGCCAATTCCTCCGACCGCTACTCGCGTTTCAACGGCGCGCCGACGGCGGCGATCGGCATCTATCAATCACCCGGCGCCAACGCCGTCGACGTCGCCAAGGCGGTGCGCGCGACGATGGATACGCTCGCCAAGCGCTTCCCCAACGATCTCGCTTATTCCGTGTTCTTCGACACCACGGTCTTCGTCAAGTCGACGATCGAGGAAGTGGTGCGCACGCTGCTCGAAGCCTTTGTGCTCGTCGGCGTCGTGGTGTTCCTGTTTCTCGGCAAGCTGCGCACGACGCTGATCCCGCTGATCGCGGTGCCGGTGTCGATCATCGGCGCCTTCGCCGGGCTGCTCGTCATCGGCTATTCCGCCAATACCGTGTCGTTGCTGGCGCTGGTGCTGGCGATCGGCATCGTCGTCGACGACGCTATCGTCGTCATCGAAAACGTCGAGCGCATCGTCGAAGAGGAGCCGGAGCTCTCGGTTCCCGAGGCGACCAAGAAGGCGATGGCGGAGATCACCGCGCCGATCGTCGCCATCACGCTCGTGCTGCTGTCGGTGTTCGTGCCGGTCGCCTTCATCCCTGGCATCAGCGGCCAGTTGTTCCGGCAATTCGCCGTCGCGGTGTCGATCTCGATGCTGATCTCGGCGCTCAACGCGCTGACGCTGAGCCCGGCTTTGTGCTCGATCCTGGTCAGGCGCGGCCACCGCAGCCGCGGCCCGCTGCGCTATGTGCTCGGCGCGATCGATGGCGCGCGCGACGGCTATGGCTGGGCGGTCAACCGGCTGGTGCGCTTCTCCATTATCGGCGTCGTGGCGATCGTCGCTGCGCTGGCGCTGTCGGGTTATCTGTTTAACCGCACGCCGCAGAGCTTCCTGCCCGAGGAGGACCAGGGCGCGCTGTTCGCGGCGATGCGGCTGCCCGAGGGCGCCTCGCTCAACCGCACCGGCGCCGTGGTCGAGCAGGCCGAAGACATCATCAAGCAAGTGCCCGGCGTCTCGGGCGTGCTGTCGGTCGTCGGCTTCGATTTCCTTGACGGCGTCACCTCGCCCAATCAGGCGTTCTTCGTCGTCCAACTCGCGCCTTACGCCCAGCGCGGCGAGGCGTCGCGCTCGGCGGCCGCCATCGTCGCAGCCCTTAGGCCGAAGCTCGCCGCGATCAATCAGGCGGTGGCCTTCCCGTTCAACCTGCCGCCGATCCTCGGCCTCGGCTCGACCGGCGGCTTCCAATATATGCTGGAGGCGCTGCAAGGCCAGAAGCCCGCCGACATCGCCGCTGTGTCGCGCGCCATGCTGGTCGCCGCCAACAGTCAGCCCGAACTGGGCGGCGTGTTCACCACCTTCTCCGCCGACACGCCGCAGGTCTATCTCGACGTCTACCGCAACAAGGCGCAGGTGCTCGGCGTCGCCGTTTCCGACGTGTTCACCGCGCTCCAGGCGACGATCGGACGGCTCTATGTCAACCAGTTCAACCTGTTCGGCCGCGTCTGGCAGGTCAACCTGCAGGCCGACGCGCCGTTCCGGCGCGAGATCGACGACATCTTCAACGTCTACGTGCGCTCCAAGACCGGCGCGATGGTGCCGATCCGCGTGCTCGGCGAGCCCAAGATCGTGCAGGGGCCGAACCTGTTGACCCGCTACAACGGCTTGCGCGCCGCGCAGATCAACGGCGCCGCGCGGCCCGGCGCCAGTTCCGGCGAGGCGTTGGCGGCGATGGAGCGCATCTCCGCCTCGACGCTGCCGAACGGCTTCGCCTATGAATGGACCGGCACGGCGCTCCAGGAAAAGGCGGCGGCCGGCGGAACCTCGATCGTGCTCGGGCTGGCGATCCTGTTCGCCTATCTGTTCCTGGTGGCGCTCTACGAGAGTTGGAACATTCCGATCTCGGTGCTGCTGTCGGTCAGCGTCAGCGTGCTCGGCGCGTTGGCGGCGGTCTACATCGCTGGGCGCAGCTTCGACGTCTACGCCCAGATCGGCCTTGTCGTGCTGGTGGCGCTGTCAGCCAAGAACGGCATTCTGATTGTCGAGTTTGCCGTCGACCAGCGCAAGGCCGGCAAGTCGATCCGCGAGGCGGCCGAGCTTGGCGCGCGGCTGCGGTTCCGGCCGGTGATGATGACCAGTTTCGCCTTCATCCTCGGCGTCGTGCCGCTGGTGATCGCCAGCGGGGCGGGCGCCGCGAGCCGCCGCGCCGTCGGCACGCCGGTGTTTGGCGGCATGTTGGCGGGCTCGCTGATCGGCATTTTCGTCATCCCGATGCTGTTCGTTGTGTTTGAGGGAATGCGGGAGAGGAAAAGGCGATAGGGAGGTTGGGGGCTTTCGTTGGCGAAGTCACGAAGGCGTGCTTAGCGCGCCCCCGCCCCAATCTCCCGCGTCAGGCTGCCCTCAACCCCGTACAACGGGATCAGGCAGGCTTGCAGCGCGTGGTAGATGTCCGGCTTGCCGGCGAAATAGCCGGGGATCGGGCTGAGATCGTCGTCGAGCTGGCAATGCCAGCCGCCGTGGCGGGCGTCGATCAGCCGCCGCGCGGCGAAATCCCAGAAGCGACGGTACCAGACTTCGCTGGCGCCGCTCCCGAGGAAATGCGCGGCGCCGACGCCTTCGCAGATCGGCCACCACAGCCGGTCGCGCACGCGTGGAGCGGCGTCGTAGTTGAGCGTGTAGTAGAGCCCGCCGCGCGCATCCCAGCCTTGCGCGACCGCTTGCGCGAACAGGCCGGCGGCGGCTTCGGGCAGCCAGGCGAGGCGGCGCCCGCCCAGCGCCCACAATTGCAGCGCCAGGCGCGTCCATTCCAGCGCATGGCCCGGCGTGTAGCCGAACGGGCGGAACATGTCGGAGCCGCGATATTCGCCATCGACCGTCCAATCGGCGTGATAGTGCTCGGGCACGCGCCAATCGGCGGCGCGGGCGCGCCGGTTCAAAATGAGATCGGCGATGCTCTCGGCGCGGGCGAGGAAATCGGCCTCGGCGGTCGCCTCGTAGGCCGCCATCAGCGCTTCCGTCAGGTGCATGTTGGCGTTCTGGCCGCGATAATCGCTGAACGGCGTCCAGTCCTGGCCGAACTCCTCGGCGCTGGCGCCGTAGCGGGCCTCCCAGAAGCGGGCGTTGAGAACCTCGGCGATGTCGGCGATAAGCCGGTCGGCGTCGGGGTGGCCGGCGCATTTGGCGCTGGAAGCCGCCAGCAGCACGAAGGCGTGGCCATAGGCGAGTTTGGAGCGCTCGCGCGGACCCTCGGCGTCGAACGACCAGAAATAGCCGCCGTGGGCGGCATCGCGATGCCGGGTCCACAGCGCGTCCATCGCGTGGTCGAGGAGATCGGAAGCGCCGGGGCGGCCGAGCAGCGCGCCGATCGCGGCGCAATGGGCCATGCGGGCGGTCTGGTGCAGCGGCCGTTCGGTCACGGCGGCCATCGGCGCGCCGGCATCATCGAGGGTGAAGAAGCCGCCGGCGGCATCGAGCGAGTTGGCCTCGTAGAAGCGGAACAGCCGGTCGGCCTCGCCCCTCAGCCAGCGGCGGTGGTCGGGGCGCTCGCGCCAAGGTTTGTCCAAGACAAAAACTCCTGAAGAAAATCTTAAGCGCCGGTGGCGCGGCGGGGCGCGCGCTGGCATAACATGGCTATGAGCCGAATCGAAAACATCGCCGCGACGGCGGATTTGGCGGGCCTCGGCGATCCCGGGTTCGCGGTCTATGTTCACTGGCCGTTCTGTCTGGCCAAGTGTCCGTATTGCGATTTCAACAGCCACGTGCGGGCGGCGCCGCCGGACGAGACGCGCTTCGTGGAAGCCTTCGCACGCGAGATCGCCCATCGCGCCGAGCTGACGCCGAAGCGCGCGGTGCGCTCGATCTTCTTCGGCGGCGGCACGCCGTCGCTGATGGCGCCGCGCACCGTTGGCGCCATCCTCGACAATATCGCCAAGGCGTGGCGCATCGAGCCCAACGCCGAGATCACGCTGGAGGCCAACCCGACCAGCGTCGAGGCCGGGCGCTTTCGCGGCTACCAGGGGGCGGGGGTCAACCGCGTCTCGGTCGGCGTGCAGGCGCTCAACGACGCCGACCTGCGCGCCCTCGGGCGCCGGCACAGCGTCGCCGAGGCGATCGCGGCGCTGGAGACGGCGAAGGCGATCTTCCCGCGCATGTCGTTCGATCTCATCTACGCCCGCGTCGGCCAGAGCGAGAAGGATTGGCGCGCCGAACTGGAGCGGGCGATGAAGCTCGCCACCGAGCATGTCTCGCTCTATCAACTCACGATCGAACCCGACACGATCTTCGAGCGGCTGTGGCGCGCCGGCAAGCTGGCGCTGCCCGACGAGGAACTTGGCCGCGCCCTGTTCGACACGACGCAGGAGATCGCGGAAAAATACGGCATGCCGGCTTACGAGACCTCCAACCACGCCCGCCCCGGCGCGGAATCCCGGCACAATCTCGTCTATTGGCGCTATGGCGATTACGTCGGCGTCGGTCCCGGCGCGCATGGCCGCATCTCGGTCGGCCGCACGCATCGCGCGCAGGCGACCGAGAAGCATCCGGAAATGTGGCTCGCCCAGGTGGAGAGTGAAGGCCACGGCCTCATCACCGACGATCCGCTGACCCAGGAGGAGCAGAGCGACGAATATCTGCTGATGGGCCTGCGGCTGCGCGAGGGCATCGACATCCACCGCTACGAGGCGATCAGCGGCCGGCGGCTCGCCCGCAGCCAGATCGAATCGCTCGCCGCCGACGGTTTCGTCACCGAATCCGGCGGCCGCATCAGGGTGACGCCGATGGGCGCGCCGCTGCTGGATACGATCGTCGCCGATTTGGCGGCGTAAACCCGGAACGCTTGCGCTCCCATAAGTTGAACCGGAGCGGCCGTCATGGCCGGGCTTGTCCCGGTCCTCCACGTCGGCGAACTGTCAGACGCTCGGCTCAGCCGTCAATGTCTCTGAAGTTTATACGGTTTTTCCATTCTGAAACCACGCCTCCGCGCCCCGGCGTGGATGCCCGGGACAAGCCCACGGCTGTCCGGCCCATGTTGACGCCAAATCGAGTTCGAACTGTCGGGAGTCGAGCGGGGGCGGAGGGATGTTTTGACGCATCCGGCAGACATCCTTTCTGTGCATCAGACTTGAGCGAACGAGTCGAACAAGCTCCAAGAAGCCATGTTTGCTTTTGGTGATTACCTAAGGTTATTTATCCGATAGCGCGAATAATCCGCGCCGGATTGCCGGCCACGAGGCAGTTCGCCGGCACGTCCTTCGTCACCACCGAGCCCGCCGCCACCACCGAATTCTCGCCGATCGTCACCCCGCCGACGACAATGGCCCCGGTGGCGATCCAGGCGTTGCGGCTGATGACGATCGGCCTCCCAGTCGTAACGGCGCGCCGCTGCGCGGGATCGAGCGGATGGCCGGCGGTGATGAGGCTCACGTTCGGGCCGATCATCACGTCGTCGCCGATGTCGAGGCCGCCGAGGTCGTAGAAGGTGCAATTCTGATTGATGAAGACGTTGCGCCCGACGCGAATTTCGTCACCGCCGGCGGTATAGAACGGCGGGATCAACAGGAAACTGTCGTCGACCTCCCGGCCGGTGAGTTTGCTGAACAGGACGCGGACCTGCTCGGCGTCGTCGAAGGTCAGGCGGTTGAGCGCGGCGGTGATCGCCATCGCCCGTTTGACATTGGCCAGCATCGCCGCTGATTCCGGCGTCCGCCGGTGGATGATTCTGGCGCCGCTGTCCTCCAAGTCTAAAACCCTTGTATTGAAGGCAACCCCATCATCGTGAGCGCTGGCGACCCGGCTCCGAGAGTGTCCGCTTGCCAGAACAGGCAGCGCCACAGAACTGTGAATTACTTCGCCCCAACGCCCGCGCCGCTGGCCCCGCGCGCACGCTGACGCTTCGCAGAAAAAGGCGCCCAAGCCTCTGAATTCGCCCCGGCGCCGACTGTCCTGCCTCAGCCGCCCCAGCCCCTCACATCGACAAAGCGCCCAGCGATCGCCGCCGCCGCCGCCATCGCCGGCGAGACCAGATGCGTGCGGCCCTTGTAGCCCTGGCGGCCCTCGAAATTGCGATTGGACGTCGAGGCGCAGCGCTCGCCGGGGGCGAGCTTATCGGGGTTCATCGCCAGGCACATCGAGCAGCCGGGCTCCCGCCATTCAAAACCGGCGGCGCGAAAGATCTTGTCGAGCCCCTCAGCCTCGGCCTGCTCCTTCACCAGTCCCGAACCCGGCACCACCATAGCGTTGACGCGGCCCGCGACATGGCGGCCCTCGACGATCTTCGCCGCCGCCCTGAGATCCTCGATGCGGCCGTTGGTGCAGGAGCCGATGAACACGCGGTCGATGGCGAGATCGGCGATCTTCTCGCCGCCATGCAGCCCCATATAGTCGAGCGCGCGCTTGATCGAGGCGCGCTTGGCCTCGGTGGCGCCGTCCTCGACATGCGGTACGAAACCTTCGATCGTCGCCACATCCTGCGGGCTCGTGCCCCAGGAGACGATCGGCGGCAGGCGCGCGGCGTCGAGTCGGACGATCTCGTCGAACTCAGCGTCGGTGTCGGTGCGCAGCGAGTCCCAGTAGCGCCGCGCCTCATCCCACAAGGCGCCCTTCGGCGCCTTCGGCCGGCCTTCGAGATAGGCGTAGGTCTTCGCGTCAGGCGCGATCATGCCGGCGCGCGCGCCGCCTTCGATCGTCATGTTGCAGACCGTCATGCGGCCTTCCATGGTCAGCGCCTCGATCGCCGGGCCGGCGAATTCGATGACATGGCCGGTGCCGCCGGCGGTGCCGATCTTGCCGATGATGGCCAGGATGATGTCCTTGGCCGTCACGCCGGCGGCGAGGTCGCCGTCGACGACGACGCGCATGTTCTTCGCCTTCGACTGGATCAGCGTTTGCGTCGCCAGCACATGCTCGACCTCGGAGGTGCCGATGCCGTGGGCGAGCGCGCCGAAGGCGCCGTGCGTCGAGGTGTGGCTGTCGCCGCACACGATCGTCGTGCCCGGCAGCGTGAACCCCTGCTCGGGGCCGATGATGTGGACGACGCCCTGGCGGCGGTCGAACTCGTCGTAATATTCGATGCCGAACTCGGCCGCGTTCTTGGCCAGCGCCTCGACTTGCAGGCGGCTCTCGGGATCGGCGATGCCGCCGCTGCGGTCGGTGGTCTGGATGTTGTGGTCGACGACGGCGAGCGTCTTTTCCGGCGCGCGCACCTTGCGGCCGGTCGAGCGCAGGCCCTCGAAGGCCTGCGGGCTCGTCACCTCGTGGACGAGATGGCGGTCGATGTAAATGAGGCTCGCGCCGCCCTGCGTGTCGACGACGTGGTCGTCCCAGATTTTATCGTACAGCGTGCGCGGCTTGGCCATATCCTGCTCCGGCGCCCGGTGCGGGCGCTTGCGTTCTGCGAACAAGGGCTATCTAAGCCGATCCGGCCGCCAGGAAAAGAGGGACGGCGAGACCGGGAAAACCATGAAGTTCTATTTCAACGGTTCGCCCAACCCGACCAAGGTGGCGCTGTTCCTCGAAGAGGCTGGCCTCGCCTACGAGGCGATCCCGGTCGACACCCGCAAGGGCGATCAGTTCGCGCCGGCCTTTCTCGCCGTCAATCCGAACGGCAAGGTTCCCGTCCTCGTCGACGGCGACGCCGTGGTGTTCGATTCCAACGCCATCCTGCTCTATCTCGCCGAGAAGACCGGCAAGTTCCTGCCGCCGGCCGGCGACAAGGGGCGCGGCGAACTGCTCTCGTGGCTGATGTTCGTCGCCTCCGGCATTGGGCCGTATTCCGGCCAGGCCGTGCATTTCAAGCATTTCGCGCCCGAGAAGGTCGAATACGCGCACAAGCGCTACCAGTTCGAATGCGGTCGCCATTTCGGCATCCTCGACGGCCGGCTCGACGGACGGCGTTACCTGCTCGGCGACGCCTACACCATCGTCGACATGGACGCCTGGGGTTGGGCGCGCATGATCCCCTACATCCTCGGCGACGGCGCCTGGGCGCGCTTGCCGAACCTGAAGCGCTGGTTCGACGAGATTTCGGCGCGCCCGGCGGCGGGGCGCGCCCAAGCGCTCAAGGACAGGTTCACATTCAAGACGACGATGGACGACGAATCGCGCGCCGTCATGTTCCGCCACCTCGCGAGCTGAAAGGCAAATTTTGCGGCGCCATTGACGAACGGGGCCGCCGCCGCGCAATCTCGCCGCCAGTTTTGCTCGCCGCCAGTTTTGCCCGATAGCGTTGCGACGCGTGAGTTTTTTGCGGAAGGTATGCTGCGGTTATGGCGACGCTAATCGACGATTTACGCCAGGTCATCGAGCGCGATCAGTGGATCGCCCGGCCGCTGCTCCATGATCTCGTCGACCGGCTGCCGAAATCGGTCGAGGCGCGGGTGCTGCTGGCGCAATCCTACCTGCGCAGCCTCGAGTCGCGCCCGGCGCTCGAACATTACCGCCTCGCGCACGAACTCGACCCCAAGAACATCGCCATCCGCCACCAGATGGGCCTGTGCGCCACGGTGATCGGCGATTATGAGGCCGCGCTGACGATCTTCCGCGACGCCAACGCCCAGCAGGCCAACGAGCATTCGCAGGCGATGGCGGGCTTGCTGCTGCATCGCCTCGGCCGGCTCGGCGAGGCGATCAAAACCTATTCCGACCTGTTCGCCAAGCTCAAGCGCGACCACCTGGAGACGCCGCACGCGCTGCGCGGGCTGGCGACGGCGTTGCGCGACGCCGGCCGGCCGCTGACCTCGGACCGCATCTTCAGCGAACTCATCAATCTCTATCGTCTTGACCCGCTGCGCATCGCAGGCCTCATCGCCGAGCGCGACAACTCCATCGACCATCCCGGCTGGACGCAATTCGCCAGCAAGGCGGAACTCGCGCTGGCGCTGCGTCGCACCGCCGACAAGCCGTGGTCGCCGCGTCATCCCGCCACCTTCCTCATGCCGGAGGATCGCCAGGCGCTGATCGCCTACGCCGAGAAGACCCCCGGTGCGCTCTACATCGCCAAGCCGCGCCGCGGCACCGGCGGCCAGAACATGACGATCTCGCGCGACGCGCGCGCGCTCGGCGAGAAACCGGACGTCGTCGTCCAGCGCTATGTCGAGAATCCCTATCTCGTCGACGGCCGCAAGGGCCATCTGCGGCTGCACGGGGTGGTGACTTCGCTCGATCCGTTCCGCGCCTATCTGCACGCCGAGGGCATCGTGCGCTTCGCCCCCGAGGCTTACGACCTCAGCGAAGCCGGTCTCGCCGACGTCCACGCCCACATCACCAACACGGCGCTGCACAAGGATCATCCCAAGCTCGTCGTCAGCCAGAAGGCGGAGGAGGAGAACGTCGGCGCGGTCTGGTCGCTTTCGGCCTATCTCGACCGGCTGAAAGCCGAGGGCCTCGATACGGGCGCGCTGCGCGACGACCTTAAGGCGCTGGCGCGCGGCTTCCTGCGCATGGTTCACGCGGAGGGCGTTTTCGCCGCCCAGGCGCGCCATCCGCGTCATTCGTTTCCGGCCAAGCTGTTCGGCCTCGACGTGCTGATCGACGCCAACGGCAAGCCGTGGCTCATCGAGGCGCAGCGCAAGCCCGCGATGGCCGGCACGCCCCTGGTGCAGAAGATCGCCGGCAGGACGCTCGCCCAGATTTTCGAGATGAGCTCGAGTTTGTTGTTCGACGACGCGATGCCGGCCGAGCGGATCGCGAGTATCGCCAAAGACCGCGCCGCCATTGTCGCCCGGGAGGCCGAGCACGAAATCGCCTTTCGCGGCCAGTTCGAGTTGCTTTAAGTGAAATTTGTTGGCGTTTCCTTATGGATTTAGTGCGGGTAGTGTCATTTACGGCAGTTCGATTTAAAATGGGTTTGCGCAAGGCGGCATTCGGCAGGAACGCGGGCCTGGAGCGCTGGCCGGCCTCGA
>Ga0134126_10003508_pt1 | contig 19643 bp, 15 predicted proteins | sample KB31752_FD_96881 | JGI IMG/M metagenome (GOLD analysis project Ga0134126, IMG submission 96881) | Terrestrial soil microbial communities with excess Nitrogen fertilizer from Kellogg Biological Station, Michigan, USA - KB3-175-2 | ecosystem: Environmental > Terrestrial > Soil > Unclassified ...
AACAGGTTTAAAATGGAGTTTCCTTGCGAAACCCGAGGGCGTTCCACGTTACCTTGTTTGCAATGCGGATGAAAGCGAGCCAGGAACTTTTAAAGACCGTTACCTCATGGAATTTATTCCTCATCTTTTGGTAGAAGGAATGATAGTTTCCTCTTTTGCTTTGGGCAGCAATATTTCTTACATCTATATCAGAGGTGAATATGATTGGGTGGCAGATATTCTGCAGGTGGCGCTTGATGAAGCAAAACAAAATGGATTTCTTGGAAAAAATATTTTGGGAAGTGGCTTCGATTGCCAGATATACCTTTATCGAGGCGCGGGTGCTTATATTTGCGGCGAAGAAACTGCCCTTCTTGAAAGCCTGGAAGGGAAAAGGGGATTGCCAAGAATTAAACCTCCGTTTCCGGCAATTAAAGGAGTTTGGGGATGCCCGACCGTAGTAAATAATGTAGAAACGATTTGTGCCGTTGTTCCGATTATAAATGATGGAGGCGATGCTTATGCCAAAATTGGTGTGGGAAAATCTACTGGGACTAAATTAATTTCCGCCTGCGGAAATATTAATAAGCCGGGAGTTTATGAAATAGACATGACGATTACCGTTGAAGATTTTATATATAGTGATGAATATTGCGGCGGCATTGCAAACGGAAAAAAATTAAAAGCCTGTATCCCGGGAGGTTCCTCAGTTCCTATTTTACCAGCCAATCTTTTATTAAGAACTGCTAAGGGCGAACCGCGGCTAATGAATTATGAAAGCCTTGCTGATGGCGGCTTTATTACCGGAAGTTCAATGGGCTCAGGAGGTTTTATTGTGTTGGATGAAGATCAATGTATTGTTCGGCACACTTACACGATTTCAAGGTTTTACCATCATGAAAGTTGTGGGCAATGTTCTCCATGCCGCGAAGGAACCGGATGGCTTGAAAAAATATTTTATAACATTGAATATGGCAAAGGCAAGATGAAAGACATTGACCTTCTTTGGGATGTACAGAGGCGAATTGAAGGGAATACGATTTGCCCGTTTGGAGATGCGGCTGCGTGGCCGGTAGCTGCTGCTATACGGCATTTCAGGGATGAATTTGAATGGCATATTTTAAATCCCGAAGAAAGCCAGGTGAGGAATTATGGATTAGCTCATTATGCGGATCCATTAGAAATAGCTGCGATTGTTTAAAGAAAGAAAATGATTATGAATTATGAAATCGTTATTTGGATGTTACAATAAAATTTGAAAAATTTATTTTACCGAAACCCGGTTTAAAAAATTAAAAAATAATGGCTGAAGAACAAGAACAATTATTTAAAATTACTATAGATGGTATTACTTTAGAAGTACCTAAGGGAACTACTATTTTAAATGCTGCCCGAATGATTGGCCCACAAGTGGCACCCCCTACTATGTGCTATTATAGTTCCCTGGAAGGAAGTGGTGGGAAGTGCCGGACTTGCCTGGTTGAAGTTGCCGCGGGGTCCACCAAAGATCCAAGGCCAATGCCAAAACTAGTGGCCTCTTGCAGGACAGAAGTGATGGATGGAATGATCGTAAAGAATGTCACCAGTGAAAAAGTGATTGATGCCCGCCATGGAATTGTTGAATATTTATTAATAAATCACCCGTTGGATTGCCCTATTTGTGACCAGGCAGGTGAATGCCCTTTGCAGGACCTCAGCTACGACCATGGTATAGTTGGTACCCGATACGAATTTAAACGAAGAACTTTTGTTAGGGAAGATATTGGCCCTTATATCCAACTCCACATGACAAGATGCATTTTATGTTATCGCTGTTTGATGGTGGCTGACCAAATAACTGATTCGCGAAGCCATGGGATTCTATTAAGAGGCGATTCATCGGAGATATCTACCTATATTTCTAAAGCAATTGAAAATGATTTCAGCGGGAATGTAATTGATGTTTGTCCGGTTGGTGCCCTCACCGACCGCACTGCGCGGTTTAAAAATCGAATATGGTTTCTCAAACCGATGGATGCTCATAGGAACTGTGATAAGTGTTGTGGGAAAGTTACCTTGTGGCAACGCGGTGAAGAAGTTTTTAAAGTTACTTCGCGGATGGATCCTTGGGGAGAAGTGCAGCGTATTGATGGGAAACCAGCCTGGATATGCAATACATGCCGCTTTGAAAAGAAAAAAACTTCTGATTGGGTAATTGAAGGGCCTACAAAAGTGAAGAGGCATTCTGTGATTTCAACAAATCATTATGTGGAAAAAGTAGTGCCTCCTGATCCGTTGAACAAGGTTCTGTTCGGACGGCCACCAATGTTATTAATGGATATTAACCAGGTGAGCGAGGTAAATACGCCAGACATCGACTTAAGTATATTGCCAGGCCCTGCGACATCAACGACATTTATTGAACGAAACGAAGAAAAGGAAATTGAGGAAACGCCGGCAGAAAGATTAGCCATTAATGATCATAAAAAACCATAAATAAAATTAGTTTTCATGTTTCAAGGACAGGTATTTTTAAACGTAGATTGGGCATTATTCACTGAGAAACTTATTTTGATTGTCGTGGTGGTAAGTGTTTCTTTAGTTGTTGCGATGTATTCTACTTATGCCGAACGTAAAGTGGCTGCGTTTATGCAGGACAGGCGTGGCCCAAACCGGGCTGGCCCGTTTGGAATACTTCAGCCTTTGGCGGATGGCTTAAAATTATTTTTTAAAGAAGAAATTGTTCCCACTTTTTCATCCAGGTTTTTGTTTATCCTCGGCCCTATTCTCGCAATGCTTACTGCTATTATGGTAAGTGCGGTAATACCGTGGGGCGATAACATGCATATTTTGGGAAGGAATGTTTCTTTACAAATCGCTGATATTAATATTGGTATCCTCTACATTTTTGGTGTGGTAAGCCTGGGAGTTTATGGAATTATGATTGGAGGCTGGGCAAGTAATAATAAGTTTTCATTATTAGGTGCCATGCGCGCTGCTTCTCAAATTATCAGTTATGAACTGGCTTTGGGAATAGCTTTGATCGCTTTGCTTATGTTGACGGGAACATTAAGTTTAAAGGAAATGGTCGGCCAACAAAAAGATGGAACCTGGTATATTTTTAAACAGCCTCTTGGCTTTTTGATTTTCCTTATTTGCGCCTTTGCAGAAACAAACCGTACACCATTTGATTTACCCGAAGCTGAAAACGAATTGATGGGTGGCTACCATGCTGAATATTCATCCATGAAACTTGGATTCTATTTATTTTCTGAATATGTAAATATGTTTTTGAGCGGCGCAGTTATGACTACTTTGTATTTTGGCGGATATGATATTCCTTTTGTAAATGATGCAAATTTAATTCATACCATCGGTACGAATTGGGTAGCAATTATTGAAGGGGCAGTTTTATTTATAAAAATATCTTTCTTTATATTTTTATTCATGTGGGTAAGGTGGACAGTGCCCAGGTTCAGGTATGACCAGTTAATGAATCTTGGCTGGAAGATATTGCTGCCATTATCACTTTTAAATATGCTGGTAACTGGTGCACTAATTTTATTAAAACAAAATCACTGGCATTTCTAAAACTTAACGATATTTTTGCAACGCAGAAAACGATAAGGAATGCCAGATTTAAAATATTAAAAATGCAAGCATTAACAAACAGAGTAAAACAGGTTGACAGAAGTAAGATGTCTGTTTGGGAACGGATGTATTTGCCGGCAGTATTTAAGGGCATGGCCATTACTTTGAAACATTTTTTTAAGAAAAAAGCTACCATTAATTACCCTGAACAAGTCAGGCCTTTTAGCCCGGTATTCAGGGGTGTACAGATATTAAACAGGGACGAAGAAGGGCGCGAAAACTGCACTGCCTGCGGATTATGTGCACTGGCTTGCCCTGCTGAAGCAATTACAATGGAATGTGCGGAACGTAAACCTGGCGAAGAACATCTTTACAGGGAAGAAAAATATGCTGCAAAATATGAGATCAATATGTTGAGGTGCATTTTTTGTGGTTTGTGTGAAGATGCTTGCCCAAAAGATGCCGTGTATTTAACGGAAACTTTTGCTCCTTCCAACTTCCATAGAAAAGGTTTTATTTATGGAAAAGAAGACATGTTGATCCCTGACCCAAAAACAGACCCGGAAGGTTTTGCAAGAGCAAAAGGAAGCAGGATAACTCAGCCTCAGGGACACGGAAATGAGCGTTGAGCAGGTTAAAGAACTTTGATAAGTTGTAATGGATAGTAAACGGACAAATAATCTGAATTGTTATTTTGGTTTGGAATTGTTTGATAAGTTTTAGAATTGATTGAAGTATTAATTATAGTAAACGAACAAATAATATAGATTCCTGTTTTCCCAAAACTGTTTCTGAAAGTTAGGAAATCAGGTAAGAAATTCGAAAAATGGTAATTACACATATCCTTTTCTGGTTCTTGTCAGCGTTGGCAATTTTTGGTGCTATCGGCGTTATCGCCAGCAAAAATCCCATTTACAGCGTCTTGTGCCTAATCGTTGTATTTTTTGCAATTTCCGGCCATTACATTTTAATGAATGCGCAGTTTTTAGCGATCGTAAATATCATTGTTTATGCTGGCGCCATTATGGTTTTGTTTCTTTTTGTAATAATGCTGATTAATTTGAATGCGGAGACAGAACCTGTGAAAAATGTGTACATGAAAGGGGCAGGAATTATTTCGGGCCTCACTTTAATGATTGTTTTGGTAGCGGCACTTTCACATGCTGAAAATGCGAATGTTATTATGAAAGCCGGAACAAGTGTTGGCCTTACAGAAAGCCTGGGCAAAGCCTTATTTAATAATTATGTAGTGCCTTTTGAAATAAGCAGTGTATTATTTTTGAGCGCAATGGTAGGTGCAATATTAATTGGCAAAAAAGATTCGGCTAAAAAAATAAAACAAACTGTTTAAAAGATTTCTGTAAAATTTACAGGATTTTTTTTTACAAAAACTTAGAATATTATGCAGATTCAGTGGTACATATTTTTATCGTTGGCGCTTTTTTGTATTGGGATAATTGGTGCGCTTACCCGGCGAAATTCTATAATCGTTTTTATGTGTATTGAATTAATGTTGAATTCAGTGAATCTTTTATTAGTTGCATTTTCTAAAATGCATTTGGCTTCCTTAAATGCATTTGCCGGAACGATGGCTACCAGCGCCCAGATTTTTGTTTTCTTTATAATGATTGTAGCTGCAGCAGAAGTCAGTATCGGGTTGGCTATTATAGTGTTGTTGTACAGAAATACACGTTCCATCGATATTAATTTTTTAAACAGATTAAAAAACTAACTTTCTTTTTCTAAGTGGAAATGAAAAAAATATTTTAAATTTTTAAACGCTGCCGAAGTTTGGTTTATGGATGCAATTCAACTTATTTATTTAGTTCCCCTTCTTCCTCTTATTGGTTGCCTGATTAATGGATTGGGAAGAAATGCACTTTCAAAATCATTAACAGGAGTTATTGGAAGTGGCGTTGTTTTTATTTCTTTCTGCATAAGTGTTTTGGTTTTTTTAGCCGCCTCCAAAGAAGGGTTTGTTACACAAAATATCCATTACTTCGATTTTATTCATGTAGGTAAACTACTGATTCCATTTGAGTTTCAAATAGACCAACTTACTTCTTTATTTCTTTTAATAATCACAGGGGTTGGATTTATCATTCATATTTATTCTATCGGGTACATGAAAGAAGAAACCCAATCTGGTTTTGGAAGGTATTTTTCTTACCTTAATTTATTTGTGTTTTCCATGCTCATTTTGGTAATGGGTGGAAATTATGTCATCATGTATATTGGTTGGGAAGGCGTTGGGCTTTGTTCTTATTTATTAATCGGTTTTTGGTTTAAAGACCAGGCAAATAATGACGCCGGTAAAAAGGCTTTCATCGTCAACCGTATTGGCGACGTTGGATTTCTTCTTGCTGTTTTTTGGATGATTTCTTCTTTTGGAACTACTTCTTATAACGAACTTTATAATTCACAAAATGGAATTATTTCTTCGTTTACTGATGTTAACTCGCCTGTAATTGTTGGTATCACTTTATTGTTATTCCTGGGAGCAATTGGCAAGAGCGCCCAGATTCCTTTATACACGTGGCTTCCAGATGCGATGGCTGGCCCTACGCCGGTTTCAGCCTTGATTCATGCGGCCACAATGGTTACAGCCGGAGTTTACATGATCGCACGAAGCAATATTCTTTATTCGCTCGCACCGGCTACGCTTGGTGTTGTTGCCGGTATCGGCTTAGCTACCGCAATTTTTGCAGCGGTAATAGCGCTCAGGCAAAATGATATCAAAAAAGTATTGGCTTATTCTACTGTCAGCCAGTTGGGCTATATGTTTCTGGGATTGGGAGTTGGCGCTTATTCTGCCTCTGTATTTCACGTAATGACGCATGCTTTTTTTAAAGCCCTTTTATTCCTCGGCGCTGGTTCGGTAATCCATGCTATGGGTGGCGAACAGGACATGGTGAAAATGGGAGGCTTGGGTAAAAAAATGAAAATAACGTATGTTACATTTTTTATAGCCTGTCTTGCAATTGCGGGAATTCCGCCATTCTCGGGTTTCTTTTCCAAAGATGAAATTCTTTCTGCAACGTATGCCCAGAGCCCGGTATTATATATTCTTGGTTTAGCTGGCGCTTTGCTTACTGCATTTTATATGTTCCGTTTGTTAGCGATGACTTTCAAGGGAAAATTTCGCGGTACTCCGGAACAGGAACATCATATTCATGAAAGCCCGGCATCAATGACGGCCCCACTTGTTATTCTTGCAATTCTTGCTGCTGTCGCAGGATTTATCGGCATACCGGAATCTTTGGTAAAGAATGCAAACAAGTTCGGAGATTTTCTGGAGCCGGTTTTTGCACATTCACACCAGTTAATTACGTCACGTGAAGTGCCTCATCAAACAGAGATTATTTTGATGGTTGTTTCAGCAATTTTGGTGATTATTGTTTCCATTTGGGCGTACAGAAAATATGCAAATTATACTCCTTCAACTTCTCCTGAAAACCCTTTTGCAAAATTGGTGAAAAATAAATTTTACGTTGATGAAATCTATTACTCGCTTTTTGTAAAACCATGGCGTTCTTTGGGAGCTTTTTTAAATAATGTTTTTGATAGAAAAGGAATTGACGGAATCGTAAATGGTGTGGGCAGGACAGTTAATTACGGAAGCCGGCAGCTGCGGTTATTGCAAAGTGGCCAGGTTGGTTCTTACCTTTTGCTTATGGTTATTGGGTTGTTGGTTTTATTTATCATTCAATTGTTTACAAAATAATATTAATGCTGGGCACATACTTTACTTTTCCGGAATTATTGATTTGGATACCTTTTATCACAGGGCTGATTGCTATTTTCATCAAAAACAATAAAAGTGTAAAAACCTTTGCGTTATTATCTTCAATCGCAACCTTAATCGTTTCAGTTATTAGCTTATGTTACACAGATGTAGCTCATCATCCTGATTTTTTTTATTACAACAATGTCTCTTATGTATGGATGCCCTATATTGGCTCCAGTTTTTCGGTAGGCCTGGATGGAATGGGGTTTCTGCTTACTTTTTTAACTGCTTTTTCTTATCCCTTAATCTTTGCCGCAACTTATAAAACTGAACATAAAAACCCTAATGGTTTTTTTGGATTAATGCTTTTGGCACAGGCCGGAATTATGGGAGTTTTCGTGGCAACTGATGCGTTATTATTTTATTTCTTTTGGGAACTGGCGCTGATACCTCTTTATTTTTTATGCAGCAAATGGGGTGAAGAAAAAAGGATTAAAGCAACTTTCAAGTTTTTTGTATATACATTTTTAGGTTCACTGTTAATGTTGGTTGGAATTATTTATGTCTATGTTCATACACCGTCTCTTTCTGCAGATTCCGCACATTCATTTTCACTGAATGCTTTTTACAATACACTGTTGTCACCAGGCCAACAAGATTGGCTTTTCTGGCTGTTTTTTCTTGCCTTTGCTGTAAAGATTCCAATTTTTCCACTACATACTTGGCAACCTGATGTTTACGAACAATCTAACTATCCTTCAGTAATGGTGTTAAGTGGTGTGATGGTAAAAATGGGTGTTTTTGGAATGATCAGGTGGCTGCTCCCCATATTCCCTTCAGCAGTAATAAAATATCAACATTTAATTATCGTGTTTTGTATCATAGGCCTTCTATATGCAAGTTGTATTGCTTTATACCAAAATGATTTGAAAAGATTTGTGGCGTGGTCTTCTATCGCGCATCTTGGTTTGATGGCCGCTGCAATTTTTTCTGCAAATAATATAGGCCTTCAGGGAGTAATGCTTGAAATGTTGAATCACGGAATTAATATTCTTGCATTATGGATTATCGTGGATATTATCGAAAAGAAAACCGGCGTAAGAAAAATCACAGAACTAAGCGGGCTGGCTTCAAAAGCTCCGGGCCTTGCTATATTCTTTGTTATTATTGCGTTTGCGAATATTGCACTTCCGCTTTCCAATTCATTTGTCAGTGAATTTTTAATGCTGAATGGGTTGTTTGATTTAAATACCTGGTTTGGTGTTTTTGGTACTTTAGGGATTGTTGTTTCAGCATTTTATATGCTATCAATGGTTCAAAAAACTTTTTTTGGAAAAGCCAACGCTTTAGTAGAACAGGCAAAGAAAATGAGTGCCGGGCAAGGGATTGTGTTATTTGTTTTAGTAATTGCTATTTTATTTTTAGGGATTTACCCTGAACCTGTAATTCATTTGACAGAGGCGACTGTTACTAATGTTTTATCCAGGATTCCTTTAAAATAAAAAGCGGTTTGGAATTATTGATTGTAAGATTGAGAAGTTTAGTTTTTAGGTAACCATAAAATAAAAGCCCGTTTGGGGTTGGATTATAATTATGAATGCAATTATTTTAAGCGCAATTTGGGGAGTAGTAATGATGTTAGGAGGAGTGTTTTTCAAAAAAAGCACAACGCCGAAATATTGGGCAATCGCTGGCGTTGTAATTATACTTGCCGCCAATCTTCTCGAATTTTTTGGGCATCCTATATTTAATATTGATACGAAAGGAATGTTGCATTTCGATGCCTTTGGGTTGGTATTTAATTCTGTAGCTTTTATTTGTACACTGCTCCTATTTTTATTGAATGGAAAGGATTTTGAAAAAATAGGAATGCATGTTTCAGAATATTTTTGTTTGATATTTTTTGTGCTCTGCGGCGTATCAATTTTATCTTCTTTTAATACATTGCTGTTGCTTTTTTTAGGAATAGAAATTTTGTCCATTCCTTTATACATACTAACGGGTAGCGATAAGCGTAATTTAAAAGGCAACGAAGCATCTTTAAAATATTTTTTAATGGGTGCATTTTCAACCGGCCTTCTATTGATGGGGATTGCACTGGTTTATGGCGGCAACAGCCTTGGTTCCTTTTATATTGATGCTATTAATTTAGGAACGGGCACTCTTCCTTTATTGATTGCAGTAGGATTGGTTTTACTTTTAGTTGCCATGTCATTTAAGGTTTCTGCTGCGCCTTTTCATTTTTGGGCGCCCGATGTTTATGACGGAGCCCCTTCTGTAGTTACCTCCTTTATGATGACAATTGCGAAGGTTGCTGCATTCATCGCTTTTTTTAAGCTCTTTGCCACTTCCTTCGGTAAAATGTATTATCAATGGCAAACACTTATTGTGGTTATAACAGCAGCTACTTTATTAATTGGGAATGTGACTGCTGTTTTCCAGGTTAGTGTCAAAAGGATGCTTGCCTATTCAAGTATTTCACATGCCGGTTTTATGATGTTAACTCTTTTTGCTTTAAATAATAGTGCTAAAGAAGGATTATTACTTTATTCGGCCGCTTACTGCATTGCTACCATTGGCATTTTCGCAGTTATTATAAAATTGACGGATTATTCTATCGAAGGGTTTAACGGGCTAGGTAAAAGACAACCGTTACTGGCGTTGGCTTCAGTTATTTTTCTTTTATCACTAACCGGAATTCCATTAACAGCAGGCTTTACAGCCAAGTTTTATGTACTAATGGCGGCGGTAAAAGAAGGGCATCAACTGTGGTTGGTAATATTTGCGGTGGTTTGCGCAGCAATAAGTGCTATTTATTATTTCAGGGTAATACAAGCCATTTATTTTAAGGAACCCGTTCCGGAAGTAAATGACAATATCGAAGTTACCTCCTCATTTAAATGGATCTTAGCCATTACTGCCGGGCTTATTATTTTGCTGGGTATTCTTCCCGGATTGGTGATAGACTGGCTTTATTATTGACAGAATAAAACAGTAAACCAACAAATAACCTGGATTTTAATTTTACAATCCCGAGTAATAATCATAACCTCTTTCATACCAATAATCGGGTGGGGGTGTGTTACTGAAATAAATAGTTCCGATTCTTTTTAAATTTTTAATCCCGTACTTAACGGGTATGATTAAACGTAAAGGGTAACCATGGTTAATGGGCAACGGTTTCCCATTCATTTCATAACAAAGTAATGTTTGAGGGTGCATCATGCTGGCCATATCAATGCCGACATAATATTTTTTATCAGGTGTCATTAAGCCCGCATAATTCATTTGTGTTTGTGCCATAAGGCCATACTTTTTTGCGAAATCGCTGAACTTTACGCCTGACCAGTAGCTAACCTGGCTCCAGCCTTCTATACACTTAAAATCAAAGACAATGTCCGTTTTTGGAAGCGCTTTAATATCATCTAAACTTATTAATAAAGTGTCGCCGGGATTTCTGACTAATTTTAATTTCCAATTGCTGTCTAAATCACTCTTCAAACCAATTAAACTATTGACTCTTACATTTTTTGCAGCGGCAGAAACCGGGTACGTTTTTACGAGGTGTTGATCGCTTAATGTTTTTGAAAATACTTTCTCATTTAAACTTAATCCTTTTCTCAGGGGTTTGGGTGCTTCAGCAACTTCGGGCTGGCGGTGAATCCATTTCCATATAAAAATAGCAGCAGCAATCCCAATAAGAAAAATTACAAAAGCTATTATAGTTTTGTTTCTTATTTTTTTTGAAGAGATTATTATTTCTTCCTGGTCATTCATCTGAATTTGGTTTTATATCCTGTGAATTTTGTTCTTCATCATTTTTTTCGGGGATGATTTTTTCATTTATGTTTTCCTGTGTTTCAGCCTCAAAATTTTCAGATTTTTCTGATTCTTTTTTGGCAATTAAGTTTTCAACAGGTAATACTACCGGAATTAAAGATTTTTTATTATCCGGTAAAATAAACAAACCCGTAACCATACTTTGAAAATTATTCCATCCCGCAATTATTACCTGGATAATATGCACTAAAAAGAATAAGAAAAAAAGAATAGTTAGCGTGAAGTGCTCTATCCGCGCCCATTCGTAGCCCCCCAGCAAAGATGTTAGCCAGCCAAGCTGCACGGGTTTATAGATAGACAAACCTGTCAAAACAGAACCGAGCCCCATAAAAATTACTACCGTATATGCGATTCGTTGTGCGGCATTGTATTTTTTTTGATCAGGCACTTTTTTAGTTAAATGAAGATCATGAAGCAGAACAATCAATGATTCTTTGAATGATTTTTTATCCGGAAAAATATACTTCCATTGCCCCGAAAAAATTAAATACAAAACATAGATAAATCCATTAATAGCGAAAAGCCACATGAAAACAAAATGAAGGCTCATGCCTTCTGCCAATCGAAAAGGAATATTTAAAGCCTGGTAAAATGATTGGGGAAAAAACTTAAGGATTATTTTATTTCCAAAGCCAATTTTATAGATATCATTTGCCCAATAAATCAACATCCCACTCCAAATCATTACTCCAAGAATTGGAAAATTTACCCAGTGAAACCACCTGATAGCTAATGGATGCTTCTTTACAACCCTTTTCATATATGAACAAAAATTTATTAAAAAGTACGAAGTTTAATCGATTAGAGTTTGATAAAAAGGATTAAAGGAAACTAGTGAAAAATTTATTTAAAATTTCCTTTTTTCATTTCTTCCACCACATAGTTGCACGCCCTCGCAGTTAACGTCATGTACAAAATACTGGGGCTTTGATTGCCGGTGCTTGCCATACATGCTCCATCTGTTACGAAAACATTTTTGCAATGATGTAATGCATTCATTTTATCAAGCATAGATGTTTTTGGGTCCGTACCCATTCTGCATCCTCCCATTTCATGAATATCTAATCCCGGCGCCTGTTTACTATCTGAATGATGAATATTTTTTACCCCGGCTTTTGAAAACATTTCTTCTGTCTGCACAAAATAATCATTCAATAATTTATCGTCGTTACTATCGTATTCAACAGAAGTTATTAATTGCGGAATGCCCCATTCATCTTTTTTATCTTTACTTAAACGCACATGATTTTTTTCTTTAGGAATTGTTTCTCCTTGTACATAAGAATACACTTTCCATGGCCCCGGTTTGGTCATTGATTGTTTATATTCCGCACCCATTTGCTGCGGAAAAGTTTGGCCATCATCCCTGTCGCGGTGAGCGCCGGCATAGGTTGTATACCCTCCAATAAAATCCGCATCTTTTTTATGTAGGTTTCGATAGTTGGCAATGATGGCATCTGTAGGGTTGCGGCCATAATAATAGGTATCATCAAACCCATCAATTTCTCCGCCTAACGAGCCGCGGTAATTGTGGTGGCAAATATATTTTCCCAACACGCCGCTATCATTTCCCAATCCATTTGGAAATCGGTTAGATATGGAATTTAATAAAATGAGATTGCTGTTTAAAGTGGAGCCGTTTACAAAAATAACCCTGGCAAAAAATTCAGTTGCCTCTTTTGTGTTTGTATCAATCACTCTAACGCCTGTTGCTTTTTGTTGTTGTTCATCATAAATTATGGAATGTACTACAGAGAACGGGCGAATCGTTAAGTTGCCTGTTTTTGCAGCCCATGGAAGCGTTGATGAATTCGAACTGAAATAGCCACCAAACGGGCAGCCTCTCTGGCACAAATTCCGCGCGTTGCATTTCCCCCTTCCCTGGTCAAGGTGTATCTGATTAGGCTGTGTTAAATGAGCCCATCTTGCATGCACCAAATACCGGTCTCCGTAATTTTTTAAAAGGCTATCTTTTAAATGCTGTTCAACCTGGTTCAATTCAAATGGCGGTAGAAATTCTCCATCAGGCATTGCTTCCAAACCATCTTTACTGCCACAAATTCCAATAAATTTTTCTACATGAGAATACCATGGCGCAACATCTTCATACCTTATGGGCCAGTCCCAGCCGAACTCAAAACGCTGGGGCCCGGTAAATTCAAAATTACTCCAACGCTGTGTGCACCTTCCCCAGGTTAAACTTTTTCCTCCCACCTGGTAACCGCGAATCCAGTCAAAAGGTTTTTCCTGGATGTATGGGTGCTCTTTATCCTTTACAAAAAAATGCATTGCATCTTCCCTGAATGCATAACATTTTGAAACAACCGGATTATCTTCTTTTTCTTTTAAAGTGAGTTCATTGCGATGAGGAAAATCCCAAGGGTCTTTTGCCATGGTCGGATAATCTATCAGGTGCTTTACGTCTCTTCCTCTTTCCAAAACTAATGTTTTGACACCATGTTCGCACAACTCTTTAGCCGCCCAGCCACCACTTATCCCGGAGCCTATAACAATCGCATCGTAAGTGTTTTCTTTAATGCCTTTTGAATTGATATTTCCCATTATCAGTTTAATTATAAATTATTTTTTTGGCTTTTTAGGTAGCCCAGGCTTTATCGCCTTTCTTGTAAGGCACATTGCCTTTGTAATATCCAGGTGTTTGTATATAACGCAAAGCTTTGGTGGCGCCAGGTTTAGAAGTGAAAAATCCAAACACAACCAAATTTTTCATCATCGGGTAAAATTGAGGAGTGTCGGTGTTTATTTTATTTTCACTATTTAAAGAAAGGAGAATCTCCTGCTTTTGTAAAAGCGCCAGTTTGGGAAATTCATTTCCATACTTATCCTTACTAATCTTTTTGATCTTATTGACTCCCTGCCAAAAAATATTTTGTTCTTCGGGTGTATAACAATCCGTTACATAAACTTTCATGAAACCCCCAATCTTAGCGGCTTTGGCGCCAGGCGAAGTAGAAGTGGCTGGTATAATAGTTTCCCCGATTTCATCAAGCAGCTTTATGTTTTCTTCTGAAAAATATCCTTCCTTAACTTCCGCTTTGCAGGAAGATAAAAAAAATTCAGTGCTTACCATTGTAGCAGGAAGTATGATGGCTACTGAACTTAGAAAACGCCTTCTTTTCATTTTTTGATTTTAAAGAAACGTAATTATTTGATTGCTAATTTCGGTATTATTATTGAAACGCAACCTTTCGTTCAAAAAAAAGTAACATGCAAATTGTAATTCCAATTTTGCCAAACAAAAAATGTTAGTGCATATGAAAATTCTCCGGTTGGCCTCAAATCGATAGAAAGATTATTTTCAATTAATGATAGTAAACCAATAAATAACGTGTTTTTTTATTTTGGTTAAAAGATGAAAAAATCAATACGCTCTTGCAAACAAAACCCTTTCTACGCTTGGCTTTCCGGTGAGAATATCTTTGCCTTCTTCTTTTGGATTATTTAATGGGATACAACGAATAGTGGCTTTACTCAATTCTTTAATTTTTTCTTCTGTTTCTGAGGTTCCATCCCAATGTGCAGAAATAAAGCCTCCTTTTCCATCTAATAAATTTATAAATTCATCCCAGTTATCCGCTTTGGTTATGTGAACGTCGCGGTAATCTTTTGCTTTTTGGTAAATATTCTTTTGAATATCTTCCAATAAAAGCAAAACTGTATTTGCCAGGCCGTCAAGTGAAATTGCTTCTTTCATTTTTGTATCGCGCCGGGCTACTTCTGCAATATTTTTTTCAATATCGCGTGCGCCTATTGCTATCCTTACAGGAACGCCTTTCATTTCATATTCAGCAAATTTCCATCCGGGGCGGCGGCTGTCATCATCGTCATATTTTACCGAAACGCCCAATGCCTTAAAATCTTCCATGATAGGTTTCAGCTTTTCATCAATTTGTTTCTTTTGTTCTTCTCCTTTATAAATAGGAACAATAACTACCTGTATTGGCGCTAATTTTGGCGGAAGCACCAGGCCATCGTCATCGCTGTGAGCCATTACCAGCGCGCCAATTAAGCGCGTGCTTACGCCCCAGCTTGTTGCCCAAACATAATCCAGCTTATTTTCTTTATCGCTGAATTTTACATCAAATGCTTTGGCAAAATTTTGCCCAAGATAATGAGACGTTCCGGCTTGCAAAGCTTTTCCATCCTGCATCATTGCCTCAATGCAATAAGTATCTATTGCTCCTGCAAAACGTTCATTCACACTTTTTACACCTTTTATTACCGGCATCGCCATCCATTCTTCTGCAAATTCTGCATACACATTCAGCATTTGCAAAGTTTCAGCTATCGCTTCCTGCGAAGTGGCATGGGCTGTATGGCCTTCCTGCCAAAGGAATTCCGTAGTGCGCAAAAACAAACGTGTGCGCATTTCCCATCTCACTACATTCGCCCATTGGTTAATCAGCAAAGGCAAATCACGGTAAGATTGAATCCATGTTTTATAAGTATTCCATATAATCGTTTCCGAAGTTGGGCGTACAATCAATTCTTCATCAAGTTTTGCATCAGGGTCAACAATAATTCCTTTTCCATTTTCATCATTTTTTAAGCGGTAATGAGTAACCACCGCACATTCTTTGGCAAAGCCCTCTACGTGAGCGGCTTCTTTGCTTAAAAAACTTTTGGGAATGAACAAAGGAAAATAGGCGTTTTGGTGCCCGGTTTCTTTAAACCGCTTGTCTAATTGGCTTTGCATATTTTCCCAAAGCGCAAAGCCATAAGGTTTTATCACCATGCAGCCACGTACGGCACTATAATCTGCCAGGCCTGCTTTTATTATCAAATCATTATACCATTGTGAATAATCCGTTTCCCGCGAAGTAATTTCTTTACTCATTATTTATTATTTTTTTTAAATTCTAACGCTTAATTTTATAGTTTAATAAAAAGATTTTTACCGTTTATTTTTAACAACCGTTCATCAAAACAATCTGTTAGTAATCAAAGATATTTCTTAAATTTACAGAAAGAAGCGGCAAAAATAAGCTACTTCATTATCAAACTTTCTAAAACTCAGGCCATGAAAATAAAATATATAATATTACTTGCCGGTGTGGCTGCTTTCAGTAGTTGCAGCACCGCTTATAGGTCAGGGCAAACACCTGACGATGTTTATTATTCTCCTGCTCCACAGGAAAATTCATATGTATCACAGCCTTCAGACGGTGGCCAGGATTTCTATTATTACAGGAACAATGAGGAAAATGATATAAGAAGTGGAATAAATGACCCGGTATACCGTAGCCCGCTGACATTAAGCATGGGTTTCGGTTATAACCCTTATTCTACGTATCCATATAATTATGGTTTTCTTAATCCTTATTATGGTGGTAATAGTTATTATGGTTACAGCCCTTATGGCTATATGTACTCACCTTATAGCCCTTATTCATTAAATATAGGGTATATGCCAGATGTTTATGGATATGGATATGGTTATGATGGGTATGGGTATGGGCATGGTTATGGATATTCGCCTTATTCTTATCCGCTTTTTTATTCGTCAAAAAGTGTAAATACCAATATCGGCGCCCGGAGATACAACCTTGGTGCATATGATAATAATAATGGAAGGAGTACCAGTACCGAATCAAGTATAGGAGAACAACCAGTTCGTACAGCAACAACTCAACCTACTCAGAGAACTGGAGTTGGAAATGTTATTAGAAGAGTATTTTCTCCTGCTGAGAGAAATACTTATACACCGCCAAATAATAACACAAGGAGGACTTATAATAATAACAACGAAAGGGCAAATAACAGTTACAGGAATGATAATTATCAAACGCCTCAAAGAAGTTTTACTCCAAGTACTAATACAGAGTCAAGCTCTCCTTCTTCTTCCGGTGGCAACGCTCCGGTAAGGAGTTTCAGAAGGTAATATCATAACATATTTAAGGGATGATTTTATCATCCCTTTTTAAAAACCCTGGTTTTTAAATCCTATTCTTAAAATAAAAAAGAGTATTATTTATTCGTTTACTATGAAAGCAATATTTTTAATCCTGATTTTTTCATTCGCGGTTTGCTGTACCTATGCGCAGGAACCCGCGGATGCCTTACGGTATTCTTATTTGACACAGCCCGGCGGTACTGCAAGGAACCAGGCGATAGGAGGAGCCGGCGCATCTTTGGGTGGTGAATTTTCTTCACTTTTTATTAACCCTGCGGGCCTTGGGTTTTATAAATCAGGTGATTTCATTTTAACACCTTCCTTTTCTACAAAAAAATCAAATTCCAGTTATTTGAATTCTTCTGAAAGCGCCACAGATAATAATTTTAATCTCGGTGCATCTGGGTTTGTAATTGGCGGCCCTACACGCAGCCAAAGTGTAAAAAGCATTGCATTTGGTTTTGGGGTAAACAGGATGGTCGATTTTAATAACCATATTTATTATAAAGGAACGAACAATAATTCTTCCTATTCAGAAAAATATTTGGAAGAATTGGCGAATAATAATGTGACAGACCCCAATAATGCTGCAAATAATTATCCCTATGGAAGCAGCCTTGCGTTTAATACTTTTTTAATAAATCCGACTTATGGGGCTGATAGCTCTGTTACGGGATACAGCACACTTGCGAATCCCTCAACCGGCCTAATACAGGAAAATACTATAAACACCAGTGGCGGAATTACAGCACTGTCTTTAGGGATGGGTGTAAACCTGCAGGACAAATGGTATTTCGGTGGTACTATTTCTTTTCCCTTTTTAAATTACAATCGCAATGCTTCCTATAAAGAAAGTGATGCTACCCCGAACCCGAATAATAACTTTAATTATTTTGAGGCCAATGAAACTTTGCAAACAAAAGGAGTGGGCATAAATGGAATACTTGGGGTAATTTATAAACCTACGGAAAATGTAAGGCTGGGGCTTACATTTCATACACCAACAGTTTACCAGCTTACAGATGATTATACCGCACAGGTAGTTACTGACCTCGAAGGATACGGCGGTGGCGACAGAGTAAAACAACAAAGCTCAACCTATTTTAGTAATGGCCAGCCCCTTGAATCCAAATACAATTTAACAACGCCCTGGAGAGCCATTTTAAGCGGCACTTATTTATTCGGAAGTAACATGGAAAATGTTCAAACACAAAAAGGTTTTATTACAGCTGATGTTGAATATGTAAATTATAAGAACAATTCTTTTCGCGATGTAAATAATGACCAGAGCGCTGCGGATTATTATACTGCCTTAAACAAAACAATAGATAATCTTTATAAAAACGCCATCAACGCACGTATAGGTGGCGAGATGAAATTGAATACTTTTATGGTTAGGTTAGGCGGAGCCTATTATGGCAACCCTTACCAAAACCAAAAGTCAGATGTAGTAAAAGTAACCGGCGGTATTGGTTATAGAAACCGGGGAATTTTCCTCGGCCTTGCTTACGTGTATTCAATGGGCAAAGATATTAACTATCCATACTTGCTTCAGGATAAACCTAATGTACCGGCTTACCTCAAAAACAACTTTGGAAATATTGTAGCAACCATTGGTTTCAAATTATAATTTGTTTTTTGAATAGTATATTTTCGTATACGCATTACCGTTCATAAAAGTAAAATAGGAAAACTGGTTATTTGTGGGTTTACTGGCAAAAAACCTTTTATCAATAGTTGTTTATTTTAGACTGTTAATTTTTTGGCCACAATAACAAATTTTCCCTAAAAAAATAATTCTGGTAATAGATATTATATTATTTTTGCTGCTTAATAATTAAAAAAAGTAAATACAAGCCTTGAAAAAAAATAATTTATATCATTTCTTTTCACCCGCATCGGTATATTTATTATTATCACGACGTGGATGCTGATGGGCCCTTGCGTTTACAAACGCACCTATCAGTGAAAAAATATCCCCCGAATTTCTCCCCTTTTAATTAAAATTTAAATTTTCTGCAAATTGGAACAATCAAATATAATTGTTCGTGTTGCAATTCCTGAAGATGTAGTTTATGCATCTACCATTACAGATGAAATGGCTGCCTCTGCCCAGGCACGCGGAACCGGAATTGCCAAACGTTCACCAGAATATATTTCACAGAAAATAACAGAAGGCAAAGCTGTTATTGCCGTAACCAAAGATAAAAAATGGGTGGGCTTTTGCTACATTGAAGCCTGGGGCCATGAAAAATTTGTTGCCAACAGTGGCCTCATTGTAGCTCCTGAATTTAGGAAATCAGGCATAGCCAAAATAATTAAAGGCCGTATTTTTGAGCTGTCCAGGAAAAAATACCCCGAGTCAAAAATCTTTGGCTTAACCACCGGCCTTGCTGTTATGAAGATCAACAGCGACCTGGGTTATGAGCCGGTAACTTATTCTGAGCTGACAGACGATGAAAATTTTTGGGCAGGCTGTAAAAGTTGTGTCAACTACGATATCCTGATGAGCAAGGATAGGAAGAATTGCATGTGTACTGCTATGCTTTACGACCCTAAAGACCATTACAAGCCTGAAGAAACCGCCAGCGATTTTAAAAAGAAATCAAAGGT
>Ga0134126_10003509_pt1 | contig 19641 bp, 22 predicted proteins | sample KB31752_FD_96881 | JGI IMG/M metagenome (GOLD analysis project Ga0134126, IMG submission 96881) | Terrestrial soil microbial communities with excess Nitrogen fertilizer from Kellogg Biological Station, Michigan, USA - KB3-175-2 | ecosystem: Environmental > Terrestrial > Soil > Unclassified ...
ACGTGACCCATTCCCTGTATGTGGTTGAATCTACCGCAGTCTGGCGCCTAGGTCACCCATTGTTTGCAGCCTTTGGCAGCGACAGGGTGATGCGGCGCACAAGTTGCGATGCCTCCCCAGCCAAGCAGGGATCGGGCCAGAGTTGCGCCAGCTACCCCCGGCAGAAGGTCTGGATCGACGGTTCCGCATGTCCGAGGTGGGGTGAGCTGATCCGCAAGCAGCCATTCCCTGCCCGCAAAGAACGCCTTCCCGTCACCGGATTCCCCGCGCGCAGGGAGCTCGCCTGCCGTCGCGAAGCCGTCGCCAACCACATCCCGGCCTTCACGTTATGATCCTCCCTTCTCCGGGGAGCCCACTCTTGAATCAGCTCAGCATCATCCTGCCCGCCAAGAACGAGGCGCCTGCGCTGACGGCCTTGCTGCCGCAACTGCGTGCAGCCCATCCTGACGCCGAGATCATCGTGGTCGACGACGGTTCCACCGACGACACTCGCGGCGTCTGCAAAAGCAGTGGCATCCAGTGCCTGTCTTCGCCGTACTCGATGGGCAACGGCGCGGCGATCAAGCGCGGTGCCCGTGCCGCCAGCGGCGACATCCTGGTGTTCATGGATGGCGACGGCCAGCACGATCCGGCCGACATCAAGCGCCTGCTCGACCAGTTGAACCGCGGCTACGATATGGTGGTCGGCGCCCGCGACTGGGGCAGCCAGGCCGGTGTCGGCCGCGGCGTGGCCAACACCTTGTACAACTGGCTGGCCACCCGCATGACCGGCCATCCGATCCTCGACCTCACCTCAGGCTTCCGCGCCGTGCGCGCGGACAAGTTCCGCGAGTTCCTGCACCTGCTGCCGAACGGCTTCAGCTACCCCACCACCAGCACCATGGCGTTCTTCCGCAGCGCCTATCCGGTCGCCTACATCCCGATCAAGGCCGCCCAGCGCGTTGGCAAGAGCCACATCAAACCGCTGCGCGACGGCGTCCGCTTCCTGCTGATCATCTTCAAGATCGCCACGCTGTATTCGCCGTTGAAGCTGTTCGTGCCGGCAAGCGCGATGTTTTTCCTGCTGGGTTGTGCGAACTATGCGTGGACATTCGTCCATTACGGCCGTCTTACCAACGGCAGTACGCTGTTGTGGAGCGCCGCGGTGATCGTGTTCCTGATCGGGCTTATCTCTGAGCAGATCACGGGGTTGATGTACCGAAGGCATGACTGAATCGAGCCTGCCCACCTTGCTGGTATTGGCGTCGACCTATCCGCGCTGGCGCAACGATCCCGAGCCGGGTTTCGTTCATGAGTTGTGTCGCCGGCTGGCGGATCGCTTCCAGGTGATCGCGTTGGTGCCCGACGCCCCCGGGGCAGATTCCGACGGGATGCTTGACGGCGTCGAGGTGATCCGTTTCCGCTATGCGCCGCGTCGCTGGCAGACCTTGGTCAACAATGGCGGCATCGTGACCAATCTGCGGCGGTCGCGGTGGAAATGGCTGCTAGTGCCCGGCTTCGTGCTGGGTCAATACCTCGCCGCGCGGCGGCTTCTGCGGCAGCGCCGGGTCGATGTGGTCCACGCGCATTGGCTGATCCCACAGGGGTTGATTGCCCGTCACCTGAAGTCCGCAGCGGCAATTCCCTACCTGGTGACCTCGCACGGCGGCGATCTGTTTGGCCTGCGCGGACGCCTGCTGGAGATACTCAAGCGGCGTGTCGCCGCTGCGTCGTCGGTCATGACGGTGGTCAGCACCGCCATGCGCGATGAAGCCGTGCGCATCGGCCTGCGTCCGCCGGAGCTCGCCGTGTTGCCAATGGGCGTGGATCTGCGTCAACGCTTCGTGGCCGATGTCCAGGTGGAGCGGGCTCGTGATGAGCTGCTGTTTGTGGGCAGGCTGGTGCCCAAGAAGGGGTTGTCGCACCTGCTCGATGCCATGCCCGCGGTGCTTGCAGCGCGGCCCGGGGTTTTATTGAACATTGCCGGGTTCGGGCCCGAGGAATCGTCGCTGCGCAAGCAAGCCCGGCAACTGGGCATCGAACAGCAGGTGAACTTCCTCGGTGCCATGCCACAGGAAGCGCTGCCGGCCCTCTACCGTCGCGCCAGCATGTTTGTCGCACCGTTCATCCGTGATGACTCGGGCAATCAGGAAGGCTTGCCGGTGGTGCTGATGGAGGCGATCGGTTGCGGTTGCCCGGCGATCGTGGGCGAGGTCGCCGGCGTTCGTGATCTGCTTGGTGACGCAGCTGATGAGGTGTGTGTCGATCCACGAGACACGCAGGCACTGGCGTCGGCCATTCTCGCCACGCTCGATAACCCCGCCGATGCGCAGGAGCGGGCACGGTCGATCCGGCTGGCCGCTGCCAGCCGGGTCGACTGGCAGGTGATTGCGGACGGTTACGCTGATGTGCTTGGGCGCTGCGTCCGCGGCGCTGTCGCGCCGGATCGCCGGGCATGACGCGCGTGCTGGTCTGCGGTGGCGCCGGCTACATCGGCGCGCACATGGCCAAGGCACTGGTGCATGCCGGCCACGAGGTGACCGTGTTCGACAACCTGTCGACCGGCCATCGCGCCGCCGTGCAATGGGGCGAGTTGATCGAAGGCAACCTGCTCGACGGGGAATCGCTTGCGTCGCTGTTCCGTGCACATGACTTCGACGCAGTGATGCATTTCTGCGCCTTGTCGCAAGTGGCCGAATCGGTACGCGACCCGTACGCCTACTACCGCAACAACGTCGTTGGCACGCTGAACCTGCTGGAGGCGATGCGTCGCACCGGCGTGCAGCGCCTGGTGTTTTCTTCCACCGCCGCCGTCTATGGCGTACCCATGGCTGACAAGCTGGACGAGTCGCAGCCGACCGCGCCGATCAATCCCTACGGCGCCAGCAAGCTGATGGTCGAGACCATGTTGCAAGACGCGGCCCACGCCTATGGGCTGCGTTCCGTGGCATTGCGCTACTTCAATGCGGCAGGCGCCGATCCCGCAGGTGAGATCGGCGAGTCGCACACGCCGGAAACTCACCTGATTCCCAATGTGTTGCGCCATGCGCTGGGTATCGGTGAGGACCTGAAGGTATTCGGCGACGATTACGCCACACGCGATGGCACCTGCGTACGCGACTACGTTCACGTCAATGACCTGGCTTCGGCGCATCTGCTGGCCATGCACCACCTCGACAAACACGAAGGTGCACATCGCTTCAACTTGGGTAGCGGCAGCGGCTATACCGTCATGGAAGTCATTCAGGCTGCGCGCGAAATCACGGGCAAGCCGATTCCGTTTGCCCTGGCGCCCCGACGCGCGGGTGACCCGCCGGTACTGGTGGCCGACAGCAGGCGTGCTGCCGAAATCCTGGGCTGGCACCCATCATTCAACAGCATGTCCGCCATCATCGAAACCGCCTGGCGCTGGCATCGCAAGCCCCGCTATTGAGCAAGGTCATTCGATGAAGAAGCAACCCAAACTCATTCTTCGCGAAAGCTGTGTGTACGACGTCAGCAGGTCGTGGCCGCCGGGACGCTTTGTCGAGATGGGTGCAGGCACCGGTCACATGACGCGAATTTTCCTCGGCCGGGGCTTTTTCGGCGCGTGCCACGATCTTGGTGGCAACAGCCGCCGGATGATGCGGGAGAACCTCGCATATGCAAGCGACCGCATGGTCGTCGTCGACGACTTGGCGGCGCTGCCGGATTCATCGTTCGACTACCTGCTGGCGTTCGAGGTGCTTGAACACATCGAGCACGACGCGCAGGTACTGCGCGACTGGGTGCGCCATCTCAAGCCGGGTGGCCGTATCCTGGTTTCGGTACCCGCGCATCAACGGAAATATGGTCGTTCGGATGAACTCGTCGGCCACGTGCGCCGCTACGAAAAGGCTGACCTGCATGCATTGCTCGCTGGTGCCGGATTCGAAGATATCCGCATCGTGAACTACGGGTTCCCGATCACCGAGCTGACCCGCCGCCTGTCGAATCGCATCGTTCGCGACGATCGCAGCTACGAGGGCCTGAGCCCCGAGCAGCGCAGCATCCGCAGCGCCCAGGCCAAACCCAAGGCAATCAATCGCGTGCTTTCACTGGTCAGCGGCAGATTTTTCCTGCCGTTCCGAAGCGTGCAGCGCTGGTTCTATCGCCTTGATCTGGGCGATGGCTACGTGGCTTGCGGCGTCAAGCGGTCCGACTGATCGTCCACGAGCGCCCGCAAGCGCGGTTCCAGCGCTCCGATCAGCTGAGTCCAGTCCTCGATCGGCACATCGGCCACTACGGGATGATCGAGCTGGGCGAGCAGGGCGCGGGCAAGGCCCTGGGCATCGTCGGCGTCGAATTGGGCCGATGGCACATTCGCCAGCAACTGATTCATCGCGCCGACTCGTGCCGCGGCCACGGGCAACCTGCAGGCCAGCATTTCGTAGGCCTTCTGCGGAAAACAATAGCGGCCGAATGGTGTGTCGCGGATGCAGATGGCGCCCACGTCGAGCGCATTGAACAGTTCGGCCGTGCGCGCGTGGGGCAACATGCCGAGCGTGTGGATGCGCGCGGCGACTGGCGGTGGAAAGCCCGGATCCACCGGGCCGGCGAGCACCAGGTGCACGTCGGGCCGCTGCTGCGAGATGACGCTCCACGCTTCATACAGCGTGCCGACGCCCTTGTCGCGATACAGCCCGCCCGCCGTGCCGACCAGCTTCGCGTCCGTCGGCAGCGCCAGTGCCTGGCGGCAGGTGGCCTGTTCCATCGGCCGGAACACCGTCTTGTCCACCGTGCTCGGCATGGCGATGACTTCGCCGCGTGCGCCGTACTCGTCGACGACCAGATCCTTCAATGGCTGACTGGTGGTGGTCACCAGGTCGGCGGCGCGCACCGCACGACGCAGCGCCGTGACCATGCCGGGGATGCGCGCCTGGCCGAAGCCCTCGAAGTTGTCGTACAGATCGACGGCAAGAGGAATACGCAGCCGTTTCGCCAGCCACGCCGACAGCGCGACATGCGGGATGTCCGAGGCGCCAATCAACAGGTCCGGCGCGAACTCGCGCAGGCGACGGAGCATGCCGTGTGGATAAGCAAGCAGCGCCGGTACACGCAGATGCCCCAGCGAGTGCGACTCCCAGGTCAGCGTGCCGGGCCGCGCATCGTGTTCCCAGTTGCCTTCGTCGTGGCCCTGATAGCTCAGGCAGAACCCGCCGACCGCGTGCCCCAGCCGGGCGAGCTGGAACGGGATCTCGTACAGGCGTGCGTATCGGTCGGCAATGACGTCCTTGCCCATGTACTTTCGCTTGCAGAGAAAGGCGATGCGCATCCCGATCAGGCCTCTGGCGGTGCCAGCAGAGCGACGGTTGGAAAGTAGGTGCGGATGCGTGCGGTATCGCGGGTCAGCAGCGGCAGTTCGCGTACGGCGGCATGGGCACCGATGAAGAAATCCGGCAGCACGCTGGCGCGCGTTCCTCGCCGCGCCCGGTATTGGCGGAACGCCTTGCCCGCCAGGAACAAAGCCGCGCGCGGCATTTCCTCGAAGGCCACGCCAAAATCCGCGAGCACATGATCCAGCCGCTGCAGGTCGTCGTACCACACCGAAAACTCGGCATAGACGATAGGGTTGATCAACAGGCCGCCATGTTCCGTCGCGCGCTCCAGTTGCTCCTGCGACCAGTCCGCCCAGCGCGCATCCGCCTGCACCACGTCCAGGAGTACGCAGGTATCGACCAGGATCATTTCAGGCCGGGATCGCGCGCGTCTGCGTCATAGCCACGCAGCAGGGACATCAGCGCATCGGTGCTCTTGCCGGTGTCGAGACTGCCCCGCAATGCATCGAGTCGCCCCTTGCCGCGACGAGGTTTGTCGACAGCCGCCGGACTTACGATCACCTCGCCGTGGGCGCCCAGCGAGAAGCCCACGGGCGAGCCCGGCCGCAAGCCCAGGTAGTCGCGAAACTTCTTCGGCAAGGTGACTTGGCCCTTGCTGGTAAGTGTCGAAGTCATGAGGGTTTCTCCAAAAGTATTACCAAACACAATCATAGTAATACCTGCGGTGATGGCGTGACAACGATGCCCTCAACCGATCAACCGCTTGGCAGCAGCCAGCGCAGCGCCCACCACCTGGTCCATGTTGTAGTAACGGTATTGAGCAAGCCGTCCAACGAAAGTCACGTTCGCTTCCTGCTTCGCCAGCTCCTCGTAGCGCTTGAACAGCGCCTCATTCTCCGCGCGCGGCACCGGGTAGTACGGATCGCCATACGCCTGCGGATACTCGCGCACGATCGAGGTGCCTGTGTGCTGCTGACCGGTCAGGTGCTTGAACTCGGTGATGCGGGTATACGCATGATCGTTTGGATAATTGATCGTGCCGGTCTCCTGGTATTGCGGCACATCCGCCAGATGCTCATGTTCGAAGCGCAGCGAACGATAGGGCAGGTGGCCGTAGCGGAAATCGAAATAGGCATCGATCGGGCCGGTGTAGACCAAGTGGTCGTAGCCGCCGCGCTTGCGCACGTCGGCAAAGTCCACACCCAGTTCTACCGAAATGTTCGGATGATCGAGCATGGCCTCGAACATCTTCGTATAGCCATGCAGCGGCATGGCCTGGAAGGTGTCGGTGAAGTAGCGATCATCGGTATTCGTGCGCACCGGGATGCGCGCCGCCACGCCGGCCTTCAGCTCCGACGGGTCCAGCCCCCATTGCTTGCGCGTGTAGTTGAGGAAGAACTTCTCGTACAGGTCGCGTCCCACCGAGTTCAGCACCACATCCTCACTCGTCTCCACCGGCTCCCGAGGTTCGCGCACTCGCTCAAAGAACGTCGCCGCGCCAGCTTCGTCCAGTTCCAGCCCGTACAACTGGTTCAACGTATCGCGGTTGATCGGGAAGGGGTACGCCACCCCATCCACCACCCCCCGCACGCGGTGTTCATAAGATCGCCACGCAGTGAACCGTGAAAGGTATTCGAAGATGCGCTCGCCATTGGTGTGAAAGATGTGCGGCCCGTAGCGATGCACCAGCACGCCGTGCTCGTCCGGCTCGTCGTAGGCGTTGCCGGCGACATGCGGGCGCTTGTCGATGACATGCACGCGGTGGCCGGCGTCGGCCAGTTCGCGGGCCATCACGCTGCCGGCGTAACCGGCGCCGACGATCAGGGTGGTGGAGTTCATGCAGGGCTCGACAAAGCCGTTATCCGGCCAGGAATTGTTGGGGAGTGGAAATACGGATACCCAAGTCGGACTGCAACAGTCGCTTGTCGCCCGTCACGAGGATCAAGTCATCGCGCGCGGCCAGCAACTCCCATAGGTGCTGGTCGCCGGGATCAGGTGCCGGCATCGCGGCGACCGGTTGCAGCACGATGGCATGCTGCGCCAGTTCCACCACAAGTATTTCCACTTCGGCGACGGAAAGTCCGTGCAACTTGCGCAGCTTGACGCGAGTCAGCACGTCGCGGTATTCGGCCAACAACGCGGTGGAAACCACGTACGGGAATGCAGCGGCCAGCATGCCATCCAGGATGAGCGCCGTTGGCGCCTCGGTTTGGTGTGTCAACAGTCCGGCCACAACGACATTTGTGTCGATGACAGCTGGTGCCTTCACGCGCGGTGCGCCCTGATTTCCTTCTCTGCCAGCGTCATCGCATCGGCTTCATTCATGCCGCTGCGTTTGCGCGCACGCCGTACCAGATCCAGCGCCTCCTCGCGGGTCTTGATGCCGTAGAACTCCAGGCTCTCGTCGATCAACTGACCGATCGGCTTGCCGCGTTGGGCGGAAGCTTCTTTCAGTGCTCGGTAGCGTGGTTCGCTCAAGGTGATGGTCAGACGGTTCATGATGGTGTTTTGGTGTTTTGGTGTGTGTTCACCATAGCACATGCCCTGCCGTCGGGCCATTTTTCGCAGTTGTGGTGCCGCTGGTGTAACTGGCGCCCCTGTCGACGAGGGTTTTATCGTGCATGGCGCGCCTCAACCTCGGACTTTGCGTCAGTCGTGGTGGGTGGTTCAATCCTGATTCGTTCGCCGAAAAGATGAGACTTGATGAGCCGTTTCAGAGATCTCAGCTTGCGAACAAGATCCTTCAGGAGTGGCTGCCTCAAACCGAACCTGACCGCCAACCAAGTCATCCAGCGATCGGATCCACATAGTTTGGGGGCCACTTCGTCATGGAATCGGCGTCTGTCCTCCTTCGAGCCGGGCAGGCGTACGAGAGGATCGGAGTAGTACTTGCTGATCATCTCGCGCGTAGCTGCATTGAAGCGGTTGCCCGTCTCCGCTGAGAACCCGGAAAACATGGCCTCGATCTGACGGGCATACTGTATGCGGGAAGTGATGTCCGGCACGTATCGCTTACTCCACGAGTGCGGCACATTAGTGCGATAGACCGACATGATCCTGTCGAGATAGGCAATCTTGCCACGCAGTGCGGCCCATAGAGCCAACGGATAATCGCCAACGGGCGCTTGGCGGCACCAAACCGGAAGGCCCTGTGCGACCTCCGTCCGTACCATGATCGAAGCGGTGGGTATGAGCCCCCCGTCGCCCAGGATGACCTCCTCGATGCTCAACATTCGCGAAAAGAGCGACTGCCTGCTTGTTTGGGTCTGGCGGCCGGTTTCGCTGTCGATGTATGCAGCTGCGTGGTAGACCAGCGCACACTCCGGATGGGTGCGAAATACGGCCATCTGGCGTGCCAACTTGGTTGGGTCGCACCAGTAGTCGTCACCCTCACATATGGCGATGTAGTCGCCACGCGACGCCGCCAGACAGCGGTCACCATTTGCATGCATCCCGACGTTTGCATCACTTGAAAGCACGCGGATCAGCGTGGGGTACCTGCGCTGGTAGTTCAGGGCAATCTCGAGGGTTCGGTCAGGCGAACAATCCTCGCCGATGATCAGCTCGATAGGGAAGTCTGTCTTCTGATCCGCGACGCTTTGGATGGCAGCAGCAATGAAAGGTGCATGGCGATAGGCGAGCATATGTACGCTCACCAGCGGCTTGGTCGCCAGTGCTGCCGGGTCAGATGCTTCGTGGTAATCGCACTGCTCGGTCATGGGTTATCTGCAGGTTGCCTAGATCGCAGAGTACGGACTACGGAAATAAGGGCCCTCAGTGCTTCGCTTCTGGTGAGAACTGCCAGTATCAAGTACGTCGCTGCGCTGACGATGATAGCGGCCAGCATCGCAAGTGTGCCGGGCCTGCTCCAGTGCATGACGGCCCAGCCCAGTGCAGCTGCCGTGGTCGACAACGCCAGCGTGGGCCACTGATCCGCAAGCTGGGCGAACCAGCCGTAGCCGAGCAGACGTTCGGAGTAGTAGGTGTTCAGGCCCGCGGAGAAAATCCCGGACAACAGCACGGACCACGCAATCGCCAATGGCCCCCAATGCGCGAAAACGAGCACCAGTGCAATGCCCGCGACTTGCTTGATGACTTCGAGTCGCAGGAACAGATCCGAGCGTCCCTGCGCACTGATGGCAGCCAGGTTCAGCACGTGCACTGGCCACAGCGCGGCCCCGAGGGCGAGCACGCTGAGAATGGGGGCAGCGTTGCCCCAGCGTGCGCCGTAGAGCATGTCAATCAATGGCCGGGCCACCACGGCGATGCCAACCATGCATGGTACGAACAGGAACATGGCCATGCGCAGAGACGATCTCAGGGCGGCAACAAGCTTTTCACGATCGTGGGCGAGCGTGGAAAACACGGGAAGTCCAACGCGGCTGAGCACCTGCCCCATGAACGACGATGGCGCGGATTGCGTGTTTTGAGCGAGCGTGTAATAGCCCAGCGCGCTCGAGTCAAACAGCTTGCCGATCATCAACGACTGCAGGCGTACAGCGACTGCGCTGAGCAGACTAGACAACAGCATGTAACCGCCGAAGCCGAATAAACTACGAAAGGATGCGCCGCGATAAGACCCGCGTGGCCGCCACCCCGAATACACCCACAACAGCAGCCCTCGTACTCCGATCGAAACGATCCCCTGCCACGCCAGACTCCACACGCCGAAGCCCTGTAGTGCCAGCACAATCGCGACAATGCCGGAGCAAAGTGATGCGGTGGCCTCCGCGCGCGCGCGCGCCTTGAAGTTGAGTTTCATGGTCAACAGCGCATCAGGTACGGCGCCAAACGCGCCGAGCGGCAGAACCACCGCCATGACTCGGGTCAGATCGATCAACTTGGGTTGATCAAAGAAGGCGGCAATGGCGGGGGCGGAGAGTGCCAAGACCAGAGCGGTGGCCACGCCGACGACCATCGTGAAGACGAAGACGGTGGTCTCATCGTCCGCCGTTGTCTGCTGGCGCTGGATCAGCGCCGCACCGAAACCTGAATCGACCAACAGGGTGCCGATGCTGGTAAAAACCAGCAGCATCGCAATCAGGCCGAAATCATCGGGCGTGAGCAGGCGTGCCAGTACCACCATGACAACGAATTGCACGCCATAGCGCGCCAAGATCTCTAGTGTGCTCCACCAGGCTGCGTTGGCAGCGCGTGTTTCAAGGGTCGACATATGCGCTAAGGTCTACCGTCGGATCAGTCATTGCCAACACGCGTGATACTTGGCTCTCAGGGGGTATTCGTTGACGATTTCGGGATAGATCACGATGCTGTCGTCCGATTCTAGCCGTTGTTGGATATCCACCCGATCTTCCAGCGTCAGTTCGTTGCACGTTCAGCCGGTGTCAAAGTTGGCGAGGTGTTGCATGTGGAGTTTGAGACGGCCTGTCGATTGTGGTTTCCATAGTAGCCGCAGGGGTGTCTGGTGCCTCAGCTGGATCAATTGTGTCACGTGAATTGCCAGCGACTACTGTTCCGATTGAGTTGGAACGAAAGCTGTTGGCGTAAACTATGAAATGCGTGCGATTTTATCCAACTTCATGTTGAGACGGTTTCCAGATTCCAAATGAAAAATGACAAACTCGTTCCTGAGCATCCGCTTGTAATTTTTGGGGTAGGCGGTCTCGCACATGAACTGTGGGGTTGGATTAAAGGCGCCAGCGACTGCAAGCTTAGGGAGCGCGTAACGGCTTTCGTGGTTGACGGTGTTCCTGCATCGGAACGCTATGATGACATTCCGATAATGAGTCGAGAGCAAGCAGGGCAGTTGGGGGTGGTCGAGTATTTGATCGCCATCGCCGACCCGCTGTCCAGAAAGAGGTTGTCAGCCGAACTTGACGCTCTAGGCTGGGTCGCTGGCAGATACATACATGAGTCAGCGATGTTAGGTGTCAACCTGTCGATCGGCAAAGGAACGATGATCTTTCCGCGCTGCTCAATCTCCTCTGACGCTACTCTCGGCGAGCACGTGCTGGTCAACGGCGGCACCGCGATCGGGCACGACTGCGTGATCGGTTCCTACAGTTCGCTGCTTGGGGGCGCCAGCATCAATGGCGGCGTGACGCTGGGTGAAGGTGTGCTGGTCGGTGCGGGCGCAATCATTCATCCCGGCAAGAAGGTTGGCGATGGCGCCACCGTGGGTATGGGCAGCGCGGTTTTTCGCCATGTCGCTGCCGAGCAGACGGTGTTCGGCAACCCGGCAAGACCGCTGCGTTGAACGCAGCTCAGGCCGTGATATTGGTGGTGCGGCCGCCATCCACCACCAGTTGCTGCCCGGTGATCCAGCGCGCCTTTTCCGAAAGCAGGAACTCGACGGCATCGACGATGTCGGCTGGTGCGCCGATCCCCAGTGGATAGTCGGCAGCCAGCCTGTCAGCCACCTGCGGATCGTCGAACATTGACGCGGTCATTGCGGTGCGCAAGGCACCAGGCAACACCGAGTTCACACGCACCCCTGGCGCCAGTTCGACGGCAAGCGATTTCATCATCGCATCGAGCGCACCCTTGCTGGCGCTGTATGCCGAGAAGCCTTTCGCGCCGAACTGGCTGGCAATACTGGACACGAACACCACGCTGCGCAGCCGCTGCTGGTTGACCCGCTTTTTTGTCAGTGTCCTCACCAACTCCATCGCTGAAAGCACGTTGGTGCGGAACGTATCCAGTACCATGCCGGGCGCTAGACTGCGCAAAGGCAACACGTTCAGCTGCGCGGCACTATGCACCAAGCCTCCCACGTACACTTCATGAGCGGCGAGGAAGTCGGCCAGCTGGCCGGCAATGCCTTCCACGTCCGTCAGGTCATGACGCCAGACCCGGTGCTGGTCTGGCAAATGGCAGTCCGCGCGGGTGCGCTGCAGTCGCTCCTCGTCGCGGCCGCCGAGAATCAGGCGGTGACTCGCGGAAAACCGCAGCGCCATCTCGCGTCCCAGCCCGGAGGAGGCCCCGGTGACAAGCAGGCAGTCATTGTTCTGCAACATAGCCTCTGATCCAGTCATGTCGGCTTTCCGTCGGGCGTGCGGTGCAGCGGCATCATTCGTCCCGGTCATTTCGCAAGATAACCACCATCGACCACCAGCACGGTGCCGGTGATCCAGCGGCCGGTGGCGGCGGCCAAGAACGCAGCGGCGTTGGCGATGTCCTGCGCCTCGCCGAAGCCGAGTGGATGCAAGGCTTCGACGGCGTCACGCTGGCTTGCGTCCCAAGTGCGCTCCAGCCGTTCAAGCATCGGCGTGCGCACGAAGCCCGGTGCGATGCAGTTCACGCGCACGCCCAGCGGCGCCAGCTCCAATGCCAGCGAGCGGGTCATCCCGTGCAAGGCTGCCTTGCTCATCGAATAGGCCACTGAACCGGCGCTGCCGGCCATCGCCATCACACTGGAAATGAAGACCACCGCGCCGCCACCCTGGCAAACGCGCTTGCGTGCCATGTTGCGCGCCAGCGCCAGCGCGGCCTCGGTATTAACCGCTAGGATGCGCCGCCAGATTTCCGGCTTGATGTCCCTCGCTGGCATCACAACCTGGGTTCCCGCCGCATGTACCATGCCGCGCAGCAGCCCGTTCGTGGACACGATGTCTCGCACGAGGCCGTCGATGCCATCGACGTCAGCCAAATCATAAACATGACAGGCGTGGGGGCCGTTCGGCAGGCTATCGATCAGCTCGTTCAGCGGCGCTTCGTCGCAATCGACTAGCGTGACGCGAGCGCCCAGTGATGCAAACAGCGCGGCAGTCGCCCGCCCGATACCGGAGCCCGCCCCCGTGATGAGGTAGTGGCTTCCGGCCAAGTCGAGCAGATTGGGCGCATGTGTAGTCACGCGCTCAACCCGCCTTGGCACCAGCCGACAGCAGTCGGTAGAGGTCGCCAACGGTTCCTGCGGCACGAACCTGCTGCGCCGAGAATGCCGCGCGGTAGCGCGAGTCCGCCATCGCGATCACCGAAAGGATCGCCAGTGAATCCCAAGCATCGAATCCATCGAGCCGATCACTTTCGTTGACACTCTCCTCGTCGAGGATATCGGCCATTTCTTTCAGAAAATCTTCCATCAGCTCACCTGTGGGTAGTTGATCATGTCGCAGAATGCCAGTGGCCCCAGCGGCAGCAGCATCGAGCTCCAGGTGAGCCCGACACCGAAGCCGCCAAGCACCGTCGTAAGCGTTTCGCCCAGCACACGTTCGCGCAAGTTCAGCGTCAGCGCCAGCGGGATCGTTACGCCGCTGGAATTGCCGAAATGCTCCACCACATTGCTGGGCATCTTGGCGTAAGGCACCTCCATCTTGTCGGCCAGCTTTTGCAGCATGAACCGGTTGGGCTGATGAAACAGATAGGCGTCCACCGCCGCGGCGTTGGTCTGCGCTGCCACCAGCAGGGCTTCGATCATCGGCGGAACCTCGGTCTGCACGAAGTTGAAGACGGCCGAACCGTCCATCACCAGGTCATCGCGCGCCCGCAGGTTGCCTTCGGCATCGGTATGCGGGATGCGTGTCTCGGGACTCGACGGTTCGCGCAGGCCACCTGCCGGAATCATCAGCGCCTCGCGCCGGCTGCCGTCCATTTTGAGGTTGGCGTGGATATGTGTGTCGTTGTCGCCGCGACCGACCAGGGTGATCGACGCGGCATCGCCGATCAGCGGGTAGCTGTTGCGATCACGCAGGGACACCTTGCGGCTCATCACGTCGGCGTTGACCAGCGCGACGCGGTGGATGGTCGGCTGCTCCAGCAGCATGAAGGCCTGGTACAGGCCGATCAGGAACCCGGCGCAGCCTTGGTTGATATCCATGCAGAACATGTCGTGCTTGAGCCCTAGCCGCCCTTGGATCACGCTGCTGGTGGCGGGCATGAGGTAATCAGGCGACTGGGTAACTAGGATCAGCGCGTCGAAGTCGTCACGCCCCAGCAGGCCTTGCGCGAACAAATGTTCGAAGCCGGCGACTGCAAGATCGGACACGCACACGGCGCCGTCGACAATGCGATGACGGTCATAACCCATGACCTTCTTGAGCTTGAGTGAGCGTGCGCGCGGAAAATCGAACTGATCCATCTCGTCGACGAACAGGCGCTCGTTGGCGGGCAGGACGGCCAGCAGGCCCTCGATCCTTTTTCCGCGAAAAACCAGGTTCATGCGGCGACGCCATGCTTGCCCAGCAGGCTGCGTATCGCCTGCAGGTTACAGAAATTTTCGGGCAATATTTCCGTGCCTTCAATGCGGATGCCGAACTCACGATCCAGATCCGAAACCAGAGCAAGCACATCGAACGAATCGAGCATGCCGTCGGCTAGATAGTTCTGCGACGTCGAAAAGTCGAACTCGGGGCGGATGCCGGAAAGGATCTCGAGGATGCTTTTCATTGTGTCATCTGTTCCTCTTGTCTCACCATGATGTTATCAATCATGCCATCCTCACTGAACCCGTAGTGGTGGTACTTGGCAATGGCAGCGACATTGCCAGCGATGACCCACAACGTGACCCGCCGACTTGCTGTGCAGCGGGCAAGGAAGGCGTGCATGAGGCGGGATCCAAGACCTTGCCCATGTCGGTGGCCGGCCACGTGCCAATAGCGCAGCGCCGTGCTTTGTCCCGTAGTTTCGTGGATTAGAATGCCGGCCAGCCCCTGATCATCCCTCACCACGAACACTCCCTCCGAAGTCACAGCTTCCCGCAGTTCGGCGACGCTCTGGATCTGCTCCGACAGCGGATCCAGCCAGCGCTCCATGAAGGCACGTAGCTCAGGCAGATCCCGTATCCGCGCAAGTTCGACGTCGCTCGCACCATCCGTCGTCGCAGGCCATGTACCGCTACGCTGCATGCGCACCAACTGCGCATGCAGCGCGAAACCCTGCCGCTGGTAGATTCGGGTGATGCGCTCGACATCATCCGGCCGGCCAACGAGATCCGCCACCATGAGCTGATCCGGCCTCTCTTCGACGAGGTTGCCGAGTGCCGCCGACAGCGACGGCTGATCGGTCGCCACATGGCAGACCCGCAGCAGCTTCCCATCTTGACGGTGGATCAGCAGGGCACCTTCGCATGGCGACAGCCAAAGCGCGCTTTCCGCGATCCATGCCTCGATCTTCGAAGCCGATGCGAAGAAACTGACCGAGAAGTCGGGGCCGCCACGCTTGATTCGGCCCATGGCTTCTTGCAACACGCCGATTTTCGTCACGCGTTTCATCGCGACTCGAACAGCAGCTTGGTCAGCCCGTTGCGATCCACCTTGCCATTGGGATTGCGTGGCAGGGATGCCATGGGGTGGAACGCCGTGGGGATCATGTATTTCGGGAAGACGGCTGCGAGGTCCCGGCGAATGTCCGCTGGCGCCACTACCGTGGACAGCACCTCGTAGAACACGGTGATTTCCTTGACGTCCGGGTTGTACAACACGCAGGCCTGACCAATGCCATCCACGCAGTGCACTTGGTGCTCGATCTCCTGCAGGTCAATCCGATAGCCCATGTGCTTGATCTGGAAATCCTTGCGCCCTGCCAGGAAGATCTCGCCGCGCGCGTCGCGATAGGCTACATCGCCGGTGCGATAGATGAGCTCCGGGTAGCGTGCATTCAGCGGATTTTGCGTGAAGGCCTTGGCCGTCTTGTCGGGGTCGTTCCAGTAACCCAGGGCGAGCGAGCTACCGCGTACGCACAATTCGCCGCGCTCACCGGCTGCGCATAAGCGATCCGCGTCATCGAGGATAAGAATGTTGGTATTGCGGCAGGGGCGTCCAATGGGCAGTGGTTCCTCGTCGCCGAACTCGCGATCCACGACGAAGTAGGTGCAGTCGACGTGGATCTCGATCGGCCCGTAGAGATTGACGAAGCGCACCTGCGGCAGAGCTTGCCGCCACTGGTTGAACTGCCTAGTGGGAAACACTTCGCCAGCGAAAAACACGTTGCTAAGCGCGGCCAGGTCGTACTTGCCAAGCAGATCCAGATTCGCGATAGCCACCATGATCGAGGGTACCCAGAACAGGAAGCTGACCTGTTGCGCTTGCAGGAATTCGAGAAGCCGTGCCGGAAACGTCGCCGCTTGGTCGGGCACGAACACGAGGGTGGCCCCCTTGTGCAAGCACAGGAACAGCTCGAGGATGTAGATGTCGAAATACAGTGGCGAGAGACTGCCGATGCGCACGTTCTCGTCGAAGTCGAAGGTGGCGAACAGCCACTCCATGAAATCGATGGTGCCGCGGTGACTCAAGGCCACGCCCTTGGGCGTGCCAGTGGAGCCCGAGGTGTTGATGATGCACAGCGGGTCGGTATCGACGATTTGTTGCAGGCGATCGCGGATCAGCGCGTCGTCGACGATCTCGCCTTCCAGCAGATCCTCGATGCACAGGACGTCGATGTCCGGGCCTATGATTTCGCGCAGGGCGCCGATGAGGGCGCGCGACGTGATGACGCTGACAGGACGAATCTTGTCGAGCGTGTTGCGTATGCGCTGCGCGGGCGACTTGACGTCCAGGTTGCAGTAGACGTAACCGCCGTAGACGATGCCAAGATCCGCCACAACCGTCTCGATGCACTTGGGTAGGTAGACTACGATCGGCTGGTTGATTTCCCCCGTGCTGCGGACGAAATGCATGGCACAACGTTTGGAGCACGCAACCAGCTCGGCAAACGTAAGCCTCCGCGTGCCGTCGATGATCGCGACCTTGTTGGGAACGTGCCGCAGCGCACCTTGTTCGAGGAAGTCGATAACGTTGAGTTTCATGCGCGTGTTTCCGTTGCCAGGGCACGCAATACACCGGAAACCACCGCAATCGCCGCATCCGGCAACGCTGTGCCGTTTGGCAGCACGATCACGCGCTCGGCGACGGCTCGCGTATGTTCAAGCAGCAGACCCGCATGGGGGAACAGATCCCGATAGGGTTTCATCATGTGACAACCTGGCCAGAAATACTTGCGCGCCAGGATATTCTCGGCGTGCAACGCCTTGATGATCGCATCGCGCGACGCTGGGCAGGTCTCGCCTACCTCGATCACCACGTAGTGATGGCTGTTGCGCTCGGCGGGGTTGTAGCCCAGCACGGAGATCCCTGGCAGGCCGGCCAGCGCCTCGCAGTACGCCGCATGGTTGCGCCGGTTGACCGCCACCACCTCGTCGAATCCGTCGAGATTGGCCAGTCCCATGGCGGCGCAGACCTCGATCATCTTGCCGTTGGTGCCGGGGTGAATGACGTTGTCATAGCCCTTGAAGCCGAAGTTGCGCATCAGGCGCAGGGTTTCCGCCAGTTCGTCGTCGTTGGTGGTGATGGCGCCACCTTCCATGGTGTTGAAAGCCTTGGTGGCGTGGAAGCTGAAAACCTCGCATGCGCCGAAGCGACCGATGCTCTGCCCCTTGAAGCTGCTGCCAAAGGCGTGGGCAGCATCGAACATCAGTTTTAACCCGTGCTCGTCGGCAATCGCCTGCAACGCGTCGACAGGCGCTGCCCGCCCCCACAGATGCACACCGATAATGCCGGTGGTGCGCGGGGTAATCATGCGCCGCACCGCCTGCGGATCGAGGTTGTGCGTGGCCGGGTCGACATCGGCAAATACCGGAGTGATGCCTTGCCAGTACAGCGCGTGTGCCGTGGCTACGAACGTCCACGAAGGTACGATCACTTCGCCCGTGAGCCCCAGCGCACGAATTGCTATCTCGAGCGCAATGGTGCCGTTGCACATGGCGATGCAGTGCTTTACGCCGAGGTACTCGGCGATTCGCCGCTCGAACTCCTGCACCATCGGGCCGTTGTTGGTCAGCCATTGGTTGTCGAGGATCTGGTTGACTCTCTGCAGGAAAGCCGCGCGGTCACCAATGTTGGGGCGGCCCACGTGCAGCGGCTGATCAAACGCGGGCGGCGCACCATGGATGGCGAGATCAGCTTTGCTGCGAATGACTTTAGTTGACAAGATGGGTGGCCCCCTGAGAAGCGGTGATCTGGCTGGAATCAAGCGTATCGCAACCGGCAAGCGATGAAGTTGTGTCGCGATGTCCCAGTTGAAACTTTCGTTCCAGGATCGTCGTCCTATTCCATGCCTGGCAATGCACGCAGCTCGCTCAGGGTGGTATCCAGCCTCCCACCTATATCGAGTGTCTGCAGCCCCTGTAGCGCGGCATGCGCCTCAGCCTTGCGTCCTTGCGCCGCCAGCATCCGCACCAGGGTGATGCGGTACGCCGGTTCGTTCGGCGCTGTCTTCACGGCATCGACGGTCATTCGTTCGCCGAGCTCGTGGTCGTTCAACACGTTCCAGGCATAGTCCCCGTACATCGCCAGCAGCCGAGCGCTTGGATTCGGGTGTGACAGGGCAGCCAGGTAGGCCTCGGTCATGCGTTGTTTTGAAAGATCGCAGCGGTGTTCGCGGTCGCATTGGGTCAGCGCGCCCAGCGAACTCTCGTCCTGCACGCCGGATCGGCGTGCTTTGAGCTTCGCGATCAGGCTGTCCCACCAGGCATCCCTGATCGGCAGATGCATGCGCGAGTTCATGAAGATCAGCGCCTGCTCGGGCAGGATCGATGATTCGGGTAGCGCGGCGGCCTTTTCCAGCGGAGCGTAGGCGAGCTTGGTGAAGGGGGATGCCGGGTCGTACTTGGAGTAGATGATGTAGGTGCGGCCCAGTTCGTACTCGGCGCGTGGCGATTGCGGTGCGCGGCCGGCCAGATCCTCTGCCAGGCGCAGCGGATTGCCCCATGCATAGGCAGTCAACGCCGTGAGCGTGGTCCAGCACAACAACAGTCCGCCCAGCAGTACGTGACGTGGAAGTGCCAAGGTATCGCCTCGCGGTGCCGCCAGTAGCGGCACGATCGCCAGCAGGAGGCCGAAGCTGGCGAAGTAGTTGCGGTGTTCGTAGATCAGCTCAAGTGGCAGGATGGTGCCGGTGAGCAACTGGCAGCCGAGGAACAGGCCGATCCCGAGTGCCGCCAATGGGTGGCGCTTGCGCAGCCACGCCATCAACGCGACAACGGCACCCAGGAACACGATGCTGGCCAGAGTCGTCCATGGTTTCAGCAGGCTGGTCGAGATCGGAAAATCGTCGTGGTAGAACGACAGCGCATCCGGCGTGGGCAGCAAGGTCCAGCGGATGTACTCGACCACGATGCGCGCTTCACTGAGCAGGCGCGTACGCAGGCCGAAATCGCGGGTCGACCAGTAGCCGGGGTTGAATACCTGGGGCAACAACCAGACCAGGCCGACGATCACGGGAAGCAGCAGCACCACGATGAACAGCCCGATCACGCGGTAATCCTGCCGAGCGGCCGGTCGGCGGAACCCGAACATCAGCCACTCGATCAGCACGGCGTACAGCGGCAGCATCACCGCCGTTTCCTTGGCCAGCGCGCCGACGCCGGTGCACGCCACAATACTGGCTACACAGAGCAGGAAGCCGCGGGTGC
>Ga0134126_10003510_pt1 | contig 19638 bp, 15 predicted proteins | sample KB31752_FD_96881 | JGI IMG/M metagenome (GOLD analysis project Ga0134126, IMG submission 96881) | Terrestrial soil microbial communities with excess Nitrogen fertilizer from Kellogg Biological Station, Michigan, USA - KB3-175-2 | ecosystem: Environmental > Terrestrial > Soil > Unclassified ...
CGCAAATTCTTCACGAGTGTTTACCGTGGTGGGCTGGATAGAATTTTCATCAATAAAAAAATCAATTACTTCACTAATATGCCCAACTCCATAAACATTCAATTTATTGACCATGGCTGCTTCGCGGGCATTTTCTTTAGGAAGTATCAGCCCTTTAAAATTTTCTTTTCTTGCCTGGATAGCAATAGGCAATGCACCTTTTATAGGGCGGATAGTTCCATCTAAACTAAGTTCGCCCATAATTACATAATCATTCAGCTTTTCAGAATTTTCTAATTGTTCGCTGGCACCCAATGTTGCCATAGCAATTGGCAAATCGAATGCAGTGCCACTTTTACGAATATCAGCCGGAGCAAGGTTCACCACAACTTTTGTTCGGGGAAAATGATAACCATTTGCTTTGATCGCACTTTCCATTCGCTCCAGGCTTTCCTTTACCGCGTTATCGGCCAGCCCTACAATAGAAGTGAATTTTCCGGAGCTCACATTTACTTCAACCGTAATGGTAATCGCTTCTACCCCATAAACAGCACTGCCGAAAGTTTTGACTAACATAGATTAAATGAAATGTTGATAGCAATGAAATTACAGAAAAATGATGGCTTTATTTAATTGATACCATTTAGGAAGTAATTTCCCGGAAATTAACTTTCAATTTATTTGTAATCATCAAAATTTTTTTAAAAAAAAAGTAAAATAATAATGCCTGAGTGAAATATTAAGCGCACTTTCCTACTTGCTATTCCGGGTTAGTATTGTATGTTACAGAATTTATAATTCATCCAATAATTTAATCACTTTTTCTCTTTCCAAAATTAAATAACCGAGGCGGTCGTTGCTGACTCCGTCTTTTAATTTGTAATTAAAAATGAGTTTTTCATCAGTAACTTCTGTTTCAAAATATTTGAAATCAATATTAGAATGGGCCTTTAAATTTTCGCTTATTTCATAAAGGTGTGTTGATAAAATAAACAACGAACGTTTTATCTTGATTAACCCTTCAACCACTACTGTACTGCATTTCATCGCATCTTCCACATTTGTTCCTTTGAATAATTCATCAATGAGAATCAACCATTTTCTTTTATCGTTTACTTTGATGATGGTATTTTTAACACGTTGCACTTCGTTATAGAAAAAACTTTCACCCTTTGAAATATTATCTGCAACATTGATGTTGCTTAGTAACCCATCGAACAAAGAAAGTTGCATGGAGTTAGCTGGTACGCCCATGCCAATGTGTGCTAAAAAAACTGCACTACCGGCCGCTTTTATGAACGTGCTTTTGCCCGCCATATTTGCCCCTGTTAAAAAAATAAAATTATTTTCCTGGTTTAATTTTACATTATAAGCTACCGGTTCCCTCAATAAAATATGATATAATTGCTGTGCTTCCAACATGGGTTCTTCTGAATGAATAAAAACAGGAAACGACAATTTATATTCGTTTACTGCCATCGCCATCCCGTACCAAGCGTCTAATTGGGAATAAATTTCAATTAGTTCGAAGAAATTTTGTTTGTAATTATAACGTATATAATATCCAAATGAAAGCATTTGAGTGTTAGTAAGGTTTTCTGCTTTTTCATTGTCAAAAACAACCTGAAACTGGGATTTCAAAATCAAAACTTCCGCTTTCTCTAAAAGCTTTTTTAAATTCAATGGCGCTTCATCGTTTAGAAAAAAAGAAACGATTTGTTTCATCCCTTTGATAAAATCGAAGGCATGGCCAACAGAATATTTTATCAGTGAGAAATCCGGGCCATGTAATAATTTATAAAGCGCAGCAGTGATTGGCGATGGCCTTGACGGAGGGTCGTCTATCGAACTTTCATAGAATTTGTAAGCCATCATGACAGTGCCATTACTCACATAAAATGGCCACTCCTGTTTTTTTTGAAGAATTAATTTTAAAGTTTCCTGTACGTTTTTTATGGAATCGATATCGCTTAATGAATGGCTAAAAATATATCTAAGTTTTTCCCGGCCGCCTGTTGTCCTTGTAAAGTTTAGTTTATTAAACACAGAAAAATTATCTTCACTATCAAAAATAGAAAGATCGTTTAGCGTGGTTTTATCTGTTTCCATTCTTTAATATTTTTCTGAATAATTATATCGGGTAAAATAAAAATCCCTCCTATTTGTTGCTTTACTGCAAACAGGTATCAGGTGCCAAATAATAATCTTTGCCCCCTATTAGATTCGTCAAACGTAGAATTTCCATAAACACAATTCCCATTTACGAAAGTATTTATTACCGCCGCAGGGAAAGTTGTTCCTTCCAACGGGCTCCAGCCGCATTTGTATAAAATATTTTCTTTTTTTACTTTAGTTGATTGGTTTAAATCCACAACAACCAAATCGGCAAAATAACCTTCCCGTATGTATCCCCTTTCTTTAATATTAAAACAATCCGCCACAGCATGGCTCATTTTTTCAGCAATTTTTTCCAAAGAAATTATCCCGTTTTTATAGTAAGACAACATTAATAACAAGGGGTGCTGAACTAATGGTAAACCAGCCCGCGCATCTTCATAAGGTGCTTGTTTTTCTTCTAAAGTATGTGGCGCATGGTCTGTAGCGATCACATCCAAATGATTGTCCAATAAGCCTTTCCAGAGAGCTTCCTTATTTTTAGATTCTTTAATAGCAGGATTACATTTTATTAAATAGCCAAGGTTTTCATAATCATCAGCCGTAAAATGAAGATGATGCACACACACTTCCGCCGTGATTCTTTTTTCTTTTAAAGGAATTTTATTGGTAAAAAGTTCCAATTCCTTTTCGGTGGTAATATGTAGAATATGTAATCGGCTGTTGTATTTTTTTGCGAGCGATGCCGCAAAAGAAGATGAAGCATAACACGCATTTTCGTCGCGGATAACCGGATGGTCAGAAGGAGAAAGAACAGGCTTAATACTTTTCAGGTTTTTGTAATTTTCTTTTATAATTTTCTCGTCTTCGCAATGCGTAGCAATTAATAATTCGCTTTCGCTGAAAATTTTATGCAACGCAGGTTCGCTATCAACCAGCATATTTCCCGTGCTGGAACCCATGAAAATTTTTACACCGCAAACATCATTTTTTCTTTTGTTCATTTTTAAAACTTCTTCAGCGTTGGTATTGCTTACGCCCATGAAAAAAGAATAATTGGCTAATGAATTATGTTTTGCAATATTGTACTTGTCTTCTAATAATTCTCCGGTAAGGGCATTGGGAATGGTGTTTGGCATTTCCATAAATGAAGTAACGCCGCCGGCTACAGCGGCTTTGCTTTCAGTATAAATTGTAGCCTTATGTGTTAAACCGGGTTCCCGAAAATGGACCTGGTCGTCAATAATGCCTGGAAATACATGTTTTCCTTCGCCATTAATTTCAGTAACTTTTTCTTTTACGTCAATTTGATTTCCGATTTTTTCGATGCGCCCGTTTTTTAAATACACATCTTTTTCAGAAATATTATTTTCATTTACTACGGATATATTTTTTAAAAGATAATTTTGCATATCTTGAAATTAAATAATTAATAATAACTCTATGCAAAATATAAAAAGAGTACTAACACTACTGGTATTTTTTTATCCAATTTTTATTTTCGCCCAAACAACTTATATTCCTGAAGGTTCAAAAGCTTATGACATTATGGACAGGCTCGAAATAAAAAACGGTGCCCTTAATGATCTCAATTTTTCCACTTTAAAACCTTATAGCCGCAGGTCTGCTGTTGAAGAAGCAGAGTATATCGACAGCATGAACAATGAGTTATCAAAAATTAGTTTGACCAAAATTGATAAATACAATTTGCATTCTGTCTTGATGGACAACTCTGAATGGGTAAGCGGTTCAAAGGAAAGCTTTTTAAGTAAAAAGCCGGTTTTAAAAGTATTTTATACTACTAAACCCAATTTGCTGGAAGTAAATGTGAAAGATTTTTTCCTGGCAGTAAACCCGGTTATAGATTTCCAGGCAGGCGGTGAATCAGGTAACAATCAAGATCTTTTTATTAATAAACGAGGGGTTACTGCCCGCGGACGAATTGCCAACAAAATAGGGTTTTCGAGCACCATTTCTGAAAATCAGGAAAGGGGGCCGTCATTTTTTGAAAACAGGGTAAATGAATTTCATGCAGTGCCCGGGATGGGCTTTTATAAAAATTTCAAAAAAAATGCTTTTGATTATTTCGATGCGAGAGGCTATGTAACATTTAATGCTACAAAGTATATAGATGTTCAATTTGGATACGATAAAAATTTTATTGGTGATGGGTACCGTAGCCTTTTTTTGAGTGATAACGCCAATAGTTATCTATTCCTGAAATTAAATACCAAAATCTGGAAGTTTGATTACGAAAATCTTTTTATGGAATTGATGCCTCAGTTTGTAAAAAACGGTGATAATCTACTTGACAGGAAATATGCTGCTATGCACTACCTAAGCATGAATGTTACGAAATGGCTGAATTTGGGGCTTTTTGAAAGCATCACCTTTGGCAGAAAAAATTATTTTGATTTTGAATATTTGAATCCCATTATTTTTTTAAGGTATTCAGAAGGAAATGTAGGAAGCCCTGATAAAGCGCATGTTGGCTTTAATTTTAAAGCAAATGTTGCTCACCAGTTTCAGTTTTATGGACAATTTTTGCTCGATGAATTTATCCTTAAAGAGATTACAAGAAATAATGGGTATTGGGCTAATAAATATGGTTACCAGCTTGGTGCAAAATATGTTGACGCTTTCACTATTAAAAATCTTGACCTTCAGTTAGAATCAAACAGAGTAAGGCCTTTTACTTATTCTCACAATGATTCGATTGCTAATTATACGCACTACAACCAAATGCTTGCCGATCCTTTAGGAGCTAGTTTCCAGGAATGGATTGCCATTTTAAAGTATCAGCCAGCCCCAAAATGGTATATTAATGCACGCGCTATTTATTATAAACAAGGCCTTGATTCTGCTGGAATTAATTTTGGAAGCAATCCTTTTGAATTATACACTTCCCGCACTATGGATTATGGGTATTATATCGGAAGTGGACGCGAGGTAAAATGCCTCAATGCATCACTTACACTTTCTTATGAGGTGAGGGAAAATCTTTTTATCGAAGGCAATTTACTTTATAGAAAATTTACTGGCCTTGATAATTCGAATTCATTTAATATCGGAATCAGATGGAACGCTGCAAGAAGAAAATATGATTATTAAATTCCCTTTTGCTTTTAAAATATTTAAAAAACCCCAGTAAACAAACAAATAACGCTGAATCTTATTTTGTTTTCTTTTTACCGAATTAAAGAAAATGTATTTGAAACTTTTTAAACAGCAGGCATCTGCTTTTCAATAATTTTATTTCTGATAATTAGAATTAATAAACCTCGCTACATTATCATGCAATTTTTTTAGGGATTCAGGATGGAGGTAAACCATGTGGCCGGAAAAATAATGGTCGTACTCTATATTTTTTTGCAACGCAAATGGCATTGGAAGATGTTGCATTTCATACTCTCCTTCAAAATATGGAGTCCCTAAATCAAAATAGCCCATGTTTAACATCACTTTTAAGTCAGGGTTGTAGATCATTGCATGTGCAAGGTCATTCATTACATTTGGGAAACCTACATAGCCTCTTCTTTTAAAATCCCAGGGCCCTACATCTCCGCTAGTTTTATATTTCATCCCTTTACCAAATTTTAATTGAGTCCTTACATAATTATTAAAAGTAGCGGTGAAAGCCGCATTAATATAAGAACTCATTGGATCATAATCCGGCGTTTCAGCCAGTGGATTCATAGCACTTCCTGAAAACCTTGAATCCAAACGGCCGGTAACATCGTTTTCATCTGCAAGTAAAGCATGCTCGAACTGTGGGCCATTTATACGCAAGTTAGCTTTTCGTATATACTTGACCGGTAGCCCGGTGTAATCATGTAATTTTTCTGCAATTTTATCAAATAAAGTTGAATCAATTAATGCGCCTTTATTAAGCGCTAATGTATAATCATTCATCGCAAAATGTTCTACCTCTTTAAGAAACGGTTCCAGTTTTTCGGGCTGATTAGGAAGTTTATGATGATACCAGGCAGTAGCAGCATAAGAAGGCAACGCCAGAATATAAGGATTGTCATTCCCAGGATGGTTTTGCGCTTCATCCGACATATTTTCATAAGTTAACAATTGAGAAAGCATGATCACACCATTAACCGCTACATTGTTGTTTTGAAGAAGGTCAGCTACTACAGCAGACCTGAAGGTTCCATAGCTTTCTCCAAATAAATATTTTGGTGAATTCCAACGATTATATTCTGTGATAAATTGTATAATAAAATCTCTAAAGGCACGGGCATCCTGGTCAATGCCATAAAAATCCTTTCTATCTCCGGCTCCTCCTTTTTCTTTAGTGATCAATTCTCCAAAACCGGTTCCCGGCGCATCAATAAAAACAAGGTCACTGGCGTCTAAAAGGCTGTAATCATTATTTATTGTTTTGTAAGGAGCTTTTGTGCGCAAGGTATCATTTATAAAAACTCTTTGCGGCCCAAATGCACCTATGTGAAGGTAAAAAGTAGCGCTTCCCGGGCCCCCATTGTAAATAAAAGTAATAGGCCTTTTTGAAACATCTTTCTCATCATTTTTAAAATAAGCGTCATAAGACATACTCAGAGTTGGTACGTCATTTCCATTCTTAAGAATTAATGTTCCAGCCACCGCTTCATAATCTATCTTTTTTCCCTCAACCGTTACAGAGCCTTCCGTAATTGACTTCTGCGGCTTTTTATAATTAACTACCGAGTCTTTTTTAATATCAACATTTACCGAAGTGCTTTCTTTTTTTTCTTGTGCAATAGAAGAATAAGCCATTCCAAAGAAAATTGCAATGAATATCAATGAGATTTTTTGCCGCATGTTTTTTATCCTTATTTTAAGTAAACAAAAGTAATACTGTCTTTATTACAGTAAACCAACAAATAACCTTAATTCTTATTTTTTAAAAAAATAAGAGAACAATCAAATTACAAATAAATTTTTAAAAGAAGTTTTGAAATTACATGGCTGCCAACTGAACTTTTTGTTGTAGTTCAATCACGCTTTCTTTGAACAAAACATCTGTATCCATAAGGTCTTTTACCGTTTGGCAACTATGGATTACTGTCGTATGGTCGCGGCCGCCAAAATGTTCACCGATTGTTTTTAAAGAATTCTTTGTAAAAGCCTTAGCTAAAAACATAGTAATCTGGCGTGCCTGAACGATTTCTCGTTTCCTGGTTTTTTGTAAAAGTTTTTCATAAGGCACATCAAAATAATCGCAAACCATTTTTTGAATTGTGTCTATGGTTATCTCTTTTGAAGAAGATTTAATAAAATTCCTTAAAACTTTTTTAGCCAAATCAAGGTCTATTTCTCTTTTGTTTAGCGAAGATTGTGCCAACAGGGAAATTAATGCACCTTCCAGTTCGCGTATATTATTTTGAATATTATAGGCAATGTATTTTACCACTTCCTTAGGCATTTCAAGGCCATCATTTTTCATTTTCCTCTCCAGGATTTCGATCTTGGTTTCGTAATCAGGAATTTGCAAATCGGCGCTTAAACCCCAGCGAAAACGGCTGAGCAACCTTTCTTGCACGCCTTCCAGGTCTTTTGGGGGCTTATCTGTTGTAAGAATTAGTTGTTTACCGCTTTGATGCAGATGATTAAAGATGGCAAAAAAAGCATCCTGAGATTTTTCGGCACGGTTAAAAAATTGTACATCATCAATAATCAAAACATCTATCAATTGATAAAAATGTATAAAATCATTAATAGCATTATTTTTTCCATGGTCCACAAACTGGTTGATAAACTTTTCAGAGCTTACGTATAAAACCACCTTATTATTATGCAGGTTTTTCACTTCATTTCCAATAGCCTGGGCAAGATGAGTTTTTCCAAGGCCAACACCACCATAAATTACCAACGGGTTAAATGAAGTCGTGCCCGGTTTTTCAGCAACGGTTTTTCCGGCACGCCGTGCTACACGGTTGCAATTTCCTTCAACATAAGAATCAAATGTATAAGTTGGATTTAGCTGCGGGTCAATCTGCATCTTTCTAAGCCCAGGAATTACAAAAGGGTTCTTTACAGGATTATTTATGACTAAAGGAAAATCCATTTCATTATTTGAATATGATTTATAACTCTGCCCCGGAACATCCATGGTTACCGGTTTATTCTTGCTATTACCACTATCCATCATAATGCGGTATTCGAGGCGCGCATTTTTACCCAATTCCCTTTTAAGCGTTTTAGCAAGAAGAGTTACGTAATGCTCCTCAATATACTCATAAAAAAATTGACTTGGTACCTGGATGGTCAAAACATTATCTTTAAGAAGCACAGGTTTTATTGGTTCAAACCAGGTTTTGTAATGCTGCCACTCAACTATATCTTTTATAATATTGAGACAACTACTCCAAACTGTTTCGCAAGCATTATCCATTATATTCTGTAAATCGTTTTTTATTTTTAGAAAAAGTCTTCTGAGGGATTTTTCAAATTATTACAAAAATCATTTGCAGTAATTTCTTTCAACAACACAGCGAATATCAAAAGAATTTGTTGAAAAAAAAATTTTTTATTCTCTGTTTTTTTACAGTAAAAATTAATTTGCTTTTAAAAAAAATGAAATAAAATTCATTTAAATTTTTAGATAGATTTTAAAAGGTACAACTGTATTGATTTCACAGAAACTTACACCTTTTTTAAGGGGTTAAAAAAGATTTTCTTCCTACCTGATTTCACCAAGAAAAAAAATCTAAAAAAATATTTTTTTAATGTGCAAAAGAATTTTTGATTAAATGGTGTAATAAAGCATCTTTACCTAAAATGAAATTACCTTTAAAAATAAATTAAATTATTATGAGCTACGAATTGACCGGAAAATTATTTATAAAATTTGATACTACACAACGGACAGAAACTTTTAAAACGCGCGAGTTTGTGGTAGAAAAATCTGAAGATATAAATGGAAAATTAATCACCAATTATATTAAGTTCCAATGCGTGCAAGACCGCACTGGCATTATCGATCGCGTAAATACCGGGGATGAAATAAAGGTACATTTCAATATTAGGGGAAGCAAATGGGAGAAAGACGGGCGCGTCTCTTATTTTAATAACCTGGACGCATGGAGAATAGAACAAATTTTACAAACAGCAGGAACACCTTCTTCAACTGATAGTGAATATTTCGAACCTTTAGATACATTCACTTCATCATCAGATGAAACAGTTGACGATCTGCCTTTTTAATTAAAAAAGTTTTCAGGATAATAACCTGGCACTTAAATTATGCAACAAAAAATAACCTTAAAAATTCTGCCATCTGAGGCAGGAAATGAAATTATTATCCTTGAAAATATTTCAAAAATTTCAGGGAAAAAGTTATCCGAAATATCAGGTTATCAATTACTTAAAAAATCGATTGACGCCAGAGGAAAAATAGCCTGGGTAAACCTGGCTGTAAATATTTTTATTAATGAACCTTTTGAGAAAAGAAAATTACTTCAATTTACATTTGAAAATGTAAAAGATTCTGCAAAAAAAGTAGTGATCATTGGGGGAGGCCCGGCAGGAATTTTTGCTGCATTACTACTTCTTGAAAAAGGAATAAAACCCATAATTGTTGAAAGGGGAAAAGAAGTAAGGGCAAGGCGGCGGGATTTGGCAGTTTTAAATAAAGAAGGAATTATCAATCCCGAAAGTAATTATTGTTTTGGCGAAGGCGGTGCCGGCACTTATAGCGATGGAAAATTATATACCCGAAGTACAAAACGGGGAGATGTCACCCGCATTTTAAACCTTTTTGTTCACTTTGGAGCCGATGAAAATATCTTATACAATGCGCATCCGCATATAGGAACTAATAAACTTCCGGCCATTATAACGGCAATGCGTAAACGTATTTTGGATTGCGGCGGCGAATTTCATTTTGAAAAAAAGGTAATTGATTTTACAATTGAAAAAGACAAAATAAAATCGGTAAAAACCAGTGATGGTGATTTAATAAATGGGGATTCTTTTATACTTGCCACAGGCCATTCTGCCAGGGATATTTTTACTTTATTGCACCGAAAAAAAATACAAATTATTGCAAAGGGTTTTGCGTTAGGCGTAAGAATTGAACATCCCCAGGCAATCATCAATTCTATCCAATATCGGAATGATAATGCTCAGCAAAGTTTTCTTCCGCCTGCTTCATATAGCCTGGTAGAACAAATAGACGGAAGAGGCGTTTTCTCTTTTTGCATGTGCCCCGGTGGGATAATTGCGCCTGCTTCTACCAATGAAAATGAACTCGTTGTAAATGGATGGAGCCCATCTAAAAGAAACAATCCTTTTGCCAATAGCGGCATGGTGGTCCAGGTAGAAATTGAAGATGTTATAAAAAAATATAATGAGGGTAAAATAAATCAAACAAAAAGTAATACTTGCCGCTCGTTAATAATGATGGATTTCCAGAAAGAAATTGAGCAAAAAGCCTTTGAAATGGGTGGGGGGAAATTTGTGGCACCAGCGCAACGAATGGTTGATTATACTGAAAATAAATTTTCATCAACCTTGCCAAAATGTTCTTATTTACCAGGTATAAAAGGGGTTGAATTAAAAGAAGTTTTACCCAGGTTTATAAATGACAGATTAAAAAGTGCTTTACGCTCATTTTCAAAAAAAATACCGGCAAGAAATAAACATAGTGGATATTTTACCAACGAAGCAGTTTTGGTAGCAACAGAAAGCAGGACTTCATCTCCGGTAAGGATACCACGCGACGAGTTCTATTTACATCACCCGCAAATAAAAAATTTATTTCCTTGCGGGGAAGGCGCCGGTTATGCAGGAGGAATTGTAAGCGCTGCAATGGACGGAGAAAGAGTAGCGCTGGCATGTTGTAGCTAAAACGTAAAAGTTACTTTATCATAAAAAATAAATTATGGAACTTTCAAAAAAAGATAAAAGAGCCGCCCGCGAAATATTTGAAAAGAGCGTTCAAAGAGAATTTGCTAATGGTTTGAATGAAGCCAATGCTGTAATTCAAAAATGGAAAAATAATCATTTAGGAAATCGCGAAGCATATCATTTATTATTTAAAAAAATTACGGATTTTGATAAGCATATTGCCCGCAGGTATGATGGGATGAGTGGGTCTCGATATTTTATAACCATAGCAAATTTATTTGCAGAGGAAATAATAACTGAAGAAAATACAAAAGATTTTTCAGAAGAAGTAATTGAAGAATTATACTGCATTAAAAATTTTCGGAATAGTACTTCTTCGGAATAATTCAACAACAGTAAACTTTGCTGTGGGAACTGCTTTTATTACCTGCTTTAAAATTTACGATTCCACTATTCCGAAAGTTTAAAAAGCTTAATTCATATTCTATTTATATCAATTACCCAGTTCTCATATTTATCCTTGATTTCTCCAAAAATATAAATCGCGGTTATTTGTTTGTTTACTGTCAATTATAAACACGAAGAGCCACTTAAAGTGTTTTATTCAAAAGTTCGTAATTTCTATAGGTGTTTAATATCTTCGCACCTACTTTTAATACTGCCAAACTATTATCATTTTAAAAAACAATAATGGCTATTCTTGAATTACAAAATCTAAAAAAATATTATGCTACGCAAAAAGCAGTAGATGATATCAGCTTTTCAATCCCCGAAGGTTGCATTTTTGGTTTGCTTGGGCCAAATGGTGCCGGGAAAACGACTTTATTGAGAATGATCACCGGCATTTTTTACCCTGATAGTGGCAATATTCTTTTTGAAGGAAAAAAATTTGACCCTGTAGATGACATTCCTAAAATCGGCTACATGCCTGAAGAAAGAGGCTTATATAAAAAGATGAAGATCGGCGAACAGGCTTTATACCTCGCACAATTAAAGGGAATGAGCCGGTCAGATGCGATGAAAAAAATAAAAGAATGGTTTGTAAAATTTGAAATGGAAAGCTGGTGGAACAAAAAAGTAAATGACCTGAGTAAAGGAATGGGGCAAAAGCTGCAATTCGTTATTACAGTTCTTCATCAGCCTAAACTTTTAATTCTGGATGAACCTTTTAGCGGCCTAGACCCTGTAAACAGCAACCTGATAAAAGATGAAATTTTTAAGCTTGCAAAAAATGGAACTACTATTATTTTTAGTACGCATAGGATGGAGCAGGTTGAGGAAATTTGTAATAATATCGTGTTGGTAAATAAAGGGAAAAAGATTCTGGATGGAAGTGTAAGCCAGGTAAAAAACGATTTTAAAGAAAACATCTTTAAGGTTGGTTTTGAAATGTTGCCCGAGCAATTTATTGCGAATTCATTTGACCTGGCTGGCTCAACTGAAAATTCTTATAGTGTAAAAATTAAGGATGGCCATAAACCTGCAGGCGTTTTGACTGAATTATTAAGTCATAATGCCTCAATTGTTTCTTTTAATGAAGTCTTGCCTTCATTGAATGATATTTTTATCAAGCAGGTTGGGCAACTAAACAATGGAAATAAATAAATAAATTAATTAATTAACGAATAACCATGAATAAAATCTGGCTGGTAATAAAAAGAGAATATCTAACTAGAGTAAGAAACAAGACTTTTATTCTCTCAACTATTTTACTCCCTTTATTTTTTATAGGATTTATTTTCGCATCGGCCTACTTTTCTGCAACAAGCATGGAAAAACAAAAAGTAGCTGTATCGGATAACAACGGGATTTTTAAAAATAGTTTTCAAAGTAGTAGTTTAATTACCTACGAATATCCTTCCGATGTAAATGCTGATAATTTTAAAGAAAAAGGTTATTCTGCCTTCTTAAAAATTCCGGATAATTATACTTCATCTTCAGATTCTATTTCTTTAATTTCAACAAAACAGTTAGGCTTAGACGCAGAAGATAAAATTAAAGATCAGATTAACACAGCTATCCGAAACCAGGCTTTTTTAAGGAACAACATTGATAAAAAAATACTGGATTCCATTAATAATATTGATGAAGACAGGATGTATAATTTTCGCACTATCGTAAAACAGGGCAATAAATCTGAAAAGTCAAATGCGGCACTTTCCTATGGAATTGGCTATGGAAGCGGGTTTCTGATATATATAACCTTATTTATTTATGGCGCTGCTGTAATGCGTGGTGTAATGGAAGAAAAAATGAACCGCATCGCCGAAGTGATTATCAGTTCTGTAAAACCTTTCCAATTAATGGCAGGTAAAATCCTGGGAATTGCTGCAGTTGGCCTCACACAATTATTAATCTGGATTATACTGATCGTTCTTTTAACTTCCATTTCAGGTTCATTCTTTTCTGCGGAAACTTTGCAGCACGCTCAAACATTGAATTCTTCCATGGGTGCTGCCGGCAACAGTTCTGCTGCCGCTAATTTTTTAAATGCACGCGATACATTTTTATCTGCAAACTGGAGTTTGATTATCCCATGCTTTCTATTCTATTTTGTTGGTGGGTATTTATTTTATGCTTCATTATTTGCTGCTGTTGGCAGCGTAGTAAATGAAGACCCGCAGGAAGCGCAATCTTTAATGTTGCCCATCACAATGCCCATCATTTTATCATTTGTAATTATGGCAACAGCCGTAGGAAAACCCGATGCTCCAATTTCAGTGTGGGGAAGTATTATTCCGTTCTCCTCACCAATTGTAATGATGGCGCGAATTCCATCAGGCAACGTGCCGGTGTGGCAAATCCTAATTTCCATGTTGTCGCTGGTAGCAGGATTCATTTTGACAACTATGCTGGCTGCAAAAATATACAGGACAGGAATTTTATTGTACGGCAAAAAAGTTACTTTTAAAGAAATGGGCAAATGGCTGTTTAGAAAAGCTTAATAAAAAAATTCATGCAAAAATTTAAGGTAACCGTAATCGGAGTTTTTCTTTTATTACTAATAATACCTTCATTTTCTCAAAGAACAGAAAACGTAATTGTTATTACAACGGACGGATTCCGCTGGCAAGAAGTTTTTAGTGGTATGGATTCTTCCATTGCCAATAAAAGCAATTTTAACCAGGGTGATAGTGCATCTATATTTGAAAAGTATTGGGCTAAAGATTTTGATGTAAGAAGAAAAAAATTACTTCCATTTATGTGGAGCACGATTGTTTCAAAAGGGGAGATTTATGGAAACAGGAATTTTGGGAATAACGTAAATGTTTCAAACCCTTACTGGTTTTCGTACCCGGGCTATAGTGAAATTTTTTGCGGATATGTTGATACTTTGATCAATACGAACGATTATAAAAATAATCCGAATACCAACGTTCTTGAGTTTATTAATAAACAACCAAAATTTAAAAATAAAGTGGCTGCATTCGCCGCCTGGCAAGCATTTGATAAAATTTTAAATAAGCCTCGTTGTGGTTTTCCGGTAACTGCTGCTTTTGAACTTACCGGTGGAAAAAATCCTACTGCTAAGGAAAACCTTTTAAATAAAATGCTGAAAGATTCTTACAAACCATGGGGCGATGATGAGTGCCTTGATGTGTTTACTCATTACGAAGCGATGGAATACCTGCAAACAAAAAAGCCTAAAGTGCTATATATCGCTTATGGGGAAACCGACGATTGGGCGCATGGTAGCCATTACCGGGATTATTTAGACGCTGCGCACCAGTTCGATGCATGGGTAAAGGATATTTGGAATTATATTCAAAGCCAAACAACTTATAGAAATAAAACTACTTTATTTATAACAGCTGATCACGGGCGGGGAACAGGAAATGAATGGACGAGCCATGGAAGCGATGTTGCAGGATCGAATAATATTTGGTTAGCGGTGCTTGGGCCAGATACTCCCGCCAGCGGCGAAATAAAATCAAAAATGCAAATCTATCAAAAGCAATTCGCCCAAACTATTGCTTCATTATTAAGCTTAAATTTTACTGCAGAGCATCCTGTAGCCAATAGAATTACATCCATAAAAAAGTAAAATAAAAATCTTAATTATTTGTTTGTTTACTGGTTGCACCCGCTTTTGCTGAGGGCAACAAAAATCCAAAAGTGGTTCCCACATCTATTTTACTTCTTACATGAATAGTATCTTCATGTGCTTCGATAATATGTTTGACTATTGATAATCCCAGGCCGCTGCCTCCTGCTATTCGCGAACGGGCAAGGTCAGTTCTATAAAACCTTTCGAAAATTCGGTGCAAGTGGCTCTCAGCTATTCCATATCCATTATCTGTAATTTCAATTAATATTTTTTTTCCGTCGACCTTGTAAGCGCTGGCCTCAATAATGCCACCCGGCTTTCCATATTTGATAGCATTATCGATCAAATTAATGAATACCATTCTTATTTTTTCTTTATCCGCATAGACTGAAAGAGGAAGTTCACAACCGTCTTTTATAAAACATTTTATTTTTTGCCCATCAGCTTTCATCGAAAGGGATTCAAAAACTTCTTTAATCAAATCCTGGATTACAAAATTTTCTTTTAATAATAATAATTCCCCACTTTCTAGTTTAGTAATTTCATCTAGGTCGTTCAATAAATTCACGAGCCGGTCTACATTCCGTGATGCGTTTCCCAAAAACTTTTTATTCACTTCCTCGTTGTCTAAAGCTCCATTCAGCAAAGTATCCACATAACCTTGTATAGCAAAAATAGGCGTCTTTAATTCATGGGAAAGATTAAGCAAAAATTCTTTTCTGAAAATTTCATTTTTTCTTAAAACCTCTATTTCTTCTTTATGCTGAACCGCCCATTCTTCCACATCGTCATTTACTTCATCAATAGATTTTTGTGGAAGGATATTTTTGTAATAAAATTCTTCTTTTTTACTGGCTTTGGTCTGATAAATCAATTTATAAATCAGCTTTATTTTTCGATAAACAAACCTCTTAACGGTAATAGAAATAATTAAATAAGAGATAATAAATAATCCAATAAAAATTATAAGTGAAGCCTGCCATTTTGCCGAAAAAAGATAAAAACAAATCGCCGCTAATCCGCTAATTGGCAAAGAAGTAACTATTCCAACTTGTTGTGGTGAAAAATTCTTTTTTGCAAACATATTAATCAGCTATTAGAGCCCCAAAACCCACGCAAAAATTAATGGTGCTACAATAGTAGCATCACTTTCTACAATAAATTTCGGAGTGTGGATATCAAGTTTACCCCAGGTAATCTTTTCATTAGGAACAGCACCGGAATACGAACCGTAGGAAGTGGTAGAATCTGAAATCTGGCAAAAATAACTCCAGAAAGGAACATCTTTCCACTCCAAATCCTGGTACATCATTGGCACTACGCAAATTGGAAAATCGCCCGCTATGCCGCCGCCAATCTGGAAAAAACCAAGCCCTTTTCCGGTAGATAATTCGCGGTACCATTCTGTAAGCTGCGCCATGTATTCTATTCCACTTTTCATAGTGCTTGCTTTCAATTCGCCTTTGATAACATAGGAAGCAAAAATATTTCCCATCGTACTATCTTCCCAACCAGGCACCACAATCGGAATATTTTTTTCTGCTGCTGCCAGCATCCAACTATTTTTTGGATCAATTTCATAATATTGTTCAAGTACTCCACTGAGCAACATTTTGTACATATACTCATGTGGAAAAAATCTCTCGCCTGATGTTTCTGCCTCTTTCCAAATTTTATAAATATGTTGTTGCAATCTTCTGAAAGCTTCTTCTTCAGGGATACAAGTATCGGTTACACGGTTATAATGATTTTCCAAAAGGGCCCATTCTTCTTTTGGTGTGAGATGGCGGTATTCCGGAACTCTTTTATAATGGCTGTGCGCCACGAGGTTCATAATGTCTTCTTCGAGATTAGCGCCCGTACAACTGATGATCGCCACTTTATCCTGCCGTATCATTTCTGCGAAAGAAATTCCTAATTCTGCGGTACTCATTGCCCCTGCCAGTGAAACCAACATTTTACCGCCATTGTTTAAATGCGCTTCGTAACCTTTTGCTGCATCTATTAAGGCTGCTGAATTAAAATGACGGTAATGATGTTCAATAAAATTTGAAATAGGCCCTTTGCTCATGTTGTATTTTTTTTTACAAAACTAATTTTTTTTAAACAGATACTTTTTTGATGAAATCCAAATATGTATTTGAGAGAATTTGCAATTTTTGACTTTATTTTTTTAGAAGCTGTTTTTCAAAAAACTTTGATGTTGCAACTACATTAAAAAAATTATTTCCCTGATGCCCGCACCACACTGCTTTTTCCAAACCTATTTTTTACTTCATCAAGAGATTTATATAAAGCTGTTTTTCTTTCAGCATTATTAAATAAATTGGTTTGCAAAGCGCGGTTACTGAAATTGCTGAGCCTTACACCCAACAGGCGCACGGGTTTTCCTTTTTTATATAATTTATGAAAAAGAGCTTTGGCAACAGGGATAATTTCATCATCAGCAGAAGTGTACGGAATGCTTGTTTGGCAGGATTTAGTTTCAAAATCGGGATACCTTAATTTGATTGTTACACATCCTGAAAGTTTTTCTTCTTTGCGAAGTTCAAAACAAACTTTTTCTGTCATTCGTACAATTTCACTCATCAAAAATTCTATTTCATCAACATTTTCGTTAAAGGTATTTTCTTTAGAAATTGATTTCGCTTCACGGTATTCTGAAAGAGTAGACGTGTGGGTTCCCTGCGCTTTATTCCATAAATCATTGCCCCATTTACCCAATAATTTTTCCAGGTCTTGCGGTGTACTCTTATGAATATCCCTGATGAATTTGATCTTATGGTATTCTAATATTTTATTCGTCTGCTCACCAATTCCCGGAATTTTATTGACCTCCAGGGGAGCTAAAAATTCCTTTTCTTTTCCTAACGGAACTTGCAGAAAACCGTTTGGCTTTGCTTCATTGGTAGCCATTTTTGCAACCATTTTATTTTTACCAATTCCAAAGGAAATAGGCAAGCCGGTTTCATCAATAATTAATTTCCGCAAATCAATTGTCCATTTTAGCGGGTTGAAAAATGTTTCCATGCCTTGTAAATCAACATAAAATTCGTCTACTGAAGCTTTTTCAAAAAGTGGCGCTTTTGATGCGATAATATCAGTCACCCATTTTGAAAACCTTGAATATTCACTATAAGTCCCTGAAATAACTATTGCATACGGGCACAGGCGCATGGCTGTTTTCATTGGCATTGCAGAATGAACACCAAATTTTCTCGCCTCATACGTACAGGTGGTAACAATTCCTCTTTCATTTTGGCCGCCTACAATTACAGCCTTCCCTTTTAAAGAAGGGTTTTTTAATATTTCTACTGAAACAAAAAAGGAATCAAGGTCAAAATGGGCTATAATATTAGAGGGCGAAGGCATAAGAATGTAAATTTACAAATTCCCTTTTCATCATGCATTTTTATATATTTCCAATAATCCCTCCGGAAGGTTTACATATAATTTGCGGTTCTTTTTATCAATTTTTTCCAATGAATTTTCATGAATTGGAATTAAAGCTTCTTTGCCTTCCATCATAATCCTGCACAACACCTGGTGGGGCTGTTCAATTACTTCAACTACTTCTCCCAATTCTTTATTTTGATCAATAACCATAAAGCCAAGGAATGAAATAGGCGCAGCGGCAGCGGCAAATTTTTTAAAATCATTTTCACTTAGCCAAACTTCTTTTTTTAAAAGAAAATGAGCAGATTCTTTTGAATCAATTCCTTCTAATGAAATAATTATTTCCTTATCACTTTTTATTTTGCTGGTTACAATAAAATAAGGAAGAAACGAATCTTTCATGTCTTCAATAAACAAGGATTCCATTCCCTTGAATGATGTCTTTTTTCCCAGGCTGTGTTGTAAAATTAATTGTCCGTTTACGCCAAATGTGGATACAAATTTTCCTATTTTAAAATATTCATTCATTGATTACAAAAGTAGATTGATTGGTGAAGATACTTGTAAAGGGAATTTTTGCAACAATATATCAGGGTTAGACTAAATAAACTGAACAGTAAACCAACAAATTTTGGAGATTCTTATTTTGATACAAAAAATAAGAAATAAAAAAAAGTGAATATCAATTAAGACATTCACTCCAACTTAAACTATCAATTACGAGAAACAATCGTTACACACCCATATACTCCTTCAAAAGGCCACTACCGGAGTGTGTTTGTAATTTTTTTATTGCTTTATCTTTTATTTGCCTCATTCTCTCTCTTGTCAGGCCATATCTAATTCCTAATTCTTCGAGGCTTACAGGTTCATCAACTCCTATGCCGTAGAAGTAACAAATAACCTCTTTTTGCCGCGGCGTAAGCTGTGATAATGAACGTTGAATTTCTTTTCTTAATGAATCGTTGAACATTATTTTTTTATCGGCACTTTCTGCGTTTCCATTTTCCAGCACATCTATTAAAGTATTTTCCTCACCTTCACTTAATGGCGAATCCATACTCACATGCCTTGCTGCCACATTCATCGTAGCCGAAACTTCATCAATTTCAACATTTAGGTAAGTTGCCAATTCATCTGTGCTCGGGGGACGTTCAAATTCTTGTTCCAGAGAAGAGTAAGCCTGGCTTATCCTTTTAGTTAAACCAACCTTATTTAACGGCAGCCTCACAATACGTGATTGCTCGGCAAGCGCCTGCATA
>Ga0134126_10003511_pt1 | contig 19635 bp, 20 predicted proteins | sample KB31752_FD_96881 | JGI IMG/M metagenome (GOLD analysis project Ga0134126, IMG submission 96881) | Terrestrial soil microbial communities with excess Nitrogen fertilizer from Kellogg Biological Station, Michigan, USA - KB3-175-2 | ecosystem: Environmental > Terrestrial > Soil > Unclassified ...
ATCGAGAGGCGCCGCAGCGTCCGGCGACCAGATCACAGGAGTTTTCGTGCAATGCCGAAGCGGATCCGCAAGGCTGTGTTGCCCGTCGCCGGCCTCGGCACGCGCTTCCTGCCCGCCACCAAAGCCGTGCCGAAGGAGATGCTGACGGTCGTCGACCGGCCGATTCTCCAGCACGTCGTCGACGAAGCAATGGCGGCCGGAATCGAGCATTTCATCTTCGTCACCGGGCGCAACAAGGCGGTGATCGAGGACCATTTCGACAACGCCTATGAGCTGGAAGACACTCTGCGCCGGCGCGGCAAGATGAAGGAGCTTGAGGCGCTGCTCGGCGAACTGCCGCCCGCCGGCGCCTGCTCGTTCACGCGCCAGCAGGCGCCGCTGGGGCTCGGCCACGCCGTCTGGTGCGCGCGCGACATCGTCGGCGACGAGCCTTTCGCCGTGCTGCTGCCGGACATGGTGACGATGGCCGGGCCGGCCCGCACTCAGTGCCTCGCCCAATGCGTGCAGACCTACGAGAAGCACGGCGGCAATGTCATCGCCGTCGAGGAAGTCGCCGCGGAGGAAACGCACCAATACGGCGTCGTCGCGGTCGGCCAGGATTTCGGGCGCGATTTCGAGATCACCGGCATGGTCGAGAAGCCGGCGAAGGGCACGGCGCCGTCCAATCTGATCATTTCCGGCCGCTACGTGCTGCAACCCGAGATCTTTTCCATTCTGGAGACCGTCGAGAAGGGCGCCGGTGGCGAAATCCAGCTCACCGACGGCATGAAGATGCTCGCGGCGTCGCAGGCCTTCCACGGCGCCCGCTTCGACGGACGCACCTACGATTGCGGCTCGAAAATCGGCTTCCTGACCGCCAATCTCGCCTTCGCCCTGGAGCGCCCGGATCTCGCCGGGCCGTTGCGCGCCGAGGCGAGGAAGCTCGGGCTTTAGGGCGGAAAATCCGCATTCAGATCGACCATTTCGAACAAATCCTGAGTTTTCGCGCGGTCTGCATGACCTCTGCACCAAGGGGTTTCGGCCTGTAGTAGCAGGCGTTTTGAGAGACGGCCCAACGATGACGGATAAGGTCACATATCTCCATCTTGCAGATGGCCAACCGGTCCCGCCCCTCCGACAGGGGCCACCCTTCAAGGCGGCGGTTATCATCGAACAGGACTGTGGCAAAGAATGGCGCGCCGCTTTATGCAAATGGATAGTGCATAGCGGGTGCTTATCGGCCAGCACGTGGGGGACGAGTTGCGAAGTCTGGCACGACGAAATTGACCACGTAAACCTTTCGGATTTTGATTGGGGAGATATTCCAGGGGATGCTTTTGTTCTGACGAGTTGGCATGATCACGGCGAACTTTCCGAAGCGCTGTTTTTCGTCGCGGAGTGCGTCGAACATCCGCACGTTCCCCTCGAAGTCGCTATAATCATTCACATCTCTGAGGAGGAACGGAAAGCAGAGCTTCTTGCCGCGTTTGAGAAGGCGAGTCAGGTAGATTAGGCTCCAGCTCATCGAAATTCATGACCTCTGCGCCAAGGGGTAGAGCCAAAAACGACAGGACTTTCGAGAGAGCGCAGGCTGTGCGAGGAGAAGCGCTGGGCCGTGTTTCATCGCCCGAAATTCAAGACTGCTGCACCGCCGGTTTTGGGCTAAAAGCCAAGGGGTTTTGAGAGGTCAGATAGCGGTAGGATGGCGCGCATCTGGAAAATCGTCCGCCACGGATCATCGGAGAAATGGGAGGAGTCCCTCCCAGAGAACTCGGTCACGGAAGGGCAACTTGTTGCGCGTCTCAGTCACCTGGCCGCTAGCCATCTGCCGCCCGCAGCCGTGGCCTCGCCGCATCGAAACGCATTGCGGTATACTACCTCTCTCACGGTCAAAAACGACCGCTTCGGCAACAAGCGCCTAATTATGTACGCGAGCGGCAGCCCGGTGCACTACATTGCAACCCTTGAGGATATGGGGAGTAGCAACGTGACATCATTGACAGGATTAGGTTATCGGGTGGCGGTGAGCGTCTATAGTGAGGATGGAAAACGCGCCGCTGACATCTGCGAATTTAGCAATGGCGAGACGTATCTCGACGAGAAGGAATGGGTTGAAGGAACGACGTTTCGGAATCGGCACGGCGGGAGGCTTGCGGGCCCGTTCAACTCCCCCGAGGAAGCTGAAAAGTTCATCGTCACCACGGCATGGTTCCTTGGCCGCGCTTGATGCGTTGGAAATGGGTTCTGAAACTAAAGAATTCTGCGCAACTTGGAGAAGCGTTTGAAAGCGCAATTCATTTACAAACTTAAAGCCACAAGAGAGGCAATCGAAAAAGCATTCGGCCAAAAAATTGGAAATCAATTCGTCGTAAATCCTTTGGTACCCGAGTATGCTACCGCCCTACGTTTTCCCGATCATAAGGTCATCGGCAGCGGTGAAATCTTAAGGGCGTTACGGAAGGTGAGCTTTGAATCGGGGTCGGTATTGATAATCGCACAAGACTTGACAATGGAGGCAAGGCGCATAGCCATTGAAAATATCTGCGATGTAATTACGGAACGAGAATTTGGATGGACGGACATTAGCTACCAGAACATACGGCAAAACAAATAAATCCTGCTTTTCATGTCGCTCAAAAACGATGGATTCCACGGTATCTAACAAGGCTCCCTCGAAACTGCTTTTGAGAGAGCCGCGAAAAATCGCGCCTCCGAAAATCGGACGATCTTGCGGAGACGAATGATCCGGCTACCGGCGGAGGCTGTCCGACTGCTAATCTTTAATCTCAACTGAGAAGTCTGAACTCCAATCGAGAAGCTTTGGAATAAACGCATCTATCTCATCCGAGGAGAGCTTAATAATTTGAATCCATCCTCCGCTTATCGGACCCAAAATGCGTGCTGTCATCACAACTTTTCCGTCTATTAAGGCGGTCATCGTTTCGCCGATGTGGCGTGAGGTCCATAATCCAAATAAATGCGCGCCGTTTTCACTAAGCCTAATGTTCAGGTCAGGCTCGTTTGTCCGCAGGTGGACACCGCGCGTGGCGTTCTCAACCTTTAAACGAAGTAAATCGTTTGCGCTGGCGACAGAAATATTAAAAACGATCGCAGATACCGTCGTCGCTAGAATAAGGCATGCACGCGGGCGAGAAAGCGCATGTATCGTCATGTACCGATGTTGTTGATGCGGCTTGTCGCTCTTCGCCCGAATAGGGGCTGTATGCAATGACTTCTCAAAAACGATCGCTTTCGAGAGAACCCTGCCCCTGGGCCGAAGCTGCCTAAAAGTCGCAAAAACGTCTCCCAAAACTCATTCCTGATTCCTCTCTCTCGAAAGTTCGTCAAACATACGAGATGTGAGAAATAATCTGCTTCAGAAAACGTCGCGATGCAAGGCGACGGTCGAGCGCGTCGCTCCCGTTCGACGCCCGGCTCGCGCCCCACCCTTCCCAAACGGGGGGACACGGCAGCGCACCCATCCCCCTGAAATCCCGCCTCTCGCGCCTGTCCCGTCAGCCTCGCCCGCCGACGAAACCCGTCGCCGCCGACCCGGCGGTGACCGCCGCGTGCAGGCAGGCCTCGACCGGCTCGCCGTGAAGCCGCCCCGCCACGAAAGCCGCAGCGAAAGCATCCCCCGCGCCGGTGGTGTCGATGACCTCCGCCGCCGGCGCGGCCGACGACCAGCGCCGCTCTCCCGCCACCGCCTGCGCTCCCTCTGCCCCGCGCTTGATGACGACCAGCGGATAATGGCGCGCCAGCCGCTCGCCCTGGAGCGCCGGCTCCTCGCTGTCGGTCAGCGCCGCCGCTTCGTCGGCATTGGGGAACAGCACCGTGGCGGCGCAGGTCCACTCCAGGAAGTTCCGCGCCCCCATCGCCCGCAGCGGCGCCGCCGAACCGGGATCGACGCTGACCGGGACGCCGCCCGCCTGCCGCAGCAACTCCCGCGCGACGGCCCTCGGTCGCGGATGCTGGAAACTGTAGCCCGTCAGGTGCAACCAATCGACGCCCGCGAGTGCGGCCTCGGGAATGTCGCTCCCCTCCAGTGCGTCGTTGGCGCCGCGATCGGTGAGGAACGAGCGCTCGCCCGAGGGCTCGACAATGGCGACCAGCCGCCCCGTCGGCCGTTCGGCGTCGCCAGCCAGCCATGCCGTTACCCCGTCGCCGCGAAACGCTTGCGTCAGCCGCTCGACGTCGGCGGCGCCGACCCGGCCGACGAAATCGACCTTGACCCCGGCCCGCGCGAGCCACACCGCGAACGTCGCCGCCGACCCGCCCGGCCGCTCGACGATGCGCGCCGCCGCATCCGAGCCGCGCGCGAACGGCTCGTCGAGCCGCACCAGCACGTCGGACATCACGTCGCCAACCACCAACGCGCGAGGCATCAGAGCTTGGCCAATTCCACCGCGATCTCGGCGGCCAGCGCCGCGTTGTTGCGCGCCAGCGCCATATTGGCGTCGAGGCTGCGCCCTTGCGTCATCTCGACGATGCGGCCGAGCAGGAACGGCGTCACGTCCTTCTTCTCGATGCCCTTGGCGCGCGCCTCGACGACCGCCTCGCCGATGCGCTTCTCGATGGCGTCGGCGTCGAGCGCCTGGGCTTCGGGGATCGGATTGGCGATCAGCACGCCGCCCGGCCCGATGTCGCGTTGCAGGCGGATCATGCGGGCGAGATCGTGCGCGCCGTCGAAGCGATGCTCGATTTTGTGGCCGCTGGTGCGGGCGTAGAAGGCGGGGAACTCGTCGCAGCGGTAGCCGACGACCGCCACCCCCTGCGATTCCAGATATTCCACCGTCTTGCCGATATCGAGGATCGACTTCGCCCCGGCGCAGACGACGGCGAGCCGCGTGCGCCCGAGTTCGACCAGATCGGCGGAGATGTCGAAACTCTCCTCGGCGCCGCGATGCACGCCGCCGATGCCGCCGGTGGCGAAAATCTCCAGCCCCGCCAGTTCGGCGATATACATCGTCGCCGCCACCGTTGTCCCCGCCGAGCCGCCCCGCGCGGCCACCGCCGAGAGATCGCGCCGCGACGCCTTGACGACGCCGCCCGACAGCCGCGCCAACTGTTCGAGTTCGTCGTGCGTCAGCCCGACGCGGAAACGCCCCTCGATGACGGCAATGGTGGCCGCGACGGCGCCGCGCTCGACGACCGCCGCCTCCAGCATCAGCGCCGTTTCGAGGTTCTTCGGGTAGGGCATGCCGTGGGTGATGATCGTCGATTCCAGGGCGACCGCCGGCCGCCGCGCGGCGAGCGCCTCGGCAACGGCGGCGGAGAGGTCGAGCAGGGCTGCGGCGGACATCGGCGATTTCCCGAAACAGGCGAGGCGCGGCAATTTAGGAGCGCGGCCGGATTTCGGCAAACGCGGCTGAAGACGCGCGATCCGAACATTTGTATATGACAGTCGGGAGCCGCGCTAACGATGGATGATTTCAGCTCAGATCAAGCCAAGCTCGGTTCGGTTCAGAAGCCGGCGAACCTGCGCAGCGCCATGCGCCGCGCCCGTTCAGAGGCCGCCGAGCAGCACGAGGCGCTCGCCGATCTGCGCCAGGCCGAGGCAGCGCGGCTCGAAATGCTCGAAGAGGCGATCCGCCCGATCGTCGACCAGGCGCCCGACGACGTCGAGCTGTTCGACCTCGGGGTCACCCAGGGCGACCGGCCGCGACTGTTCCTCGACATGATCAGCTTCGTCGATCTCGCCCACGATCGCCGCAGCTTCCGCTTCTTCCAGGACACCCGCCACGGCCGCGTGCTGATCGCCGAAAGCGACAGCCCCGACCGCATCGTCGCCGCGGTGACCAATTATGTCGCGCGCCGGCTCGTCGAGCGCGAGCAGGCGCTGGCCTCCGATTGGCGCAGCCGCACCGCGCCGGCCGAGCACATCCGCGCCCACGCGCGCGCCAGCGCGCTGAAGCGGCAGGCGAAAGAAGGCAAACCGCCGGCGTCGAAACCCAGGCGCCGCTTCTGGCGGTTCGTCGGCGACGTGTTCGGCTTCCTGCTGATGGTCATCGGCTCGATCACGCTCTGCGTCGTTTTGTTCCTCGTCGCGCAGGCGGCGTGGGAGGCGTGGGGGCGCGCCTATTGGGCGGCCCATATCGGCGCGCCGCCATTCTGAGCGGCTCAGCCGAGCCTGACCGTCTTGCCCGTCTTCCACGACTCATAAGCGGCATCAGCGAGCAGCAGCGCCTTCAGGCCGTCCTCGCCGCTCGGGCTCGGCTCGGCGCCCGCCTTTACGGCGGCGATGAAGGCGTCGAGTTCGTAGCGATAGGCGGCGTCGTAGCGTTCCAGGAAGAAGTTGAGCGCCTTGTCTGCGGTGTAGCCGTGCGCGCCGGCATGCTCGACCGTGGTCTCGCGCACGTTGCCGGCGGCGACCATCCCCTTCGACCCATGCGCCTCGACGCGCTGGTCATAGCCGTAGACGGCGCGGCGGGAGTTGGAGATTTCGGCGACCTTGCCGGATTTGGTTTGCAGGATGACGACGGCGGTGTCGACGTCGCCGGCTTCTCCGATGGCGGCGTCGACGAGCGCCGCGCCAAAGGCGGAGACAGCGACCGGCTCCTCGCCGAGCACGAAGCGCGCCATGTCGAAATCGTGGATCATCATGTCGCGGAACAGGCCGCCGGAGCGCGCGATGTAGGAAAGCGGCGGTGGGCCAGGATCGCGCGAGGTGATCTGCACGAGTTCGACCGCGCCGACCGCGCCCTCGCCGATGCGGCGGCTGAGGCTGGCGAAATTGGGGTCGAAGCGGCGGTTGAAGCCGATCATCAGCTTGCCCTTATGCGCTTTCACCACCTCCAGGCAGGCGCGCACGCGGGTCGCCGAGAGATCGACCGGCTTCTCGCAGAAGATCGCCTTGCCGGCCTTGGCGGCGCGTTCGATGAATTCGGAATGGGTGTCGGTGGGCGAGCAGATCGCCACCGCGTCGATGGCCTTGGCGGCCAGAATCTCCTCGACCGAGCCGGTTTTCGCCCCGGTCGCCTTGGCGAGCGCGCTGGCGGCGTCGGCGTCGGCGTCGGCGACCAGCGCCACCGCACAATCGCCGCGGCGCGCGATATTGCCGGCGTGAATCTTGCCGATCCGCCCGGCCCCGATGACCCCGAATCGCATACAACCCTCCCTTGCCTGTGAGACCTGAAAAAAGAATACCTGTTCCATCTTGACTTGTGAATAGAATTTTTGTTTCATTTGCGCGCGCGCTGGAACGGGTTTATCGCCGTTTCCGAGGCAAACGCGACAGGAGATGGGGCGATGGTTCGTCTGACCGCCGCGCAAGCGATGGTGCGTTTCTTGAGCCGCCAGCGCATCGACATCGACGGTCGCGAGCAAACCCTGTTTGCGGGCGTGTTCGCCATTTTCGGCCACGGCAATGTCGCTGGCGTCGGCGAGGCGCTCTATGGCGTGCGCGACGAGCTGCCGACCTACCGCGCCCATAACGAACAGGCGATGGCGCATACGGCGATCGCCTTCGCCAAGGCGTCGCGACGCCGGCGCATGATGGCCTGCACGAGTTCGATCGGCCCCGGCGCGACCAATATGGTCACCGCCGCGGCGGTGGCCCATGTCAACCGCCTGCCGCTGCTGCTGATCCCCGGCGACGTGTTCGCTTCCCGCGCCCCCGATCCGGTGTTGCAGCAGATCGAGGATTTCGGCGACGGCGTGGTCAGCGCCAACGATTGCTTCCGCCCGGTGTCGCGTTATTTCGACCGCATCACGCGCCCCGAACAGATCGTGCCGGCGCTCAATCGCGCCATGGCGGTGCTGACCGACCCCGCCGAATGCGGCCCGGTGACGCTCGCCTTCTGCCAGGACGTGCAGGCCGAGGCTTTCGATTACCCCGAAAGCTTCTTCGCGCCGCGGCTGCACCGCATCCGCCGCGCCGCGCCGGACGTGCGCGAGATCGAGGAGGCGGCGGCGCTGCTGGCGAGCGCCAAACGGCCGCTCGTCGTCTGCGGCGGCGGCGTACTCTATTCCGAGGCGGAAAAAGATCTTCTCGCATTCTGCGAAAAGCGCGGCCTGCCGGTCGCCGAGACGCAGGCCGGCAAGTCCGCCATGCCCGACGACCACCCGCTGGCGATGGGCGCGGTCGGCGTCACCGGCACAGCGGCGGCGAATGGGCTGGCGGCCGAGGCTGACGTGATCCTCGGCGTCGGCACGCGCTTGCAGGATTTCACCACCGGCTCCTGGGCGCTGTTCCAGAACCCGCGGCGCCGTTTCATCTCCATCAACGCCCAGGCCTTCGACGCCGCCAAGCATCGCGCCGTCGGCGTCGTCGGCGACGCGCGCGCGAGCCTCGCCGCCCTCGACGCCAAGCTCGGCGGCTGGAAGGCCCCGCCCGCCCAGGCCAAGGCCGCCAAAACGGCGAAAGCCGAGTGGCGGCGGACGGCGGCCCACTACACCGCGCCGACCAATGCGCAATTGCCGAGCGACGCCGAAGTGCTCGGCGCGCTGATGCGGGCAGGCGAAAAATCCGACATCGTCGTCTGCGCCGCCGGCGGCCTGCCCGGCGAGTTGCACAAGCTGTGGCGGCCGGGCGCACCGCTCGGCTATCACGTCGAATACGGCTATTCCTGCATGGGCTACGAGATCGCCGGCGGCATCGGCGTCAAAATGGCGCTGCCGGAGCGTGAGGTGATCGTCGTCATCGGCGACGGCTCCTATCTGATGATGAATTCCGAGATCGCCACCGCCGTCATGCTTGGCCTCAAGCTGACGCTGATCGTCAACGACAACCGCGGCTTTGGCTGCATCAACCGGCTGCAACAGGCGACCGGCGGCGCGCCGTTCAACAATCTCTTGCGCGACGCCCGCCATGAGCGCCTGCCAGAGGTCGATTTCGTCGCCCATGCCGCCGCGCTGGGGGCGCGCGCCGTCAAGGTCGCCTCGGTCGCGGAGTTGGAGAGCGCCTTCAAGGCCGCCAGAGGCTCGCACGGCGTCGAAGTCATCGTCATCGACACCGACCCGGCGCCTTCGACCGACGCCGGCGGCGCTTGGTGGGAGGTGGCGACGCCCGAAGTGTCGGAGCGGGCGGAGGTCCGGGCCGCGCGCAAGGAATACGAGGAAGCGCTGAAGCGTCAGCGTCTGGGAGATTGAGATGATCCGCATCGGCGCCAACCCCATCGGCTGGTCCAACGACGATTTGCAGGAGATCGGCGGCGACACGCCGCTGGAAACCTGCCTCGCAGAAGCGCGCGAGGCCGGCGTCGTCGGCATGGAGAAGGGCCACAAGATGCCCGGCGACGGCGCGGCGCTGAAGGCCAAGCTCGCCGAGTTCGGCCACGTCTTCATCGGCGGTTGGTGTTCTACCGAACTCCTACGGCGCTCCGTCGCCGAGGAGGTCGAGGCGGCCAAGGCGCATGTGGCGATGACCAAAGGCGCCGGGGCCGAAATCATCATCCTCGCCGAGACCTCGAACGCCATCCACGGCGAGCGCGCCAAGCCGCTGTCGCAGCGCCCGCGCCTCGACAAGGCGGAGTGGAAAACCTTCGGCGCCAAACTCACGGAATTCGCGTCGCGCCTCGCCGATCAGGGCCTGAAGCCCTGCTATCACCACCACATGGGCACCGTCGTACAGTCGGAAGCCGATATCGACCTCATGATGGCGCATACGAAGCCGCCGTTCCATCTGCTGCTCGACACCGGCCACGCCCGCTGGGGCGGCGCCGATCCGGCGGGGCTGGCGCGCAGCTATCGCGAGCGCATCGGCCACGTGCATTGCAAGGACGTGCGCGAAAAGCAGATGCGCCAGAGCCACGCCGGCGACTGGAGCTTCCTCGACTCGATCCTAGGGCAGGGCGCCGATCTCGGCGTCTACACCGCGCCCGGCGACGGCATGGTCGATTACGGCGCGGTGTTTCGCGAATTGCGGGGCTATTCCGGCTGGGTGGTGCTGGAGGCCGAGCAGGACCCGAAGAAAGCGCCGGCGCTCGCCTACGCCAAGAACGGCATCGCGCATCTGAAGGCGAAGCTGGCGGAAGCGGGGCTCGCCTGAGCCTGCGGATTGCTCTAATCGGAAGCGTGAGGCGCGGTTCTGTCGTAGTCCGCCGCCTGGTCGAGATATTGGTGGGCGCCGGCCCGAAGGTGCGTCGGCTGATCGAGGCTTCCGGCCGAAATCGAGACGTGGCGTCCATGTTCGGGCGCCCAGAACAACTGCGAGCCGCACTGCCCGCAAAAGCCGCGCTGCACCTCCGGCGACGAACGATACCACTTCAGCTTGGCTGATTTCTCCAGCCGCAGCGCCTTGGGCGCGCAGGCGGTGAAGGCGCCGAAGTGGGTCAGCGCCCGCTGACACATGAGGCAGTGGCAGTACACCACGTCCCGCAACTCGCCGTGAACGGAGAAGCGCACGCTTCCGCATAGGCAGCTACCTGTCGCGCGCGGATTGTGGTCGAACATTGCGGCTCCTCCTTGACAATCTCGTTTGTACCATTATTCTGGAACTATCGTCAATAATCGGAGATCGTCCGATGACCCGTTGGCTTAGCGAATGGCTTGGCGAGTGGCTTGCTTTCCGCGCCCATCAGCGCAATGTGGATAGGCTTGCCGTTTTGAGCGATCATCTCCTTGAGGATATCGGTTTACGCAGGGATCAACTGGAGACGCTTCGACTTCGGACGCATGAGGTTTTGCCGGAGACGGCGGGGACCTACAACCGTCCCGTCCGGGGTCGCCAAGCGTCGAGATCGGCGGCGTCTCGCGGTGTGCAGACGTCCCTCAAAGGATGCGGCTGAGTGAACCAGGCCATTCCGTTCAGCGAAGCGGCCGAATGCCTCGCGCAACTCGGCCATCCCCACCGGCTGCGGATATTCAACCTGCTGGTCCAGGCGGGAGGCGCGGGCTTGAAGGTTGGCGAGATCCAGGAGGCGTTGGCGTTGCCGAAGTCCACCGTCTCCCATCATCTGGCCGAATTGGCCTCGGTTCGGCTGATCTCCCAGACCCGCGAGGGTCGGGTGATCCGTTGCCGGATCGAGGTCGATCGCGCGCTCAATATTAAGGAATTCATGAACAGATGTTGCGATGGCCTTCCGGCCGCGTGAGCGCGGGGCGGCCTCGGCGAAACCCTGGCGGGCCTCGCCCTTTGCTGGAAAGCCGCCTATGATCGGCCGCCGTCGTCCCGGAGTTTCCTTAGTGTCGCTAACGCCCAAATCCCGCGCCGCGCTTTTGGCTGTCGCGGCGGCGCTGGTTCTTGCCGGCTGCGGCCGGCGCGGCGATCTGGAGCCGCCGCCCAACCCCAACGCCGTGCAGACTCCGGCCAACAAGCACAATCTCGATTTCCATCGGCCGAGCCAGAAAATCGCGCCGCCGAAAAAAGCCTTCGTCCTCGACCCGCTGTTGCAATAGATCGCCGCCATGCAGCACTTCGAATATCGCCACGGCCGCCTCCATGCCGAGGAGGTCGATCTCGCCGAGATCGCGGCTGAGGTCGGCACGCCGTTCTATTGCTATTCGACCGCGACGCTGAGCCGCCATTACCGCGTCTTCACGCAAGCCTTCGCCGGCCAGAACGCGCTCGTCTGCTACGCCATGAAGGCCAATTCCAACCAGGCGGTGCTGAAAACCCTGGTCAATCTCGGCGCCGGCATGGATGTCGTCTCGGAGGGCGAATTGCGCCGCGCGCTCGCCGCCGGGACGCCGCCGAGCAAGATCATCTTCTCCGGCGTCGGCAAGACGCGCGACGAAATGGCGCTCGGGCTGCTGGCCGGCATCCGCTGCTTCAACGTCGAATCCGAGCCGGAGTTGGAGGCGCTGTCCGAGGTCGCCGTCGCCAAGGGCCTGCGCGCGCCGATAGCCATCCGCGTCAACCCGGACGTCGATGCCCACACCCACGCCAAGATCTCCACCGGCAAGTCGGAGAACAAGTTCGGGGTGCCGATCTCGCGGGCCCGCGAAGTCTACGCCCGCGCCAGCAGCCTGCCCGGCGTCGAGGTCGACGGCGTCGACATGCACATCGGCTCGCAAATCACCGAGCTTGCCCCGTTCGACGACGCCTTCGCGCTGTTGGCGGAATTCGTCGGCGTGCTGCGCGCTGACGGTCACGCCATCCGCCACGTCGATCTCGGCGGCGGCCTCGGCGTGCCCTATCGCTTCGACAATGATCCGCCGCCGCGTCCCGAGCGCTACGCCGAGATCGTGGCGCGGCGCACGCGGGCGCTGGATTGCGAGATTTTCCTGGAGCCCGGCCGCCTCATCGCCGGCAACGCCGGCGTGCTGGCGACGACGGTGATCTACGTCAAGCGAGCGCAAGCGAAAACCTTCGTCATCGTCGACGCCGGCATGAACGATCTCGTGCGCCCGACGCTCTACGACGCTCATCACGAGTTGCGCCCCTATCGCGAGCCCGAACCCTCGGCGGCGCGCATCGTCGCCGACGTCGTCGGGCCGGTGTGCGAGAGCGGCGATTATCTCGCCCTTTCCCGCGATATGGCGGAGCCGCGCGCCGGCGACCTGCTCGTCGTGCTGACCGCCGGCGCCTATGGCGCGGTGCAAGCCGGGACATACAATTCGCGTCTGCTCGCGCCCGAGGTGCTGGTCGACGGAGCGCGGTTTGCAATTGTCCGCCCGCGTCCCACCTATGAGGAATTGATCGGCCTGGACAAACTTCCGCCCTGGTTGGCGTGAGGGTTGCTCCCGGGCGTAAAGTGAGCGCCAAGCGCGCCGCGGAGATGCTGTTTGCCGCCTGAGAGCCTCGAAGACCGCCTGAAGCGTCTCAGACGCCAGGCGGCGCTGACCCTGGTCTGGGAAGACCTGTGGCCGCCGCTCGCCTTCGCCGGCGCGGTGGCGCTGCTGTTCGTCGCCGCCTCCTGGTTCGGGCTGTGGTTCGAGACGCCGCCGCTGGCCCGCGCGATCGCGCTCGGGCTGTTCGCGTTGGCGTTCCTGGCGGCGTTGAGCCCGTTGGCGTGGCTGCGCTGGCCCGGGCGCGGGCGCGCGCTCGACCGTCTCGACCGCGACGCCGGGGTCGCCCACCGGCCGGCCTCGGCGATCGAGGATACGCTCGCCAATGCCGGCGACGATCCCGCCACCGGCGCGCTGTGGGCGCTGCACAAACAGCGGCTGACGCACGCCGTCGACAGGCTCGCCGTCAAGCCGCCGTCGCCGCATGTGGCGGCGCGCGACCCCTATGCCTTGCGTTTCGTCGCCGTGCTGCTGGCGCTGGTCGGTTTCTTCGCCGCCGGCTCGGAACGCTTCGCCCGCGTCGCCGCCGCCTTCCACGGCATGCCGAGCCTGGCGGCGGCGCAGGCCGCCCGCATCGACGCCTGGGTCGACCCGCCGACCTATACCGGCAAGCCGCCGATCTTCCTCAAAGTCGCCAACGGCGAAATCACGCGCGACATCGCGGCGCCGGAGAATTCCGTGCTCGTGGTGCGCGCTGACCCGAAAGCGGTCAGCGTCTCCGTCACCGGCGGCCTCGCCGCCGCGCCGACGCCGAAGCTCGAGGAGCGCCGCTTCGCCATCCGCAAGGACGGCGAAGCCAGGATCTACCACGGCGGCGCGCTCGCCGCCGATGTGACCTTCAAAGTGCAGCCGAAGACCGCGCCTTCGATCCGGCTGCTCGATCCGCCGGCAGCCAATTACTCCGGCTCGCTGACCCTGCACTACGCCATCGAGGACGCCTATGGCGTGCATCAGGCCGGCGGCGGCGTCGTGCTGGTCAAGCCGCCGACGGCGGCGCACACGCTGTTCGGGCCGCCGACGCTGGCGCTGGCGCTGCCCGGCGGCGCCAACGGCACGGGCGAGGCGCGCACCACCGTCGATCTCTCCGAGCATCCCTGGGCCGGCGCCCGCGTCATCCTGACGCTGACCGCCAAGAGCGTTTCCGAGGCGATAGCCGCCAGCCCGCCGATCGAGATGGTTTTGCCGCAGCATCCGTTCGTCAATCCATTGGCCAAGGCGCTGGTGGAACTGCGGCGCGACCTCGTGCTCGATCCCGATCGCAATACGCCGCGCGTCAAACGGGCGCTCGCCGCTCTGCAACTCGGCCCCGAATTGTTCCAGATCAGCCCGCGCGTCTATCTCGACCTCGACGGCGCCGCGCGCATGCTCGGCCGGGCGCATAGCGACGACGATTTGCGCGCCGTGGCGGCGTGGCTGTGGGCGCTGGCGCTGTCGATCGAGAACGGCGACGCCAGCCAAGCGCTGAAAGATCTCCGCGCCGCCGAGGACAAACTGCGCCAGGCGTTGCGCAACGGAGCCAGCCGCGACGAACTCAAACGCCTGACCCAGGATCTGCGCGCCGCCGCCGAGCGCTATCTCGCCGAAATGACGCGCAACGCCGACAAGCAGGCGATGCAGGACGAGCCAGCGATGGATTCCCGCGACCTCGGCGACATGCTCGACCGGCTCCAGAAGGACGCCGACGCCGGGGCCAAGGACGATGCGCAGGCCATGCTCGACCAGTTGCAGCAGACGATGGAGAACCTGCGCAGCGCCGAAAACGGCAAGAGCGATCCCGCGACCAAGCAGATGCGCAAATCGATGCGCGATCTCGGCAAGCTGTTGAAGGACCAACAGGCGCTGCGCGACGACACGTTTCGCCAGGACCAGCGCGAGCGCTCAGGCGACGAGGATGACGCGCAGACGAAGGGCGACCCCCGCCTCGCCGAGCGTCAACGCCAACTCCAGGACCGTCTCGACGAGATCGAGCGGCAGTTGCGCGGCGCCGGCGTCGATACGCCGAAGAACCTCGGCGACGCCTCCGGCGACATGGCCGACGCCCAGAACAACCTGAAAGGCGACGCCGGCAAGACGCCGCGCCGCTTCGGCCATAGCGCCAAAGGCGATGCGGTGGACGCCCAGGGCAAGGCGATCGAGGCGCTACGCAGAGGCGGCCAGCAGATGGCGCAGCAGATGCGCGGCCGCGGCAAGGGCGGCAAGGGCTACGTGGTGCGGCCGGGCGGGCAGCGGGAGGGCGAGAACGACGATCCGCTCGGGCGCGGTCAGGATGGCATGCGCGGCGCCGCCCAGGGCCAGCTATCCGGCGGCCCCGAGCGCGCCGAGCGCGCCCGCCGGGTGCTGGAGGAACTGCGCCGCCGCCTCTCCGATCCGAAGCGCCCGGTCGAGGAGCGTGACTATCTGGAGCGCCTGATCGGCCAGCCTTAGAGCACGCTGCGAAAAGTAGGAACCGGCTTTTCGCGAAAAGCGTGCGAAAACAAAAGAATCTAGAGCGCGCCGCGATTCTTCAGAATCGCGGCGTCTCTAGAACGGCTTGACGACGACGAGGACGACGATGCCGATCATCAGCAGCGTCGGAACCTCGTTCAGGATGCGGTAGAAGCGCTGCGATTTGACGTTGCGATCGTCAGCGAAGGCGCGCACGCGGCCGCTGAGATAGCCGTGGAACCCCGACAGCAGCACCACCAGTCCAAGCTTTGCGTGCAGCCAGGGGGCGCGGAAAAAGCCGTAGGCGTAGGCGATGTAGAGCCCGGTCGCCCAAGTGACGATCATCGCCGGGTTCATGATTGCTTTGAGAAGCCGCCGCTCCATCAGCTTGAACATCTCGGAGGCCTCTGATCCCCTCGTCAGGCCCGTATGATAGACGAACAGACGCGGCAGATAGAGCATCCCCGCCATCCAGGAGATCACCGCCAGGATATGCAGGGCTTTGATCCAGATCGCCAAATTTTCCATGAATCCACGTTGCTCGCGTGAAGCGCAGGCGGTGGCACCGGCGCCTCTAAAAATAAATAGACTCTAAGACTCTTATTCTTCTGTTAGCCAGGGGATAAGACTCATGGCTGGCGCCGCGACAGGTTGTCCCCATTTCGGCGCGCCCGGCGGGAGCGAGGCGCGCGGTTAAGGAGATTGGGGATAATTTAACGATTTCTTAAGATTCGTAAACGTTTGGTTAAACGCGGCGCTGGGCGGCGCCGGGAGGGCGGCATTTGTCCCCGCTGTCCCCAGTCGCGGTGGCGCCGGACGGAGCGAGCGGCTAAGCTGTGGACGGTTTGGCGGTCGCGGAGCGGTTCCAGGCGGCCGCCGCAAGTTGTCCACATTCCTCCCCGGCGCGGCGAGAATTGCGGGGATGAGCCGCAAAAGGGCTTGCTTAAAGGGGATTGTATGGGGCGAAGCTATTTTCACCTGCATCTCGTCTCCGATTCGACGGGCGAGACGCTGATCGCCGCCTCGCGGGCGGCCGCCGCGCAATATCAGGGTGTCGCCTCGATCGAGCACGTCTATCCGCTGGTGCGCAGCACCGCCCAGCTCGACCGGGTGATCGCCGAGATCGAGGACGCGCCGGGGATCGTGCTGTTCACTTTGGTCGATCCGGAACTGTCGCGCCGGCTGGAGGCGAGCTGCGAGGCCTCGGGTTCGCCGTGCCTGTCCGTGCTCGGGCCGATCCTCACCTTGTTCCAGTCCTATCTCGGCCAGAACGCGACCTCGCGCGCCGGCGCCCAGCACATGCTCAACGCCGACTATTTCAAGCGCATCGACGCCTTGAACTACTCGATGCTGAACGACGACGGGCAGATGCCGGAGAATCTGGAGCAGGCCGACATCGTGCTCGTCGGCGTCAGCCGCACCTCGAAGACGCCGACCAGCATTTATCTCGCCAATCGCGGTTATAAGACCGCCAACGTGCCGTTCGTGCCGCAGGCGCCGCTGCCGAGGAACCTGACGGAGTTGCGGCGGCCGCTCGTCGTCGGCCTCATCGCCTCGCCGGAGCGCATCATTCAGATTCGGCAGAACCGGCTGCTGTCGCTCAACGCCGACACGCAGAGCGAATATATCGACCGCGTCGCGGTGGCCGAGGAGATCGGCGCCTCGCGCCGCTTGTTCGCCGAGCGGCGCTGGCCGACGATCGACGTGACGCGGCGCTCCATCGAGGAGACCGCGGCGGGCATCCTCGATCTCTACCGCGAGCATCGGCTCAAATTCATCGCCCAGGCATGAGCGCGCCGCCGTCGCTCTGGGATCAGCGTTTTCGCCTGGCGCTCGCCTCCGGCAGCGCGACGCGGCGCCGGCTTCTCGCAGCCGCGGGGCTGCCGTTCGAGGTCGTGGCCGCCGCTGTCGACGAGCGCCGGCTCGAAGCCGCGATGCCCGACGCCGCGCCAGACGAGTTGGCGCTGGCGCTCGCCCGCGCCAAGGCGCTGAGCGCCAACGCCCCCGCAGCGCTGGCGATCGGCGCCGATCAGGTGCTGTCGCTCGACGGCGCCCTGTTTCACAAATGCGCGACGCGCGAAGAGGCGTTGCGCTCGCTGTCGGCGCTTTCTGGCCGCACCCATCGCCTGACCTCGGCCTTCGCGCTGGCGCGCGACGGCGAGGTGCTGGCCTGCGGCGTGGACACCGCCGAGATGACGATGCGCGCCCTCGACGCGGCGGCGCTGGCGCTTTATCTCGACGTCGCCGGTCCCGAGGCGCTCGGCAGCGTCGGAGTTTATCAGTGGGAAGGTCTGGGCGCGCATCTGTTCGAGCGCGTCGCGGGCGATCATTCCACAATCCTCGGCCTGCCGATGTTGAAGCTGCTGGCGGCGCTGCGCGGGCTCGGGGCGTTGCGGCTATGACAAGATGATCCTCGTCGGCCTCACCGGCTCCATCGCGATGGGCAAATCGACGGTCGCGGCGATGTTCCGTGCGCTCGGCGCCGCCGTGTTCGACGCTGACGCCGCGGTGCATGAGATCTATCGCGGGCAGGAGGCGCGCGCCGTGGAGGCGGCGTTTCCCGGCGTCGTCGTCGACGGCGTCGTCGATCGGGCGCGGCTCGGGGCGCGGGTGGTCGGCGACCGGCAAGCGATGCAGCGGCTGGAGGCCATCGTGCATCCCGCCGTGGCGGCGCGGCGGGGGCAATTCCTTGAACAGGCGCGCCTCGTCGGGGCGCGTGCGGCGATCCTCGATATTCCGCTGTTGTTCGAGACCGGCGGCGAGCGCAGCGTCGATGTCGTCGTCGTGGTGAGCGCGGCGGCGCAGATTCAGCGCGCCCGGGCGCTGGCGCGACCGGGCGCCGACGCCGCGCGCTTCGAGGCGCTGCTGAAGCGGCAGACCCCCGATGCGCAGAAACGCCGGCGCGCGCATTTCGTCATCGACACCGGCGGCTCGATGGAAGACTCTCGCCGGCAGGCGGCGGACTTCCTGCGCGCCATCGTCGGCTGCGAGAGAGGGCGCCATGCGTGAGATCGTGCTCGACACCGAGACCACGGGGCTCGATCCCGCCGAGGGCGACCGCCTGGTCGAGATCGGCGCGGTGGAGATCATCGACAAGATCGCCACCGGGCGCACCTTTCACGTGCTCATCAACCCCGAGCGCGACGTGCCGGAGGAGGCGTTCCGCGTCCACGGTCATTCCACCGATTCTCTGAAGGATAAGCCGCTGTTTGCGGCGGTCGCCGAGGAATTCCTGGCTTTCGTCGGCGACGACCCGCTGGTCATCCACAACGCCGAGTTCGACAGCCGCTTCCTCAACGCCGAATTGGCGCGCATCGGCCGCGCCGCGCTGGCGGCGGAGCGCATCCTCGACACGTTGGCGCTGGCGCGGCGCAAACACCCCGGAGCGCAGAACAGCCTCGACGCCCTGTGCGACCGCTACCGCATCGACCGCTCGCGCCGCGTCAAGCACGGCGCGCTGCTCGACGCCGAGATCCTGGTCGAGGTCTATTGCGAATTGTGCGGCGGCCGTCAGCGCAGCCTCGGTCTCGCGCCGAGCGTCGCCGTCGCCGCCGTCGCGGCGCGCCAGGCGCCGCAACCGACGCGGCGGCCGGCGGCCTTGCCAAGCCGCCTCGACGAGGCGGCCGAGCGCGCCCATCGCGGGCAATTCGGAAGCTTCGGCGCGGCGGCGATCTGGCTCAAATACCTGCCGCCGGAGTGAGCGGCGCTCAGGCCTGGCCGGCCTGCATCGCCTGCGCTTGGGCGATGCGCTGGAGGTAAAGGCCCTGGAAGTCGATGGGGTCGACATAGAGCGGCGGAAAGCCGCCGCCGCGCACCGCCTCGGCGACGATCTGGCGCGCGAACGGGAACAGGATGCGCGGCCCCTCGATCATCACCACCGGCTGCGTCTGCTCGGCCGGGATGTTCTCCAGGCGGAACACGCCGCAATAATTGAGCTCGAACTTGAACAGCGCATCCGCCCCCTCGCCGGCGCCGCCTTCGAGCAGCAGGCTGACCTCGTAATCGGTCGGCGAAAGCTGGCGGGCGTTGACGTTGATCTGAAGGTTTATGCGCGGCGCTTGCGATTGCGGCGCCAGCGTGCGCGGCGCATTGGGGTTCTCGAACGAGAAATCGCGCGTGAACTGGGTCAGCACCGAAAACCGGGGCGCATTGGCCGGCTCGGAGCCGCTGTTGCCGTTTTGGTCCGCCATCCAAATCTCCCCACGCGCAGCAACAGGCGCCGCATTTTTTAGCGAGCGGCGGTTAACACAGCGCTGGTCCCTCGACAAGCGCGGCTTGACCCTGAACCTCTGCTCGGCGGCGGGTTGTGCGGGGGTTCGGCGTGCGGCGTCATGGCTTGCAAGACGCGCGCACGAGATCGACTGCGTGCGGCGCGCGAATCGCCTGCGCTTCGGGGCGCGCGGCCATGGCGGCGTAAAAGCGCTCGACGAGGGCGTCGGCAGGGTCGCTCCGCGTGGCTTTCGTGAGCGTCGCTAAGTCTCGCACAACCCTGGCGCAAGCTTCGAATCGGTCTTGCGGTCGGCGCCGGCGGCGGTTGCGCCAGCGCCAACGTTGATCCGCGGC
>Ga0134126_10003512_pt1 | contig 19627 bp, 10 predicted proteins | sample KB31752_FD_96881 | JGI IMG/M metagenome (GOLD analysis project Ga0134126, IMG submission 96881) | Terrestrial soil microbial communities with excess Nitrogen fertilizer from Kellogg Biological Station, Michigan, USA - KB3-175-2 | ecosystem: Environmental > Terrestrial > Soil > Unclassified ...
TCGCGCTCGCGGCGATGCTGCATGGGTTGGTGGGGGAGTTTATTGACGAGGGGTTGGGGGGGAGACAGAGTCGGGACGGGGCTTGGTCGGAGGCGAGGAGGCGGATGTCAGAGGGGATGCTTGAATTGCTGTTAGCTGGGTTAGAAACGCGCGCAAGGATAGACGCGGAGCTACCACGCGAATGGAACATCTGATTCTGTGCGCCCCTGTCGCGATCACCCGAAGGGCCTATCTTGGACAGCCTGTAGCGCGCTGCCCATTTTGCCCGCGATCAGCGTTGCTTACGCCGTCGTACCCATTAGGAGCACATTTGCTCAGTGAGTAAACTCGAAGACCTGCGCCCCAGCGCATCGGTGCGCGGAATTGTTCCGGACGCGCTGGCCACGGTTGTAAGCGTCGCATGGTTCGGCTCGGAAGCTCTGGAACTGACTTACAAGACCGCGGACGGACGGGTAGCCAACCAACTTCTCTACCGCGACGATGAGTCGCGACTTGAAGTAGTTGAGCTGGGGCGCCCCTGGAGCTTCGATGGCGACGGTGCGCTCTTCAGGCTGGTATCTGAGGCCCAGCGCATCCGCTTGGCGCATCTCTTCGACCCGGTCCTGGCGGTCCACACATCGCTGGTCGAGCCATTGCCGCACCAGATAACGGCGGTGTACGAGTCGATGCTTCCTCGCCAACCACTCCGTTTCCTGCTCGCCGACGATCCAGGCGCAGGCAAGACGATCATGGCTGGCCTGCTCATCAAGGAGCTCATCGCCCGCGGCGATCTGCAGCGCTGCCTCATTGTCTGCCCAGGCAGCCTGGCAGAACAGTGGCAGGATGAGCTTTACAGACGCTTCAATCTGCCGTTCGAGATTCTCACCAATGACAAGCTCGAGGCAGCACGCACCGGTAACTGGTTTCTCGAAACCAATCTGGTCATCGCGCGCCTGGACAAGCTCTCACGCGATGAGGATGTACAGCAGAAGCTGCAGGCTCCCGACTGCCAGTGGGATCTGGTCGTGTGTGATGAAGCGCACAAGATGTCTGCCACGGTGTTCGGCGGCGAGGTCAAATACACCAAGCGCTATAAGCTGGGCCAGCTCCTCTCCACACTGACGCGTCACTTTCTGTTGATGACGGCGACGCCGCACAATGGAAAGGAGCAGGACTTCCAGTTGTTCATGGCACTGCTCGATGGCGACCGTTTCGAAGGACGCTTCCGTGACGGCGTCCACGTCGCCGACGTTTCCGACTTGATGCGTCGGATGGTGAAGGAAAGCCTGCTCAAGTTCGACGGCACTCCGTTGTTTCCTGAGCGGATCGCCTACACGGTGCCATACAAGCTGTCGTCGGCCGAAGCAGATCTGTACAAGGCCGTAACTGATTACGTCCGCGAGGAATTCAACCGTGCCGACGCACTCGAGAACGACAAACGTGCTGGAACCGTTGGGTTCGCTCTCACTGTTCTGCAGCGACGACTCGCATCGTCGCCGGAGGCGATCTACCAATCGCTCCGTCGTCGTCGCGAACGTCTGGAAAGTCGCCTGCGCGAGCTGGAAGTACTTCAGCGTAGCGGAATCGCGGCGCCGATTCTGGCAACGACGCTGCCGGCGTTCGACGCAGAAGACGTAGAGGATCTCGAAGAGGCGCCGGACAATGAGGTCGAGGAAGCAGAAGAGACGATCCTCGATCAGGCCACTGCAGCACGATCGATCGCCGAGCTCAAGGCCGAGATCGAAACGCTCAAACGCCTGGAATCCCTCGCGCTCAATGTTCGGCGCAGTGGTGCGGACACCAAGTGGCGCGAGCTCGCAAGCCTGCTGGGCGAGATCTTTACTACGGACGCGACCGTCACCAGTGTCGGCGAACCGGTCATTCCGCATGGCGCCGGCGAGATACCGCGGCCCAAGTCGTCGCCGCACCAGAAGCTCGTAATCTTCACTGAACATCGCGACACGCTCAACTATCTGCATAATCGTATCACCACGCTCCTCGGCCGTAGCGAAGCTGTCGTGACGATTCATGGTGGGATGGGACGCGAAGATCGAATGAAGGCGCAGGAATCGTTCAAGCACGATCCCGAAGTGCAAGTGTTGCTCGCCACCGATGCCGCAGGCGAGGGCATCAACCTTCAGCGTGCGCACCTTATGGTGAACTACGATCTTCCGTGGAACCCGAACCGATTGGAGCAGCGCTTTGGGCGCATTCATCGTATCGGTCAGACCGAAGTTTGCCATCTCTGGAACCTGGTTGCGGACGAGACCCGCGAAGGCGACGTATATCGCAAGTTGCTCGAGAAATTGGAACAGGCACGTCAGTCGCTGGGTGGTCAGGTGTTCGACGTGCTAGGCAAGCTCCAGTTCGAAGGACGTGCCTTGCGTGATCTACTTATCGAGGCGATCAGATACGGTGATTTGCCAGACGTGCGCGCTCGCCTCACCACTGCCGTTGAAAACTCCCTCGATCGCAATCAGATCCGCGATCTGCTCGAGGATCGCGCCCTTGCACACGACGTCATGGACGCGAGTCGCGTTCAGCGCATTCGCGAAGAAATGGAGCGTGCTGAGGCGCGCCGGCTACAGCCACACTATATCGAATCCTTCTTCAATGCAGCGTTTGAGCGACTGGGCGGCACTGTCAAGCAACGCGAGCCACGCAGGTATGAGATCACGCACGTGCCGGCTCAGGTGCGCAACCGCGATCGGTTGATCGGAATCGGTGAACCGGTACTACCGCGCTATGAGCGCATCGCATTCGAGAAATCGCTACTCACGCCCCCGGGCCAACCGCTCGCCGCATTTGTATGCCCCGGTCATCCGTTGCTCGATGCGGTGATCGACATTACACTGGAGCGTCAACGCGACTTGCTCAAGCGTGGCACTATACTCGTGGACGAACGGGACATGAGTACGTGTCCACGCGTGCTCTTCTATCTCGAGCACGCAATTCAGGATGCGAGTCTCACGCGATCTGGTGATCGTCGCGTAGTCTCCAAGCGCATGCTCTACGTGGAAATCGACGCTGACGGCGTCGCGCGCCACGTGCATTACGCTCCCTATCTAGACTATCGTCCATTGGGTGCGGACGAGCCAAGCGTCGATACGATCCTCTCGCGACCCGAGTGTGCATGGATCACACGGGAGCTGGAGCAAAAGGCTCAGGGATACGCAATTTCGCAGATCGTGCCGGAACATCTGAGCGAAGTTCGTAAGGGAAAACTGCCATTGGTCGCGAAAACGGAAGCTGCTGTGAAAGAGCGACTCACCAAGGAGATCACTTACTGGGATCATCGTGCCGCGCAGCTTAAGGCGCGCGAGGAAGCTGGAAAGTCAAGTTCTCGGCTCAACTCTGGCGAAGCGCGCAAGAGGGCCGACTCGCTGCAGGCGCGCCTGGTGAAGCGTCTCGATGAGTTGAAACTCGAAGCGCAGATATCGCCATTGCCTCCTGTAATCCTCGGTGGAGTACTCGTAATCCCGATGGGTATGATCGCGGCTATGGAAGGGCGCACACCTACCACGTCGATATCCGCAACGGATACACAGGCGAGCGCTGCCCGCGCACGCGCCATCATCATGGAAATGGAGCGCAGTCATGGCTTCGAGCCGACAGATCGCGAATTCGAGAAACTGGGCTACGATATCGAAAGTCGCGTTCCCGGCACTGGAAAGCTGCGTTTCATCGAAGTGAAAGGACGCGTCGCGCGCGCCGATACGATCACCGTCACACGGAACGAGGTTCTCTACTCGCTCAATAAGCCGGATGATTTCATACTGGCGATCGTGCAGTTTCATGACGAGGACACGCATAGCGTCCACTATCTTCGCAAGCCCTTTCAGCGCGAGCCGGACTTCGGTGTGACCAGCGTGAACTACAACTTCGCGGAACTGCTCGAGCGAGCTGAGTATATGGAGCGCGGTAGTAATGGCTGATACCGCCTCGCTGCTGGAGGCGCTGGCTGAGCGTTTGGATGGCGGTGAAGATCTCGAAATGGAGTTCAAGGCCGCCCGGAACGGCGTGCCGAAGGATGTTTGGCCAACGTTGAGTGCGTTTGCTAACACGCAAGGCGGGTGGGTACTCCTTGGCGCGATAGAGTCTGATGCAGGCCCGGTTATCACCGGAGTAACCGATGCCTCTGGTCTCCTCAAGACGCTCAACGATATGCTCCGGAATAGCCAGAAAATCAGCTATCCAGTATGCGGAGTGAAGGATGCGTCCGTTGAAGTGTTGGGTGACAAACAGGTCATCCTGATTCGCGTGCCAGCGGCTCCTCGTCGAGCTCGACCTGTTTACGTCAGCGGTAATGTTTATGAGGGAACGTACGTACGCAGGCATGCTGGCGACTATCGCTGTCTAAAACCGGAAGTCGATCGGATGATGCGCGAGGCGTCCGACGTAGCATCGGACGCATCAATTCTTCCGCACGTCGGGCTCGATGATCTTGATCGAAATGCATTGTCTCACTTTCGTCAGCGATGCCAAACCCGTAATCCCGCCGATCCCAAGAATGGATACGATGACGAGCGGTTTCTCCAGGCGGTGGGAGGATTTCGTCATGACAAGGAAACCGGCGAGAAGGGAGTAACTGTCGCTGGACTGCTGATGTTGGGCACCGATGAAGCGATTCGCCAGTGGCGCCCGCGGCATCTGATCGACTTTCGCATCGTGACGTCGGAGCCAGGTGCAGATGATCGATGGGACGATCGCGTAGTCTGGGAAGGACACTTGTTCGGTGCGTTCGAGGCGATTTACCCCAAGCTGGTTGCGGATCTGTCGATTCCTTTCCGCCTGAATCATGGTGTGCGTACGGATGAGAGCCAGACACACGTGGCCTTGCGCGAAGCGCTCATCAATCTTCTTGTGCATGCCGATTACGCCGAGACCTCCGCATCGCTCATCAAGCGCACTCCGCAAGGTTACCTGTTCCGAAACCCCGGCGATTCACGCGTATCGCATACGGATCTCCTCCTGGGTGATCGCTCGGATCCACGTAATCCGACGCTCGTACGGATGTTTCGATTTGCCGGTTTGGCGGACGAGGCTGGGACCGGCATGCCGAAGATCATACATGCATGGCGCGCATTAGGTTTCTCGCCTCCTCAGATCGACGCTGGGTCGGAGCGGTACGAGTTCACGTTGGATCTTCGTCATGCGCACCTTCTGGCGGAGGAAGACAGGGCTTGGTTGGGCCGCCTCGGCGCTCATTGGAGTGAGGCGGAGCAGCTGGCTCTTGTACTCGCGCGCCACTCGGGCGCCGTTGACAACGCGTCACTGCGGAAGCACACAGGGCAGCATGCAGCGGACGCGAGCAAGGTACTGGTTCAGTTGCGTGGCCAACGCCTGCTTCAGCGGCTCGAAGGTGCCGGATGGCCACCGCGCTATACGCTCGCACCGGCAGCTCTCGAAGCAGAAGCTGATGATGAGATGGACTCCGCCCAAGGCCAGATCGGTGCCGAAAGGGATAGCAAGTTGTCCATCGAGCTTCCGGCGTCGGCCAAGGCAAATGCCCTAGGGGACTATACAAATCCCCTAGGTGATTCCGCCGGGAGCCTGGGTGATTTGCGCAAAAGCCTGGGTGATTTGCCGCCGAGCCTGGAGGGTTCGGCGGGCGAGTTGGGACCCGCATTGGGAACCCTATGGGAGATCGCGCGGATGGTTCGTGAAAGCTCCTATCAGCCGGGCTCGGTGCGCGACGAGATCATAGTGGACCTTTGCTCCGTCGCCCCGCTTTCGGTGACCCAGATCGCCGCGTTGCTGGGGCGTAGTCCCGACCACATTCGTCCGATTCTCCGTACCTTGACCACGACCGGACGGTTGGCGTACCACATTCCTGAACGCCCCAGTCATCCAGGCCAGCGGTACGTTGGAATTAGCGGCGACACAACGCGCGCTGACCGATGAAGAGCAGAATCAACCAGTCAACAGTATTTCTCGAACGACCGCTCCAGTTGGCGCCGAACCCAGAGCAATGCATATGACCGGAACACGGATATAAGCCTTTAGAGGGGTTATAGGATTTCGGTCATAGACATCTAAGTCCTTATCCAACAAGGGCTTATATAGACCTTAGTAACACGACGTATACCGCAATTTCCGCTATAGAACCAGCCTACATGCCAGTCAGCACACACAAGAAACTCATAGAGGTCGCCTTGCCGCTCGAAGCCATCAACAAGGCCTCGGCGCGGGAGAAGTCCATCCGGCATGGTCACCCGAGCACGCTGCATCTCTGGTGGGCGCGGCGGCCGCTGGCTGCTGCACGGGCTGTGATCTTCGCGCAGATGGTGGACGATCCCTCCAGCCTCCCAGATCTGTTCCCGACCGAAAAGGCCCAGGAGAAGGAGCGCCAGCGGCTCTTCCGAATAATTGAGGAGCTGGTGAAGTGGGAAAACACGACCAATGAAAAGGTGCTGCAGCAGGCGCGTGAGGAAATCTGGCAGAGCTGGCGGCGTGCGTGCGCGGAGAACGCGGATCATCCGCGAGCGAAAGAGTTGTTCGATCGCAACAAGCTTCCCGCTTTTCACGATCCGTTCGCTGGGGGCGGAGCGCTGCCACTCGAAGCGCAGAGGTTGGGACTGGAGAGCTACGCAAGCGATCTGAACCCGGTCGCGGTGCTCATCAACAAGGCGATGATCGAAATCCCGCCGAAGTTTGCGGGACGTCCGCCGGTGAATCCGGAATCACGCAAGAACCCAGGCTTCATTGAGCGCGAGTGGCACGGTGCGCAGGGACTCGCGGAGGATGTGCGGTACTACGGCCAGTGGATGCGCGACGAGGCGGAGAAGCGCATCGGGCATCTGTATCCGAAGCTCGAAGTGACAGCGGAGATGGCGAAGACGCGTCCTGACCTGAAGCCGTATGTGGGGCAGAAGCTCACTGTTATCGCATGGCTTTGGGCGCGAACGGTGAAGAGCCCGAATCCAGCGTTTGCGCATGTGGATGTGCCGCTTGCTTCGACGTTCATGCTGTCGACGAAGCCTGGGAGGGAAGCGTATGTCGAGCCGGTGATTGAAGGCGACAGCTATCGATTTACGGTGAAGGTCGGGAAGCCGAAAAACGCAGAGGCGGTAAAGAACGGGACAAAACTATCTCGGGGTGCCCACTTTCAGTGCATAATGTCGGACACGCCGATCGCGTCAGATCACATTTACTCAGAAGCTAAAGCGGGGCGGATGGGAGCGAGGCTAATGGCGATCGTCGCTGAGGGCGATCGCGGCCGTGTTTACCTTGCACCGACGTCGGAGATGGAAGCAATCGCTCTGACTGCGCGGCCAACGTGGAAACCGGATCTCGCGATGCCTGAGAATCCGCGTTGGTTCTCGCCTCCGCTCTACGGCCTGACAACTTACGGTGATCTCTTCACTCCTCGTCAGCTTGTGGCGTTGACGACGTTCTCCGATCTGGTTCAGGAAGCGCGTGAGCAGGCGAAGCAGGATGCGGCAGTCGCAGGGATTCCTGATGATGGACGAGAGCTGGATGCGGGCGGGAACGGGGCGGAGGCGTACGGGGATGCCGTCACCACGTATCTTGCACTCGGCATCGACAAAGTGAGTGACTACAGTAGTTCGCTTGTCGTGTGGAGCCCTACCCGCGACCAAGCCAAGAGCACTTTCGCACGTCAGGCATTGCCTATGGTGTGGGATTTTAGCGAGATCAACGTATTTGCAGGTGCAGCCGGCGATATCGCTGTATCGCTAGAGGGAATAGAGCGAGTACTTACTCAGCTTGGCCTTGAGCTTAACGGGCATGCTACTCAACTAGATGCTCAAACCCAAACGGCGTCATTGGGGAAAGTTGTCTCTACCGACCCGCCATATTATGACAACATAGGCTATGCAGATCTCGCCGACTTTTTCTACGTCTGGCTGCGGCATTCGATGCGATCTGCGTTCCGTGAGTTATTCGGAACGCTGACTGTGCCAAAAAATGACGAGCTTGTAGCCACCCCCTACCGGCACGGCGGCAAGGAACAAGCAGAGGCGTATTTCCTTGACGGCATGACGAAGGCAATGCATCGCCTTTCAGAACAAACGCATCCAGCGTTCCCTGTTACCATCTACTACGCGTTCAAGCAATCGGAGACGGAAAATGAGGGAGTGGGAAACACCGCGAGCACGGGCTGGGACACGTTTTTAGAAGCTGTAATTCGTGCAGGGTTTACCATTGCAGGCACGTGGCCGATACGCACCGAGCGCGGAGCAAGATCAATAGGCATCGGTACGAATGCCCTCGCCTCAAGTATCGTCCTCGTCTGTCGCCCGCGGGCAACGAACGCAGAAACCGCTACGCGCCGCGACTTCGTCAACGCACTCAAGTCCGAGTTGCCTGCAGCACTTGCACACCTCCAGCGTGGCAACATCGCGCCGGTTGATCTCGCGCAAGCAGCGATTGGCCCCGGCATGGGAATTTACACACGGTATGCGAAAGTGCTCGACGCTGAGGGCAAGCCGCTTTCAGTGCGTGACGCGCTCGCGCTCATCAATCAGACACTCGACGAGACACTCGCAGAGCAGGACGGCGACTTCGACGCGGATACTCGTTGGGCGGTGACATGGTTCGATGGGTCAGGCTTCGATGACGGCCGGTATGGCGTCGCCGAAACTCTGTCCACCGCTAAGAACACGAGCGTCGCCGGTCTGGTACACGCGGGTATCGTAGAGTCCAGTCGCGGCAAGGTGCGTTTGTTGAGACCGGACGAGCTATCCGATGAGTGGGATCCCACGACCGATACGCGACTTACCACATGGGAGATTGTACATCACCTCGTCCGCGCGCTGGAAACGGGCGGCGGAGAACCCGCCGCGGCCGCGCTCGTCGGCAAACTTGGCGCGAATGCCGAAGTTGCGCGCGAGCTGGCGTATCGCCTCTACACCATCTGTGAACGAAAGAAGCGGGCACCCGAGGCTTTATCGTATAACGCGCTCGTACAGAGCTGGCCTGAGATCACACGACTTGCGCACGAGGGCGTCAAGCAGCCCAGCGCTCAGGTAGAACTAGTGGGCTTCGATGGCTGACGGAACTGGTAATACATCCGCACCACCGGACGCTCCGGAGATAGAACGAGCTCGCCAACTATTTCGCTTCCTCAAGGCTTTCTCCGAGCGCAATGTTCCCGTCAGACGGCTGATCAACGAGCAGCTTTGGACGCTGACGTTTCGCGACCTGCCGACGCACCCAGCAATAAGCATCGGTGAGGTTCGGCTGGATGACTCCGCAACAAACGGCGCATCGCCGATTGTCGACGATGAGCCGTTGCTGCGTGTGCGGCGACCAAAGCTTACTCCAGCGCCGCGCCCCCCAGAGCTTCTGGTCGAATTCGTGGTGACCGGCTGGGCTGACTGCGATGGTAAGATTGATGTCAGTGAAACGCGGAACATTCTTGTTGATGGTGAGACGGTAACCGAACAGTTCACGGACGACCCGGGGCGCGTTGCTGCGCTCGCAGATTGGCGAGCAGCATGGGAGTTATGGGCCACTGCCGAACGGCCTGCAGTACAGGCCATGAATGTGTTTGAACGGTTATATGATCTGTGGGGACGCATCGAGCGGGAGAGTGAGCAGGTCGAGCTCCTGGTTGGTGATGGCCGCTTGCGGTGGAGGCAGGCCGAAGGCGCAGTCGATCATCCGATCCTGCTTCAGAGAGTCGAGCTGGAGTTTGATTCGAGTGGCCATGAGCCGGAATTTCGTCTGGTCGATGCAGACCGCGGACCGGAGCTTTACGGCGCGCTGTTACTTGGTGGCGATACCTTAACCGCAACGCAACTCAATCAGCTTCGACTCGAACTGGAGCAAGGCGGTTACCATCCGCTCGCTCGCGGGGCCACAAGTGCGTATCTGAGACACGTTGCGCAACTGTTAGGGCCGCGGGGTGCTTTCCAAGAGTCACTGATCCGCGGGCAGGCAATCAGTCAGGATCCCGTAATAGCACGCGACCCGGTCCTGTTCCTCCGAACGGCAAGCACGGGATACCCAGCGGCCTTCGACCGCGTTCTGGAAACCCTGGACGATTGCATTACGTTGCCCACGGCTCTGTCACGGTTGGTTGGCGTCGAGCCAGCTCCGCCTCCAGACGAGATTGAGCGTGACACTTCGCCGTGGGGCGAGCCATCCGATGTCCTGCTCAGCAAGCCGGCGAATCTCGAGCAGATACAAATCGCACGCGCCCTTGAACGACATTGTGCGGTGCTCGTGCAGGGACCACCCGGTACTGGAAAGAGTCACACGATCGCCAACCTTATCGGCCATCTCGTAGCGCACGGCAAGCGGGTGCTCGTCACGAGTCACACGACCAAAGCGTTGAGAGTCCTCCGCGATCAGGTTGTTGAGCAGCTCCAACCGCTGTGCGTCGCTGTACTGGACACTGATATAGCGAGCCGACAGCAGATGGAGCAGGCTGTGCGCACAATTCTTTCTCGCCTCACCGCATCAAGCGAGGACGGCCTCGCCCGTGAAGTTGGTCAGCTCGCTGAGACCAGATCCGGACTCAATTTGGAAATCGGGAGAATCACCGCCGATCTGCGCGCGGCGCGTGAGGCGGAATACATACCGATTATTGCCGCCGGTGCATCAGTCGATCCGGTAGAAGGAGCACGGTGGGTCAAGGACAACGTGGCTGGGAATGACTGGATTCCCACCCCCGTAGATCCGGGCGCACCGATTCCACTATCGGAAACGGAATTGCAAGAGCTGTATGCGTCGAGCGCCCAACTTACGCTTGCCGAGGAACGTGAGATCGACGATGGGTTGCCAGATGTTACTGTGCTGCCACAACCGGACGCATTCGGAGATCTGGTTGTCGATCTCGACGCCAGCGAGCCAGATGATCTCGCGCCATTCTGGGATCGGCGTTGCGACGAGCAGGAACTTCCCTTGCTCGGGAAACTGCTGGATCTCGTTCGCACTGCCACCCAGGACATCGCCAGGTTCGAGCCCTGGCAGCGTGCCATCGTCGCGGCGGGCCATTCAGGCGGCTCGGAAGCGGATCTCTGGGTCGATTTGGCGCGCCAGGTTGTCCTTGCGGCCGACGCGTGGGAGAAATCACGAGCCCTGCTTCTCGAGTATGACGTCGCAACAACGTCTGGTTCGAAAGACGATACGACACGCGAAGTAGTGACGGAAATAATCGGCCATCTCAGCAATGGCGGCTCTTTAGGTCGCTGGGTACTTCTCACAAAACCAAAGTGGAAAGCGCTTATTGCCACGACAAGCGTAAACGGCGGGAGGCCGCACAAAGTAACGGACTTTCGGGCAATAGCAGCCAGCACGTCACTTGAAGATGGCCGCAGGAAACTGGCGACTCGATGGTCACGTCAGGCTCAGCCCATCGGTATGCCGGCGTTCGACATACTCGGCTCACCGCCGGAGCCAGTAGTGCGCGATTACGCATCGCAGCTTAATGGGCTGCTGTCCTGGTGGAGTCATCGATGGGCCGAAATAGAAGCCGCAGCTGAAGCAGCCGGATTCCGTTGGCAAGAATTCAGAACGCACGAGGTCGCACGATCTACACCGCTCTCCCCATTCGAGCGTGACGTCGCGATACTCATTGAACCAATGCAGCGCGCGGTTCGTACGCGCGTCGCACTTGCGGGGCGGGCGCGCGCAACCCGCATCCTTGGTGAACTCGACCAGGTGTTGTCGGCGTATCGTGGGCCAGTCTGTCGCGCAATACGAGACGCAGCGCGACGCCATGATCTCGTGGCATACGATCGTGGGTATGGCGCATTTCTTCTCTTAAGTGACAAGATCCCGGCCTTCCAGAGGAGAAGGGATCTGCTAGCTCGCCTGACCAAGTGTGCTTCCAAGTGGGTGGATGCCGTTCGTGAGAGGACTGGTGTCCACGGCGGTTCCACGGTGCCGGGGGATGCGAACGCTGCGTGGAAATGGGCGGAGCTCCAACAGGAGCTTACTCGTCGCGCAGCGTTGGATGAGCGTGCCTTGATGCAAAAGCTGTACAGGTTGCAAGTAGATCTTCGCGACGTCACGGTCAAGCTTATAGATCGACGTGCCTGGCTTGGGCAGATACGTCGAACCGATCTGCCCGCTCGTCAGGCGCTACAGGGTTGGGCGGATACGCAAAGGAGGATCGGAAAGGGGACTGGCAAACGTGTGCCCGCATTGCAGGCAGAGGCACGGCGACTGCTCGCAAAAGCTAGAACCGCGGTGCCAGTGTGGATCATGCCCTTGTCACGAGTCGCGGAGAGCTTCGAAGCAACCCGCGAGCGTTTTGACGTTGTGATAGTAGATGAGGCAAGTCAATCTGATGTCACCGGACTACTCGCCTGGTACCTCGGCGACCGTATCGCAATCGTGGGAGATCACGAGCAAGTGAGTCCGAGCGCCGTCGGGCAGGACCTCACAGCTGTGAGCTCTTTAATCGCAGAACACCTGCAGGGTATCCCAAACAGCCACCTCTATGATGGACGAACCTCGGTGTACGATCTGGCCCGCCAGTCATTCGGCGGAACAATCGCACTGCGAGAGCATTTTCGGTGTGTGCCCGATATAATCGAGTTCTCCAACGAGCTCTCTTACAACCTCGAAATCCGACCGCTTCGTCATCCGAGAACAGCCCCGCAGCCGCACGTCGTCGAATACATGGTGCAGCCAGCACTCTGGACCGACCGTACCGGTAAGACGAACCTTGCCGAGGCACGCTCCATCGTAGCACTACTCAAGGCCGCTACCGAAATGTCTGAGTACGACGATAAGACCTTTGGAGCGATCACCTTGCTCGGCGACGAGCAAGCAGGGCTGATTCAGGACCTTGCAGTGCGTTTGATTGGTGCTGTCGAGCTCGAGCAACGTCGATTCATTTCGGGCAATGCTGCACAATTCCAGGGTGACGAGCGGCACGTCATTTTCTTGACGATGGTGGATACACCGAAAGACGGTGCGCTACCACTTCGCCAAATTGAATCGTTCAAGCAGCGCTACAATGTCGCGGTAAGCCGAGCAAAGGATCAATTATGGTTGGTTCATTCGCTCGACCCAGTGCGCGACCTCAAAGCTGGGGACTTGCGCAAGACTCTCATCGACTACGTACGAAACCCAGGGGTGCGTCGCCGTGCCGTCCAGAGGGCCGAGCGGCGCGTCGAATCACCATTCGAGAGCGCTGTAATCAAGAGACTGATACTCGCTGGCTATGATGTCAAGCCTCAAGTATGGGTCGGCAATTACCGAATCGACATGGTCGTTTCCGGACCCGATGGAGAGGCCGCACTGGAGTGCGACGGCGATCGCTTTCACGGTATAGATCGGATTGATGACGATATGCGCCGACAGGCAATTCTCGAGAGAGCCGGTTGGCGTTTTATCCGAATTCGCGGCACTCGGTTCTTCCGCGACCCTGACACAACGATGGCATGGGTATTCGAAGAGTTGCAGCGACTCTCGGTAGAGCCTGTAGGCGCCGCACCCGAAGTATACGCCGTCGACGCGGAGGCGTCGGAATTTCGAGCTCGCGTTGTCCGCCGCGCGTGGGAAATCATGCAGGAACAGCAGTGGGTTCCCACACCTCCAATTGAAACAGCTACGACTACAGCTGACGGGATAGAACATGTCATTAAGTAACCACGAACGTGTCGGTAAGGCGTTGGAGCTTCTCAGAGCCGGCCTAGGTCCTTTCGTCGAGCGTGAGTTCGAGAATGCCTACCGCGAACAGGCGCACGCAGAAGCATTGCGACTGGTGGGTGATGACAGGCAACTCGCGAAACAACGCCCTCAGGACTGGGATGCCGCAGCTCAACTCAAACTCATGTGGGAAGGCTGGAATAGCGTCTTCAGGCGCACGCTGGGTTCGACTGAGCGCGGGCTTGTTAGTGAACTTCGCGAAGCCCGCAACAAATGGGCGCATCAGAAACAGTTCTCCGGCGACGATGCGGACCGGGCACTCGATTCAGCAGAGCGTCTGCTGACCGCTGTGTCCGCTACTCAGGCTGACGAAGTCCGCAAGATCAAGATGGAGCTGCGGCGAACCATTTACGACGAGCAGGTCCGGGGCGAGAAGCGCAAGAGCGCTGGCACCGCGATCGAGAGCCAGGTCACAGGCAACCTCAAACCATGGCGCGAGATTGCAACGCCACACAAGGACGTTGCCAGCGGTCACTATCAGCAGGCGGAGTTTGCGGCAGATCTGTGGCAGGTGCACTTGGGTGAAGGGACGGATGAATATCGAAACCCGGTGGAATTCTTCCGTCGCACGTATCTCACCGAGAGTCTCAGAGGAATGCTTGTCGGTGCGGTGAAGCGCCTCTCCGGTAACGGCGGCGACCCGGTGGTACAACTGCAGACCAATTTTGGCGGCGGTAAGACGCACTCGATGCTCGCGCTGTATCACCTGTTCTCCGGTGTCACACCAAATGAGCTGCCCGGAATAGATACAGTTATGCAGGAGGCTGGTGTGCACTCGCTGCCTGCCACAAAGCGCGTCGTACTTGTAGGCAACAAGATCTCACCAGGGAATCCGGTTACAAAGCCGGACGGCACGATAGTGCGCACGTTGTGGGGCGAGCTCGCGTGGCAGCTTGGTGGCAAGAAGGCATTCGAGCGCGTTGCCGCAGATGATCGGAACGCGACGAGTCCCGGCGATACCATACGAGAGCTATTCAATGAGTATGGACCGAGTCTGATTCTCATTGATGAATGGGTCGCATACGCGCGCCAGCTTCACGACCAGAGCGACCTACCAGCCGGCGGTTTCGAGACACAGTTTACATTCGCGCAGGTGCTCACGGAATCTGCCAAGCTCGCGAAGAATTGCCTGCTCGTGATAAGCCTTCCGGCCTCAGACTCGTCGGGCTCGCCGCATACACAGGCTGACGATGTTGAAGTCGGTGGTCAGCGCGGCCGGGAAGCACTGGATCGGTTGCGTAACGTTGTTGGTCGAGTAGAATCTTCATGGCGCCCCGCAACCGCCGAGGAAGGATTCGAGATCGTACGCCGGCGGCTCTTCGAGCCGTTGACCGATGCGGCGCAGTTCAAGGACCGGGATGTAACAGCGCGCGCGTTCGCGGACCTCTACCGCACGCAACATCAGGAATTTCCGCCGGAATGCCGCGGCGGTGACTACGAGAAGCGTATAAAGGCGGCGTATCCGATTCACCCCGAGATATTCGATCGGTTGTACACAGATTGGTCGACTCTCGTGAAGTTCCAGCGTACACGTGGTGTGTTGCGCCTGATGGCCGCTGTGATCCACAGCCTCTGGGAGAAGGGAGACAAGAATCCCCTTATCCTGCCGGCGAACATACCGATCGATGACCCCCGTGTGCAGTCGGAGTTGACGCGCTACCTGTCTGATAACTGGGCGCCAGTAATCGAGAAGGATGTTGACGGTCCCAATTCGTTGCCGCTCCGACAGGACAGCGAGGTGCCAAATCTGGGCAAGTTTTCTGCATCGCGGCGTGTTGCGCGAACGATCTATCTTGGCTCCGCTCCGACAGCAACGGCGGCGCATCGCGGGCTGGAGGATCGTCGTGTCAAACTTGGTTGCGTGATGCCCGGGGAGACGCCTGCTGTATTCGGCGATGCGCTCCGGCGACTCGCAAGCACGGCAACATATCTGTATCAAGACGGTACGCGATACTGGTATTCGACGCAGCCAACAGTGACCAAGCTTGCCGATGACCGCGCCGAACAGTTAAAGCGAGAGCCTGACAAGATTGTACATGAGCTGGAGCAGCGGTTACGGGAGAACCTGCGCAAGCCCGGCGACTTCAGCCGAGTGCATGCAATGCCAAGCTCCGGACAGGATGTGCCCGATGATCTCGACGCACGTCTCGTGGTGCTCGGGGTCGATCACGCATATAGCAGGGAGCCAGGCAGCGCAGGCGAAATAGCAGCAAAGGCGATTCTGGAATCTCGTGGAAATACTCCGCGTCTCTACCGCAACGCACTCGTATTTCTCGCGCCAGACAGGACTCGACTCCAGGATCTTGACGAAGCCGCACGCCGGTATCTGGCATGGGAGTCGATTCTCGACGAGAAGGAAGCGTTGAATCTCGATCCACAGCAGGTGAAGCAGGCGCAGAATCAAAAGAGTGCCGCGGATGGCGCCGTGACGGCGCGCTTGCCGGAGACTTATCAGTGGCTTCTGGTTCCCGGGCAGGCGACGCCGAAAGCTACGGCAGTAGAGTGGGAGGCGATCAGACTATCTGGGCAGGAGGCGTTGGCGGATCGCGCGAGCAGGAAGCTGCGGAGTGGCGAACTCCTCATAAGCGGCTTCGCTGCGTCGCGTCTACGGATGGAGCTCGACAGGGTACCGCTCTGGCGTGGAGATTCTGTCGCGATCAGACAGCTTGCAGAGGATTTCGCAACGTATCTGTATCTCCCAAGGTTGAAAGATTCAGCGGTGCTGATGGGTGCGATACGCGACGGGCTGGCGCTGTTCACGTGGGAGCAGGATTCGTTCGCATACGCGGATAGCTACGACGAGTCAGCGAATCGGTATCGAGGGCTGCGGACGGGACAACAAGTGTCGATCAGCGCTGATGACTCCGGGCTTTTGGTGAAGCCGAGTGTTGCGCGCGCACAACTGGAGGCTGAGCGAAGGCCAGCTGACGTCGTGGACGCAACGGCGTCTGGTCCAGTTACCGTTTCACACGACGGCGAGAATGAATCGGTGGCTGGTGATGGACCGTATCTACCCCAGGCGAAGCAGTCGCGTCGGTTTCACGGCAGCGTCACGTTGGATGCGAGTCGGGTAGGGCGCGATGCGAGCCGGATTGCGGAGGAGGTCATTGCGCACCTCGCAGGTCTTGTGGGTGCAGACGTTACTGTGACGCTCGACATAAGCGCAGAGATCCCAGGTGGCGCTCCCGATCAGGTTGTTCGCACGGTAACTGAGAATGCTCGTACGTTGAAGTTCAATAGCCAGGGGTTTGAAACGGAATAACGAGCTGGCAATACAGTAACGAGAACGAAGTATCACGTACAGGGAGGGTTACGTATCTGTCTCCATCGGACGACATACAGGCGATTGCATCTGTAGCCACTGCAATCGGCGTCTTCATCGCAGGTTGGCAGCTCCGTGTAGGGAAGCAGCAGGGACTGACCTCCTTCGAAGACAATCTCGCAGCACAATATCGCAGCATTACCAGGGAGATCCCCGTTGCGGCGCTATTGGGGGAAGATCTGGAGAAGGACGAGCAGCTTCGTGCCCTGCCACACTTCTACCATTACTTCGATCTCTCCAACGAGCAGGCATATCTTCATCGTCGGGGTCGTCTGCGAAGCCAAACGTGGAACGAGTGGCGCGACGGAATTGTGCAGAATTTGGAACGTCCCGCGTTCAAGGCAGCGTGGGACGATGTAAGTAACCGTGCGCCGGAGAGCTTCAACGATCTCCGAGAGGCGCTAAAACAGCCACCAGCAGCGTCGGATTCTGCCGTTCGTCAAATTACGAAGGCTGCGTCAGCGCGCACTCCTCGAATCCCGAAAGGATTCAGGGCTCCTCCCGATGAGCTAGTCGGTGAACCAGAAGCTTTTGAACCCAGGCAGGTGCAACCTTAAAAAAGAGACGCTTATCAAGGATGCCGGTTTCGAGCATTCGCTCAACGCCTCCCGTGAACTCAAGTGCGTTCGTTAACACCTTCACTGGGTCATTATAGTCATTCGGAACCGTCCTCATACGCTGGTAAATGGCGTCGAACGTATAGGATTCCTCCAGCTCCCTGTAGGTGTCGACCTGACCTCGAGCGTGGTCATAGTATTCATCGTGAAGAGGTTCTGGGAGAACTCCGGTGATAACCGTTTGCTCTTTTGTGCGCGCATTGGTGAGGCCAGCGCGAATGAGGCCGTAGTTATTGGCAATCTCTTTGTAGAGATGGCGTCGCATTCGGCCACGTTTACCCCTTTCATTCCATTTGGTCCCTATGACCCCAACAGCGGCACTTCCCAGGTACTTTGTTGCTTCGATTGCCCAATCTGGAACGGCCATAGAGACGGCGTAGGAGGGACAGCTTCTGGTGAGCTAATTGAAGGTCACGAGGTAGCACGCTCTTCAAATATCCCTCGGTAGTTAGCGTTGTCGAGTGCCCTAACTGCTTCGATCTACACGTAAACTCGGCGTATAGCACACCAGCGCGTGCGCCGAGCCTAAATCGACAGACTCCGGTCTGTAATATCCGGATCGTAACCTCCATTGCGTCGCTGTTCCTCCGGATACGGAAATGCCGTCAGCATCTTCGCTATCTCGAACAAACCCGCCTGACCCTCGCCGTATCCTCCGGGACAAAGATCGCCACTGACTTCCCCGTCCGTTCCGTCCCCGTACCCAGAAACGCCCCTGCAACCTTCGCCCCCGCGCCCGGCTCATCGATGCCACCCATGATGATCCCATTGGCGCCCACTTCAGCGGCCTTTTTCCTCATCGATTTCATCATGCCGCTTTCTGTCGTAAATCCGGTGTTACCAGCCGAATTGAGCAGGGCAACCTCTGTGTACGTGGTTCCCACCTTGCTGGGCGACGTATAGATCTTGACGGCGTCAGGACATGTCCTCGCAAGATGGACGGAATTATCAATGAGCGCGGCGTTCGTCCGCGTGCATGCAGTGAACACACTTGCCACCACGACCAAGACCACCAGTCGCCTGATCATACGCGTTACCGGATAGAGTGACGCCGCGCAACGAGACTGTGAGTCTCACTGGCATACGAGCCTCCAGCTGAGTTCGCAATCGCGCCCTCAGCATTTGTGGGAATCAACCGACTGAATCGAACCGGCCGATCCCGGAGCACGGCACTAAACCCACAACGTATGAAGCACCACTGACAATCGGTCCGCATCTCGCCCAGGCATGAACTCGGATGGGCATCAAGAGGCCGATGATTGCCGAAATTAGTAACCAAAGTATACTAATTTCTACTACAGGTATCCCGCACGCACCTTTTTCATGAGCTCCATGCGGCGTCCCCGGCGGCAGATCGGCACCCTCCAATCCCGCTCGACTCTCGGCGATCCTCGACGCCAGCGGAGCATGGGCAGATCAGCAATCGCCGACGCCACCGGCACTCTGTCTGTTCGGACGTGCGGCGCGCGACAAAGACGCGCACCACGACGCCATCCCGGAGGCCCGCACCAGAATATTTTGCAGCAACGGCCTGCACACAGTGCAGGCGCGCGACGATCATCCGCCGTTTATAGTACACCGATGCCCATCACGAAAACCCCACCCACATTCCGCCCTGCAACGCACACCGACATCCCCGCCCTCCACGCCCTCGTCGAAAGCGCCTACCGCGGCGACTCCGCGCGCCTCGGCTGGACCCACGAAGCCGATCTCCTCGACGGCCAACGCACCGATCCCGAATCGTTGACCGAGATCATCGACGATCCCGATCAACGAATCCTCGTCGCCCTCGACGGACCGGACATCATCGGCTGCGTCCAGATCGCCAGAAAAGAGCACGGCACGTCCTACCTCGGACTCCTCTCCGTGGATCCCCGACGACAGGCAACCGGGCTCGGCAAGCAACTCATAACTGCCGCCGAGCGCGCGGCCGCGACTTACTTCGGCGCGCACACGATCGAGATGACCGTCATCAAGCAGCGCACCGAGCTCATCGACTACTACCACCGCCGCGGCTACTCACCAACCGGCGAGGAACGACCGTTCCCACACGGTGACGTGCGCTTTGGTTTGCCGA